>Ga0208391_1001783_pt1 | contig 9832 bp, 13 predicted proteins | sample Knorr_S23_td_Bot_FD_185612 | JGI IMG/M metagenome (GOLD analysis project Ga0208391, IMG submission 185612) | Marine microbial communities from Southern Atlantic Ocean transect - Knorr_S23_td_Bottom_ad_3770_LV_A (SPAdes) (version 2) | ecosystem: Environmental > Aquatic > Marine > Oceanic | place... | reverse complement strand
CGTTTGTTCTAAACCTCTCAAAATACTTGTCTAAATTTACTAAAGTCTAAATTTACTAAAGTCTAAATTTACTAAAGTCTAAATTTACTAAAGTCTAAACTTATTCTTTATTTTAATTTAGTTTTCTGGTAGCGGTGGCAAGTAATCTTTGTCTTTAGATGTATCATAATTCTTTGTAATAAACACCGCTTTGTAATGATGCTTATCTTGTAATGGAGTTTTGAGACCCTTTTCTGATAATCTGTCATTTACATAAACTTCTGTTTCTGACTCTTCCATATCTCTAATTTGAAACTTGGAAATGTATAGGAAATGTCCTAATTCAAAATTGGGGTTTTCTGTCCATTCTGCATACACTGTACCATCATTAGAAAGTGTGTATATAGCTCTTTGACAACCTTCCATAATTCCAATATTTGGCTGAACTTCAGCCCTTTGACCATCCATAATCATTTCAAATGTGAATGATATTTTCCAATTCGTATCAATATCGTCAATACATGCATTATGTGCTTGCTGAGCTATCATCGGATTTACTCCAACAGTTGTAAGTAATACTGCGATACCACCTATGGCAGCACTTATCATAAGAAATTTTATTGTCTTTTTTCTTTTGTATGGATCTCCAGTTCCTGGCCAAATCATTGTCAATATTTTATTTAGATTCCTTAAAGTCCTTTCTTTTATTCATCCATTATTTCAATCGTATCTAGTTGATCTTGATGATCAGCAAGAAAATATGTAATTTCATTTGAATCTATTTCTAACCATTCTGATTCTCCTTTATACGGCAAATAATCTTCTACAAATAAATTCCCTGGTCCTGTTATTCTTACAATAATTTTTTCATTTTTTGATTTTATTTTAAAAGGTAATTTTAGAACTTTTCCTCTTCTTTCACTTTGAATATTTACTTTGCATTTGTCAGAACGAAATTCAACTTCTCCAAAAAAATAACTTTGGTTAATGCTCATTTTTATTATTTTAAAATCTAACATTTATTTTCTAATGTTTTATTTTACATAAAAGGTTCTTGATGACTTAACGCAAAGCGTAAGAAGAATCTATAAAATGAAAAAGTGGGTTGTTTAGATAACTTGCCAAGGTCTAGTTGCAAACGTAATAACATATCCGACACCAATTATGATTGATTGGTATGCGATGTTGGTATATGGAATTGGTTTGATAATTGGTTCACCTTCTACGACAACTGTTTGACCTGGACCAAGTCCTGGACCAACTTTTGCTACGTTGAGTTGGGTGTGTACGTGGTATACACCTGCTTCAAGTGCTTTAGCAGATAATGAGTAATCTATAACTGAGTTACCTGGAATGTCAAAGACGTTTCCTGGTGGATCTCTTGCTAACATTTCCCATCTGTTACCTGCGTTAGTTGACTCTGAGAAAATGGATAACCATCCTCTAAGGTCTCTTTCTACAAGACTGACTAATGTTCCTTGAAGTGTCAAGGTTTCGCCAGTTTGTAGGGATTGTCTGTTGAAGGTTTCATCTTCAATTCTGATGAAACGACTTTGGAGTTGTGCTTGGACACCGTGTGCATCTGCAGTTGGCATTATAGTTTCAACCCAGTTGAATCCTAATGTTCCTAGTGCAAGTACTACAGCTAGTCCGAATACGAAAATCTTTTTTTCGACCATATTATATCCCTATTAATGAGGAGGTAGATTTCATCGTTATATGTTTTACCTTCTTGACGAGGATCGATAATTTTTTGAATGTTAATCATTGATGTTAATCAACGAAATTGATAAAAAAATAATATAATTATTATAAAATAATATTTAATTAATTAAGTTTATTTCAAATTTTTTCAAAAAATTATGTAAAAAATTGATTAAAAATATTAAATTTGTGAACTCTTGCTTTATATGTTGAATTCACCTATATGTACACATGGCACAGATGCCCGCATTAATTCCAAAAGAAGTTGAGATCCAGAGACTAAAGAAAGTCTGGCTCATCGTCATAGCTATGGGATCTACTGCAGCATCAGTCGAAGTTGATAACTTCGTTGATGGTTCTTTGCATCAAACCTCTATCAGAGATAGTGCATTTACACCAGCACACTGGTGGCTATACTCTCACTTCATCACATTACCACTTGGATGGGGAGCAGCAGCAATCTATGATAGAAAAATACCTGTTCTTAGAGGTCCAAATAATTCAATGAACACTGGTTTAAAGATGACCATTCTTGGTTACCTTGCAACTATGTTTACAATTGGGATCAATGAGATGTGGCATTTCTGGTTTGTAGAAGAAATATTTGCAGTACCAAATCACTGGATGTTTAACATGGGAGTTGTAGTAGCTTTCATGGGTGCACTAGCATACGTAGTTAGAGTATATGCTCGACTCGTAGAACTAGGTGCAGAAACTCCTGGTGAAAATCCATACATTGCAGAAATGTACAAGATGGCCTTAGAAGGTAAATTGTACAGTAGAAGCATTCCATAGACACAACGTGCAAAAGCACACTTTTTTCTATTTTTATTATTTTTCTAAGTCTGCATGATCGTGCTGAAATCAGCACTTTAAGAAAGATTTAAAAGGATTCTGAATCACATTAATTCCATAATGACTCTTCCTAAAGGATTCGGTTCTGGCGGCGCTGGTGGATCATCAAGTGCCGATGTAGAACGAATGATTGGACGACGCGTTGAAAATATGACTGGTATGATTACATTATCATTCTGGGCAGCATGGTTAGCAACTTTTGCTGGAACTGCAGCAGGATACTTCTATTATCCATGGGCATATCCAACACCAAGTGGTCACTTTGCATTCATCGTATTGACAATCATTGAGGCAATAGGTTTTATCTTCTGTGTTAAAGTTATGGAAGAAGGTTCTAACAAAAACAGTAATGGTATCGTTGCTGTTAGTATAGGAGCTGTTGCAATAGGCACTGTATTGATATGCTTATTCGTTGGAAACTAAACAAAACCACCTCAGACATTTCTTTTTCATTTTAATTTAGTTAAAACTTGCCGATCTTCATCATACTCTAAAATTTTATATACAGACCTTTTCATCAACTTCTTATGGTCTGGTTAAGACGATGTACACACTACTTATTCATAGTAGTTGTTGCAGTTAACTCAACTCTGTTAACAATTAATGCAGGAGACTACATCTTCTACACTGACTGGGCTTGGACATCGTTCACGGTATTTTCAATATCGCAAACGTTGATGCTTATCGTAGGTGCATGTTATTATCTTACGTTTACAGGCGTTCCAGGCACAGCAACGTACTACGCTCTAATTATGACAGTATACACATGGATAGCAAAAGGTGCATGGTTTGCACTCGGATATCCATATGACTTCATTGTAACTCCAGTTTGGTTACCATCAGCAATGCTGTTGGATTTAGTTTACTGGGCAACAAAGAAGAACAAGCACTCCTTGATACTGTTTGGCGGCGTACTGGTAGGAATGTCTTTACCATTGTTCAACATGGTAAACCTGATAACAGTAGCAGACCCACTTGAAACGGCATTCAAATATCCAAGACCAACATTGCCACCATATATGACACCAATAGAACCCCAAGTAGGTAAGTTCTATAACAGCCCAGTTGCACTGGGCGCAGGTGCAGGTGCAGTTTTGGCATGTACATTTGCAGCGTTAGGTTGTAAATTGAACACTTGGACATACAGATGGATGGCCGCTTGGTCAAAGTGGGACTAACACCCAACCTTTTTCATTTTATTATTTACTCTTAGGGGACCCCCTACACAAATTTGATTAAAAAATATTGTACAACTTGTGATCTTTTGTTGTCTATTTTGACAATATGCAATTTTGTGATTATATTATGTGAAGCAAGAATATGATCAGATACTTGTTACTCCAAAACCGTTTGTAAAATGGGCTGGTGGAAAGCGTCAATTAATTTCAGTTCTGAATGAAAATTTACCTAAATCTTTTGGTACTTATTTTGAACCATTTCTTGGAGGTGGTGCATTATTGTTCAATATGTTAACTGAAAAAAATAAACAAAAATGTAATATTTCAGATCTTAATTCTGATCTTGTTTTAGCATATGTTACTATTCGCGATAGAGTTGATGATTTGATATCTTCATTAAAACAGCATGAAAAATATTATCAAAAAGATTCTAAGTCATATTATTATTCTATTAGAGAAAACAGTCCTAGAAATGAAATTGAAAAAACATCCAGATTACTTTTTTTGAATAGAACCTGTTTCAATGGATTGTATAGAGTAAATAGTAAAGGTAAATTTAATGTCCCTCTAGGGAAATACACTAATCCAAATATTGTAAATGAGGATAATTTACGTTCAGTAAGTCGTATTTTGACTTCTAGTAAAGTTACTATTCAATGTCGTGATTTTGAAGCAGTTTTACGAAATGCTAAAAAAGGTGATTTGGTATATTTTGATCCACCTTACCAACCAGTTACTGAAACTGCTAATTTCACCAGTTACACAAGTAGAAATTTTACATATGATGATTTAAATCGATTAGCAAATCTTTGCATGAAATTAGACTCAAAAGGATGTAATGTTCTTTTATCAAATTCTAATTCTAAAGAAGTTGTAGATATGTTTTCGAACAAACCTTGGAAAATTAGTAAGATTAGGGCAAATCGTTCAATTAATTCTAATTCAAATAAAAGAACTGGACATTTTGAATTATTGATTAAAAATTATTAGAAGCTTCGAACGGGATCTGAACCCGTGACCTTTACATTACCAATGTAACGCTCTACCAGACTGAGCTATCGAAGCACAAAAACCCTCTGTAGAAAATCCTTATAATTCTTCATTCTCAGTGATATTTTTCTAAACTGTTAAATTTCATAGATATTTGTAATCCTTTGGAGGAGTAATCAAGCCTGGCCAACGATGTAGGACTTAAGATCCTATCTTTCAGGAGTTCGTGGGTTCGAATCCCACCTCCTCCACTAAAATCTATTTTGTATGTTTAATTCCTCTTGCGTTTAAAACTTCATAGACATCTGGCAATGAAAATACGTATCCAACATGAACACAATCTTTTTCATCACACAGCTGACAAAATAATTCTCCTTTTTGAACTGCAACTTCTGCAATTCTATTTTTCATATTATCTTTTAGAATTACACGATCATCATCTACAGAAATTTTTTCTATTTTTGGAGCATACCTTGCAAATGTTTTGTCTTTTTGCATCATTTCCTCTAACATGTAAGTTACATAACCTGAAAAACTATTGACACCTTTCATTGTTAGGTCGTCTTTATTTTTCTGAAAAACATCATGGAATTTATCGTAGACTGTTTCTGAAACTGTGATTGATTTGAATCCTGCTTTTGGCAATTTACTTTTCCTTACCGTACATTAAAGTACCCAAGTATATAATGTTTTATTTTAAAATTTTAATCTTATAAAAATTAGTCTTTATACAATACCTTCACACAATGTCATTATGGTTAGAGGTTATCTTGCTGAAGAAATTAGAGAAAAATTAATTTCTGTTTTGAAAGATTCTGATAGCGGAATGTCAGGAGTTGAGATTTCTAAAAAAATTAATGTTAATAGAATTACTATGATAAAATATCTCAAAGTTTTTGCAGCAGAAGGTTTACTTCGTCAAAAAAATATTGGCAATGTTACCTTGTGGTTTTTAAAACCTGGTCAAGAATCCTTTACTTTTCCTGATGATTATTTCAAAGTGACTTCACGATATCTTGAATTATTAGTCCAAAATAATGAGGATCAAATCTATTCTCTTATTCGAAATTGTCTTAATTCTGGCGCATCAACAAATCAATTGATACTAGAAATAATTTATCCAACTATTGATCATGTTCATAATCTATATGAATCTGGAAAAATTGGAACTGCAGAACAAAATCTATTGAGAACTACTATTTCAAAATCTCTTGCTATTTTTAATCAACTTCCAATAGTATCTGATCCTAAGAAAAATGTGGTTGTAATTGCTGCTGATCCTGAAAGTGTTTTAATTTCTGAATCTGCTTCTGCTTCTTACCATTCTGATGGTTGGAATGTTTCTCATTTAGGTGATATGTCTTCTGCAATCAATGTTTTATTTGATTTAGATTTTCAAAAATTGATAGGAAAGATTTGGAAACAAAAACCTGGTATTTTGTTAGTGGTAATATTTTCTCAAACTTCTGAGGGATTAACTTTTTTTGCTGATTCTATTAAACCCAACAAAGAAAAATCTAACAAACGTATGAAATTAGTATTATGTGGTAATATATCTAAAAAAAGTAAAATTACCTCCGATCTAGTATCTAGTGAAATTAGTGATATTTTACAATGGTCTAAAACTATTTCTCAAAATCTAACATAATGAAAATGGGCCCGATGTGATTCGAACACATGACCTTTCGATTATCAGTCGAACGCTCCAGCCAAGCTGAGCTACGAGCCCACGACCAATTCTCTAGGTTTGAGTCATTTAAGTTTAATTTTCTTTCCACTTGATTGAACAACCTATTGATGGGTCAAAATCTTTTTCAATTTTTTCACCTGACAATAGTTTTTTCATATTGTTAATCATTGTCTTTTCAGTAGCTTCATCATCTGGTTTCATGGCATTATCAATTTTACCATGAAAAACTAACTGTTTTTGGCTATTGAACAAAAATGGATCTGGAGTACACATTGCACCATATTTCTTAGCAATTTCTTGAGTTTCATCTACTAAATAATCAAATTCAAACCCTTTGTCAGATGCTGTTTGTTTCATTGCATCAAAACTATCTTCTGGATAATCTGTAGAATCATTACTGTTAATTCCTATTATTGCAATATCTTTACCACATTTTTCATATAACTCATTTAATGCATCAACTTTTGCTTTAACGTATGGACAGTGATTACACATGAAAATTACTAAAATTCCTTTATAATTTTCATAATCTTTGAGCGTATGTCTTTTATCATCAATTCCTAATAGTTCAAAATCTGGTGCAATATCTCCTTTTTTTAATTTAATTTGTGATTCTAATAGCACCATGAGGCAATAATTTTCTATTCAAATAAAATTCTTGCCAAGAAGACAACAATTAAAATCCACTCTGTAAGTATTCTTTTTGTGGGCCGGTAGTATAGCCTGGTAGTATACCCGCCTTGCACGCGGGGGGTCACGGATTCGAATTCCGTCCGGTCCACTTTTTATTCTCCGATCAGTGTTGAATTTCGAACTGCTGGGTGGATTTAAATAGGATACGTTTGAGTTTACAATTATGACAAGCGTAGTAGATGGATGGCCTGTATGGATTCCTCTTATTGTTGGTTTAGCACCAGGTTTAGTATACTGGTTAGCAATTACCGCAAAGAGAAAATAAAATTTACATCTATTTTTAATTTCTTTTTATTATTTTTAATTCTAGTGTAAACTAGGTTAAACGTTGTTACCTTTTTTGTTTACTATAACACATAATGTACAAAATTAATGATTTCTTTCAACAAAATTTAATGCAGAATTCTATTTTTGGTATTGTTTTAATTTTATTTTTAATTCCAACTTCATACGTTTTTTCTCAAGAATATACTGATACTAATCCTACATTGAGTGTTATCTTAAACTCTCAAACCACCTTTGTTTATCATGATTCTGAAGGATATACAATTGTAGTTGGACTGGTTGAAAATAATGATCCATTATCTTTTGTAACAAATATTGTGATTCAAGCAAATTTCTTTGATGATTTTAATTCTAATCCTTTAGAAATTACTGAAGGTAATACCGTTCTAAATGTAATCCCTCCTAATGGTAAATCTCCATTTATCATACGTTCAGAAACTCCTGATATCAATATCTCAGAAGTATCTGTATCAATTTCAAATTTTGATACTTCAACATCAATGAAAAATTCACTTATAGTTTCTATAAACAATGTGTTTTTAGAACCAATATCCAGTTTATCTGACTCTACTTACACTTTATTGTTTTCTGGAGAATTACAAAATGGAAATACATCAATTTCAGAAACATCTGTATATCTTGCTTTTTATGATGTTTTTGAAAGAATTATTCAAATTTCTACAATTGAAATTGGTGATGTCGATATAAATGAAAAAATTTCATTAGAATTAACTGAAAAAATTAATTCATCTGCTGTAGGATTTTTTCTATTTTCTGAATCTGATAAATTTTATTCTCCCTTTGTAAATGTAAAAATTCCCCATCCTCAAATCTCAACAAAATTAATAATAATTTCTGACGTTGCTATTAAAGATACATTAGGAAATAAGTTATCTGAAACTAAAATAGATTCAATAATAAAAATTGAAAGTAAAACTTCGATACAATTTATTACCGATGATATTCCTGATGAAACACCTTACACATATTATGTTCAAATTAAAGAAAGTTCTTCCAATGTTGATATCCATCCATCTGTTGAATATATTGGAAAATATGATGGCAGATTTATTGGAAATGAATCTGAATTACAATCTATAGAATGGATTCCTGAAAAAAAAGGGTTATTTTTTGTTGAAACATTCATCTGGGATAGAAATAATGTCCCACTTGCAGCCCAAGGGCCTTTTGTATTATTACTTGTAAACTAGTAGATTTATTTTCAAAGAATATGATAGATTTGTATGTCTAAATTTTCTCTTATTGCTATGGGTGGTACTTTTGATATTATTCATAAAGGCCACTTAACCTTACTTGCACATGCTTTTGAAATTTCTGATAAAGTGATAATTGGATTAACTAGTGATGAATTTGCAGAAAAAAATGGGAAGAACACCATTCACAAATATGATCAACGTCTCAAAAATTTAACATCTATAATTGTTGAAGAATTTCCTGATACTATTTTTGAAATTAGTAAATTAAGTAATGATTTTGGACCTGCAGTTTTAGAAAAAGATGTTCAAGCATTAGTTGTAAGTGATGAAACAAGTAATCAGGGAAATATTTTAAATAATTTGAGATTTGAAAATAACCTTCCACCTGTTGAAATTATTGTGGTTCCAATGTTTTTAGCAAAAGATGGTATACGAATATCTACTACTAGAATTAAAAATTCTGAAATTGATTCTAATGGAAACTTGCTATCAATTGACTAGCAGCTTACAGTATTTTGAGTAATCTGAATAAAACGAAATTTTTGGATTTACCTTTATGACTATAATTAATCATATGATGAAAAAAATAGATACTGATTTATCTCATCTCAAACAAGGTCTTCAACCTCAAAACCTTTCATTCTGGTATGATAAAATCATTCAAGAAACAATTGATATGGCTCCTCCTTGGCTACAAGATAAAATTAAAGTTCATCAAGATCCTATTCTTACAATGAAATTTAATTTAGATATCTCTAAACGGGCTGTTAGATATTTTATGATTGTAGTTGATAATAATTTGGATGCCATGCCATATTCTACAAAACTCTATTTCCTTAAAGTTCAAGAATTAATGTCTGTTGAGATGGATAAATCTCTAGTTTAACAATTTTTTTGTATTCTAGGCACAAATTCAAGATCTAACATCTATATCCAATAGATCATATATTTATTATAAAATGGACCTATACAGATCAAAACATTCTGATAAAAAATATTCTAATCATAATTCCTCCTCTAATGATAGACCATCTCGTTCTTATAGAAATTCAAATGACGACAGAGGTTCAAGATATTCAAATGACGACAGAGGTTCAAGATATTCAAATGACGACAGAGGTTCAAGATATTCCCGAGATAATGATAGAGAACAAACAACTGTAACTTGTGCTGATTGCAGTGTTGAATGCACAGTTCCATTTGTTCCAAGAAGCAATAAACCAGTTTACTGCAGTGATTGT
>Ga0208391_1001782_pt1 | contig 9833 bp, 12 predicted proteins | sample Knorr_S23_td_Bot_FD_185612 | JGI IMG/M metagenome (GOLD analysis project Ga0208391, IMG submission 185612) | Marine microbial communities from Southern Atlantic Ocean transect - Knorr_S23_td_Bottom_ad_3770_LV_A (SPAdes) (version 2) | ecosystem: Environmental > Aquatic > Marine > Oceanic | place... | reverse complement strand
CATGGGCGTGGATAATTATACTCAAGATGATATTGTTGAAGCTGCCCGTGCGTTTACAGGCTACAGAACGAATGGTGTTGAAACAAATTATAGTTTTGAAGAAGCTTCCGGCTCAGGTCCATGGTGGAACGAATGGCATGATTTTGAAGAAAAAACATTTTTAGGCCAAACCGGGAATTGGAATGGCGATGACATTATTAATATCATCATGGAGCAGGATGAGACAGCAGTCCATATCTGCACACGGCTGTATAAATGGTTCGTTTACCAAAATGTAGATGAAACAATTGTGAATGAAATGGCGGATATTTTTAGAAACAACGATTATAGTATTACAACTGTCCTATATTTTCTTTTTTCAACAGAACACTTTTATGATGAAAATTTCCGTGGAGCTGATATCCAGAATCCACTCACCTTAATGCAAGGACTCATACGAAAGTGCGGAATGGAAGAATTCCATTTTTCATTATATTATTTTATTCATTCGCAGGAATTTCTTGGAATGTTACCCCTTGAACCACCTGATGTAAGTGGGTGGCCAGGATACCGTTCCTGGATCAATTCGATCACCCTTCCTGTAAGGAAAGTCCAAGCATCTTCTGTCATCACCGGACAAAGCCCTTGGGGGAATTTTGACGTGACAACGAATGTTCGGGCTTTGGCGCAATCCATGTATAATCAGGATGAAGAAGGGTATGCTTCCGAGCAAATTGTGAAAAAAGTAGGATTTCTCTTTTTTGGAAATCCTTTATCAGAAAATTTAGAAGAACGAATGCGATCCGTTCTTCTCGACGGGGCGGAACCTTACGATTGGTTCATCAATGCACCTCCAAATGATCCCCAATGGAGTCGGATGCGGGATTTGATGATTTACATCATGCGCATACCGGAGTTTCAATTGTCATGAAGCGGCGTGATTTCATTAAATCCACTTTTGTGCTGTCCGCATTTGGGACACAGATCCCTGTCTTGGCATTGGGACGGAAAAACCAATTTGGCAGAAGAGTCCAATGGGAAACAGATCGTATAGTTGTCCTCATTAAACTCAATGGTGGAAATGACGGGCTGAATACCGTCGTCCCCATACAAGATAGTATTTATTACAATAATCGCCCTTCCCTTGCCATCTCACCAAACCAGGCGTTGGCGATCAATGAAGAGAATGGATTTCATCCAAACCTTTCTGCTTTTCATTCTTTGTATCAAAGCGGGAATATGAGCCTGATTCATGGTATCGGCTATCCGCAGCCAAATCTATCACACTTTCGGTCTTCCGATATTTGGGTGACAGGCTCCGACGCAAATGAACATTTACAAACAGGATGGATCGGTCGTCTTTTAGAACAGGAATATCCAGATTTCCCATCCAATGCACCGGATCATCCATTAGCAATCCAGTTTAATAGCGCTAATCTTTTAGAATTCAAAACATCTGAATCCAATACAGGTATGATGGTCTTTGATCCGGAAACCATGTATTATCTCATCAATGGTCAATATGTTCCGGGTGAAAATGATCCAGCCCCGGATACTTACGGTGGAGAAGAATTGGATTTTATCCGTGAAGTGGATCTGCTCTCTTTTGAATATGCAGAAGTGATCAACGAAACAGCCAGCCAGGGAAGTAATTCGGTTGAATATCCGGGTACGAACCTTGGATACCAAATGGCGCTTACAGCACAAATGATTTCCGGTGGATTGGAAACACCGATTTATCGGATTTATAAACACGGATTTGATACACATGCCATCCAAGGAAATAATCATGCGAATCTTCTCTCGGATCTAAATAATTCAATCCAGGCATTTGTGGAAGACTTGACAAACCAGGGATTGATGGATAGAGTTATGGTTGTGACCACAAGTGAATTTGGACGACGCTTTTTTGAGAATGGTTCTACTGGGACAGATCATGGTAGTGCTGCACCGTGTATGGTTTTTGGGAGTCAGGTTGTCCCAGAAATGTTTGGTGAACAACCTTCTTTATCGAATTTGGATCAAAATAATAATCTTTTTATCCAACATGATTTCAGACAACTCTACACATCCATCATCACGGACTGGTTTGGGTTGGATACTGAAATCTCTACAAACGTATTTGGGCAGCAGTTTGTAACAATCCCATTTGTGCAAACACCTTTGTCTGTAAGGACTACACCCATTCCGGCTAAATTCAAAATGCATCCAGCCATCCCAAATCCATTTAATCCAAGCACCATGCTTTCATATACTCTACCAAATAATGGGAATGTGACTATTCGCTTATTGGATCTTCGTGGACATGTATTAAAAACTCATCGATTGGGAAAACAAAATGCAGGGCGAAATATATTTAAGTTAGACGGTAGAAATCTGGCTTCCGGAAGCTATATCGCCCAGGTTGAGGCGGCCGGGTCGGTGTTGAACCAAAAGATTACTTTATTGAAATAAATGTGTAAAAGGCATTCATCTAACAGGGTGAATGGCTGAATATTTCCCATAATCAACTAATAATGGTTGATTCACTATTACCCCAATTTTACATTTATCGCCTTATCCCCTCGCATGCCAAAATCAACATCGAAGGAAACTTTTTGTCCAGCCCGGAGTCCCCGACCTTTAAGGTGCTCCCGCAAACCACTCACATGAACAAAATAATCTTCTTTATCATCGCCTGTAATAAAACCAAATCCCTTAGAGGGATCGTAATCCTTTACCACACCCTTTTTCATTATTTCTTTTCGTCAAGTTTAAAATCCATGGAGACCGAATTAATGCAATACCGAAGTCCAGTTGGATCAGGGCCATCGTTAAATACATGCCCCAAATGGCTTTCACATTTGCTGCAAGTGATCTCGATCCGCTTCATCCCAAAATTGTTATCTTTGGTTTCTTCTACAGATTCCGGAAGGGCATCATAAAAAGCAGGCCAACCACAGCCGGATCTATATTTTGTATCAGATTCAAATAAATCATTTCCACACCCGGCACAAACATACATTCCTTCTTCAAAATGCCCATCATATTCCCCTGTAAAGGCGCGTTCGGTACCTTTTTCACGAAGAATACGGTATTCCTCTTGCGATAAAATTCGTTTCCATTCTGAATCTATTCTTTTCATTGGATCGTTTGATGTTTGTTGATTTGAATTTACATTATTTTTAATGAAAAATTGATCTTGAGCAACTATTTGTGAATTCCACAAGAAACCCAATAAAAATGGTAAAAAGATTCCTGAAATAATTCGTATTCGTTTGATTTTCATGAAGGGTCTAACACACCGAATACAATTAGGGTTCCGGGGAATTCGCCATTGACATTGGCATGGGAACCCTGAACCGGGTTAAATCCGTTATTTTGAAAAAGTGGGATCCAAGTGTTCTTACTGATTATATCTGTGGTGCTTTTCATTTCAGTCCTAAATCCCTATTTTTCCATTTGAAGAAAATATTTTACTGAGGCAGATATTAAGGCAGAAAAAACAGGAAAAACGTTTTTATTTTGAAGAAATTTCTTCTTCACGATAATAATTCAATACACCGGTAGCTGCCATACCAATCCCTATAAAATACAGAACACCGGCAACTTCATCAGGTATGTTGAACAAAGAATAGATCCATAAGACAAGCGCTGCTGAAATGCCCATCCATATGAACACCATTGTGAATTTTTTTATGGGAGAAACCATTACAAATGAGTATACCAGATCAATATATAATGAAACAATAAATAGCAAAGGCAAGCTACTACAAATAGTCGAATTACAATCTTTTTCATGGGTTGAAATTACGGAGTATTAACTTTTATTCAGGAAGAGAATACGTTTCAGGCCGGTCCGAATTTCGGACGATCTCGCCACGGGCCTCCATGTCCAATTTCACTGTGACTGTGTACCAATTGATGGATCCTTCAAATGTTGTTGATAATTCTTTCTTAACAAATTTTGTGATGGCTGTAAACGAAAGTGGTTCAGATTGAATCGATTGAATAACTGCATGTTTGATGATATCATATTTGTTTTTATCAATCCGGACGCCTTGTTTTCCGTCGGGGTGAAGGGTTTGGATTTTATCACTCATTATCATAGGAATATTTAGGTGCCCAATTATTTTCCCCTTTGGGGAGCATCCGTAAAAAATCCCATTGCGAACAAAAATTATCACCTGGACCAAATTGGGAGGACACATGAAAAAAGATTTGCCCTGCTGAATCCTTTGAAAAAGTAGCCACACCAGGAAGATAATATTTCCCGTCCACTTTATATCCAAAATCTTCAGCAAAGTTATTTTTAGAATGGGATACCATTGGAAACCGCCAATTCCGCAAAACATAAAATTCTTTCTGTACTTCAGGTGAATCCGGTGAAACAACCACGAACCCGGAGCGGTTATTCAAATGATCCGTGAATCCATTGTATCCATCAGCCCATAGGGTGCAGTACGGACACTCCTTTCCCATATTGAAAATGAGCAGAAGTTCGTCTCGTCCATTAAATAAGGCGGATAAGTTTATTTCGGAGCCATCGGGATTTTGAAATGTGTAATCGGAAACAGGTTTAGGCTCGGCTGATTGGTAAAGTTCTTCCAATTCTTCCTTAAGAGATTGAATCGTTATTTCCAAGTCATGGATCGTGTTCTTGCTCATGATTTCACTTCTTCCTTAAAGATTGAAAAGTAAAAGTCCCCACCGCACCCACAAGGCAACAAGGATAAAATAGGCGATTCCAAATACACGGAGGCGGTGCGGAACAAAATTGGTGGTCTCCCTGATCAAACTGTGTATAATCCTGGCAGAAACGTAACTCCAAGCCAAAATGATATCCAAGAATCCACCGGGTCCAGTCAAGAATTGCCCAAAGAGAATAAAATAAAAAAGGATCGGCTGCTGATGTAGGTTTTTATAATGTTCCCGGGACTGGTGTAAATAATCAGGCGCATCACCGCTATAGGTTTTAAAATAGCGGTATTCTACATCCCGATTTTTTGCGGCCTTTTTCTGGGTTAAATAATGTCGGACCGTAATTAAAAATGTCCAGCCAACCAAGACAAAACCGGGGACTAGAATGTGTGAATTCAAATCACTCATTCATGGTGATATTACGCTGCACTAAAAAATATCCGATGAAAGGCTAACCGTTGAAAATTGTTTCATTTAGTCTTCAATACTATCCGAGGTGAGTAAAAGATCAAAAATAGAATGAGTATCATCCGTATCCAAATCACCAGCCCACCACTGGAATTCAGTTACATCATTCTCAATTAAAATAGACTCCATTAACACATTCACATCTTCAAGAGTAATAATACCATCACTATTCAAATCTCCCTTTGGACTGATAGCCTGGTGATCCAGAATCACATCAAATCCTGCAAATAAACAGGTGGGGGCCATTTCTGAATGGCCTCCCAATTCTACGGGATAGAGTGTCAGCGATACATCTGGTGCACCATTGGCAACAAAAGTATCATAGGCAACCTGGGCATTTTCATAAGGAACAATATCATCTCCCATTCCATGAAAAATGTAAGTTGGACTTTGGGGTGTCCAATCCAATAAGGTGTTTTCTTCCAGGGATACCCTGAAAAAATGGTCTTCATTGTTTGTGAATTCCTCCAGAACCTCTGGAATTAAAATATCCAACGGATTTTCAGGCATGAGGGCATCAATTTCACTTCCATAGTGCGTACCATCAAATAGGGATGGCAATGTATCTGCCCAAAACGGTAAAAAATATTCATTGAAATCAACATCTTCTCCCTGGTAATACCATAAATGGCTCGTAAGCACATAGGGAACATAAAATGGTTTTGGATAGGATGGAATCGAGAGAAAATAATCCACCATGGTTCCGCCTAAATCGTAAGGTCCTGCCATGGGACAGGAAGTGGTGATGGAAAATTCATCTGCATGGTTTAATTCAATCCCTCGTTGAACAGCCATGGTGGCATAGCCTCCCTCCGAATATCCCAATAAATGAAGCTGGTCATTAAACTGAAATGGATCGTCCAATTGCAACTCGTAGGATAGCTCTTTCACGGCACGAACCATATTCACAACTGCATGGGAGTATGATTCTGCTGTGATATAAGGATGAAACTTTTCCGGGTCTCCAAATCCTTCATAATCAGGAAATAAAGTAATGAAACCCATGGGTGATGTTATTAGACTAATCAGTAATACTTCCTGGTTATCCACGGATAACCCCGTGATGGATGGTGCGCTTGCATCGTTCACCGCCGTTCCGTGCTGATAGCTTAGAATAGGGAATGCTTCCGTCATCGAATGCGGAAAAATAACGAGTCCTCCTAATGTATCCAGATACCCACCTTCGCCTTCTGTTTCATAATTGATATCATAGATCGAGACACCATAATCAGCCTCCGGATCCATGCCCGCAAACCACAAAATATAAATAATATCATCCTGTGTAATGGAACCCTGCAGGTTGTATTCAATTAACTGGCCTGCCTCTGATCGCAATGAACCAAATTGGAAAAAGAGTAAAAGAAAAATAATAATATTTTTTATAGAATTCCTCAATAAATTTTCATGATAGTTTCAATTAATTCGGGATCGTCGGGTAATAACCCGGAGTCAACCAACCGTGGTGTCAATTTTCGCAATCTTGGTTCCCGATTAAAAACGTCCCTGAATATAGGCAATGCTTTATCTAATTGTCCCTTACTGGCTAATGTGATAGCAGACCAAAAGGACAGTTCCGGATTTTCAGGATAATAATGGGCTGCCATTTCATACTCCGCCAGGGCTTTTTCAATATCTTCCAATTCCAGGTAATGATCTCCTTTATTGGCATGTTTGTAAGCACGATTGATACGAATCAATCGACGCAATTCTTCCAATGGTTTTGGGTGATCTTCAACCCTGAGATCCAACACAGTATCTTTCCAGGGAACACCCGTAGGCTCTCCGGTGACAATCAGCATGGCCGCAGATTGTTTCCCCCGAATATCGCCTCCCTCCGCTTCTGCCGCATCCAGGGTGGCCATCATTTTATCAGCCAAATCTCCTTCAGTGTTTTCAAAAGCTTTTGCCATGGCCGGCCAAACAGTTTCATTTTCCATGAGATTGGCTTGGACAGAATAATTTTTCCCAATCTGATGGCCTGCCGCATAAATGCATTTTGATCCTGTATGGGCAGCCACATTCCCTTTCACATCAATCATGGCCACTTGCCGGACAGCTTCGCCCTCATCCTCCGATACCAATTTCTGCAGTGCAGCATCAGCGGACATCCCTTCTTCCATGAGTTTTAATCCATGGGGACCGTAGTCCACTTTTACAAAAGATTGCGTGGCTACCGCACCGACCCCAGCCTTGGCCCAAGGGACAAGAAATCCAACGGAAAACCAATGGCTTTGAACGGCCACGCCTAATTCACCGGTTTCCTGATCGAATGCTACAATGGAATATGTATGGACCGGGATTGATTGGGAAATGGATTGAGAAAACAAAACACCCAGAAGAATTCCGGGTGTTAAGAATGGTTTTATAAAGGATCGTGTGTTAAAACGCATCTGGATCAGGTCCCTTTGTTAATGGCACAACAAGGTTTTGTGCAATCAGGGGCACACGCAGATTGGGCTTTTTGGGTGCAACATGGTTTAAATGTGTTTGTGCTAACCACCTTTGTTCCTTTTTGGGCACACCCGAATCTTGCTGAACCGAATGCACATGCTGGTGTGGATTTATCACCGGACACCTGGCTTGTGGGCACAATCGGTCCCGGTGTATAATTTAAAGAAGTGACTGCAAGCACGACTGCGAAAGACAGAAGGATTCCAACGGTTAGACGATTCATTTTGTTCTCCATATATTAAAAAGTCGGCGTCGAATGTAAGAATGGTTTACCGACCAATCAACGACGATAAGCGCTCATTTCAGGTAAATGGATTTAACTGTTTTTGTGTGGCCCTGAACCTGGAGAGAAATAAAATAAATACCATTGGGTTGCTTCGATGCGTTCCATTGAATTTCGTGTATTCCCATGTTAACAAATCCGTCGATCAAAGTGTGTACCAAACGGCCATTAATATCAAATATTCGTAGAGACACGGCATTCCTCGACTCCGCTCGGAAACCGTGCCGTGTCTCTACCGAAAACCGAATGGTCGTTGTGGAATTAAAAGGATTTGGGTAGGGCTGAGACAGTGAAAAAGATGCAGGGATCTTTTCTTCATCAATTGAAAGGTCCAATGGAAATGTCGTTGAAAATCGGATATGTCTCCCTGACCGACGATCTACCCAGACTGCATAAAGATAATTCTCTGAGTCCGATGCCAATTGGGGTGCAATTTCCTGGGATGAGGTGATACTGTCATTCACCGTTGAAAAACCAGACATGAAACTGTGACCCGATTCAAGAACGCTATATAGAATATTGCCATCATTTCTGCTGTCCTCCCAGATCACATGGATATTTCCATCTTGGGTCATTACCGCTGAAGGATGGTTTTGATAAAAATTGCCACCACTGGCCATTTCCATGGTAATCTTGACTGCGAAAGTATCTCCCAGGTCATCAGACAAAGTAAGAAAAATGCGGCCTTCTCCGTTTACCTCTGACATGTAAGCCATAGCCACGGTAGAATCCTGGCTTACAAGGCTGGGACCACTTGTAGGACAGTAGGTCACATAAAAGCCATCGTAGGACATAGGCGATAAATTGATCCATGTTGAGTCTTCAGGATGCCAATCCATTGAAAACATATCCCGAATGTCATTCTCATTGTTTCGAAATCCATTCATGATTTTTCCATCGGGCAATTCATGGAGTTCTATGGGGCAGCAATCGCAGGGTTCTCCGGGCTCATAATCGCTGACTATATTGAAATCTGACCAGGTGTCGCCCCCATCAGATGAAAAAGTGTGAGCCATGTGTTGATAAACCAAAGACCCCGACTGGAAATAATGAAACGATGCGTGAAGAATCCCCTGGGAATCCATCAATAGTTCCGGATAGAAATTGACACCATTGGGATAGCCTATCTGCGTTTCATCCCATGTCAATCCCTGATCGATTGAACGGGCATAAAAAGCTGATGAATGGTCATATCCATTCCGTTGATCGGACCAAAGGACATGAATTGTATCATTCAGAACTTCCACTTGGGGGCCGCTGAATCCAATGGTAACCACATGATTTGGAATCGAATTCACTGTAGAAAAATTAGTAAAAGTTTGTCCATGGTCATTAGACATGGTGAAATGAACATCGCCGCCACCTTGTGTATTAACCCAGACTATATAAATTTTTCCTGAATCCGTTACGGCCATTTCAGGGTAAAGATTATGGTTGGTTACTTCCCCTGAAACTAATGTACTCTGGGCAAAATCATTTGCATAGATGATCTGAAAAATAAAGAATAAAATACTAAATCGATTTATCATATTCTGAATTCTTTACACTGATTATGAAAAGAATTTATCAGTGGAATATTGAGCCGTATGATCCTGTATTTCCAAAGGTAAAGTATAGAGGTTGAAAGCTAGTGAAATTCTGGGATGACAACTTTTGTTTTCTGATACTGAATGCTCTAATTTTGAATCAAAGAGAATCATTTTTCCAGTTTCAGGTTTCAGGGACCATTCATTCCATTTTTCTTTCACTTTCGACCGAAAATGAATATCACCGGAATTATCATGAATATCCAAGTAATAAACACCAGATATTACAGCTTTTTTTTTATGATCGTGCCACCCAGTGGATTCCCCAGATTTTGCTACATTAAACCAGAAATCATCAAAAGATATGCCCAAGCCCTGGTGGGGAACAATGACCGGTTTATTTGTAATTTTTTTCGCAAAAACAGATGCAGCCATAAAAACATGTT
>Ga0208391_1001778_pt1 | contig 9844 bp, 9 predicted proteins | sample Knorr_S23_td_Bot_FD_185612 | JGI IMG/M metagenome (GOLD analysis project Ga0208391, IMG submission 185612) | Marine microbial communities from Southern Atlantic Ocean transect - Knorr_S23_td_Bottom_ad_3770_LV_A (SPAdes) (version 2) | ecosystem: Environmental > Aquatic > Marine > Oceanic | place... | reverse complement strand
CTGACAGCGTCGGCCTAGTGTCCCGTCCCAGAAGTTCAGCGAGCACCGAGGGTGACGAGGCGCCTCCCTGACAAGGCGCGACGACGAGGAATAGCAGGGCTATTTTGAGGAGGAGCGACGCAGCCAGGGTGGGTGTATCGGTGCCCGAATGCCGGCGAACTTCTGGGACAGGACACTAGCTCACCTGGTGCAGATGCACGTCCCTCTGCGGGTAGGGCAGCGTGCAGCCGGCGGCCTCGAGGTTCTCCTTGAGCGCGCGGATCAGGTCCCAACGGGTCGACCCGTAGTCCGTCCGCTTGACCCAGGGTCGAACCACGAGCTGCACAGCAGAGTCCCCGAGTTCGTTGACCGCTACGATCGCCTCCGGGTCCTCGAGCACGCGAGGGTCAGCGGCGAGCACGTCCAGACACGTGCGAATCGCGGTGCCCAGATCATCATCGTATCCCACACCGATCGACAGATCGATGCGCCGCGTGTCGCTGACGGAATAGTTGACGATCGTCTGACCGAAGATCTTCGAGTTGGGGACTCGGATCTGGATGTTGTCACTCGTCGTCAGCAGACACGTGAAAATGCCGACCTCTTGCACGGTGCCCGCGGTTCCGCCCACATCTACGTAATTGCCGACGTCGAACGGACGGAATGTGAGCAGCATCACACCGGCGGCGAAGTTCGAGAAGGTGTCCTGGAACGCCAACGCGACCGCGAGGCCGGCCGCACCCAACACGGCGACGAACGACGCGGTGTTCACGCCCAGTACGCCCACGGCTGCGATGGCCACGAGCACGATGATCGTGACATGGATCATGCCGGCCAGGAACGGGGCCAGGATGTCGTCGATCGCGGAAGCGGAGAGGGCCTTTCTGGCCAGCCGCTTCATGCGGCCAGCGATCATCCATCCGGAGATCAGGAAGGCAAGCGAACCCAGGACTCTTGGAGTCCATTGGGCGATGACACCGGAAACGATGTCGACGATGTCGTTGAAATCGGGCATGAGGCGCACCTGGAAGGCTGTTCAACGCAGGAGTGGAGCCCTCTCACGAGGGGCTCCGGTCCGGGACGCCAACAAGATGGCCTACGCCGCGATCAGTCTCCAGACCTGGGTCACCAGAAAGCAGACCGTGACGCCCATCACGACAGGCATGAGCGTCGCGACCGTCGTCCACTTCGCGCTGCGTGTCTCCTTGTAGATCGTGTAGATCGTCGTGGAGCACGGGTTGTGCAGTAGGCTGAAAAGCATGAGGCACACCGCAGTGAGCAGCGTCCAACCTCCGTCGCGCAGCAGGTCCCCGGTCACACCCACGCTGCCGAACTCGAACATCACGCCAGCCCCTTCACCTCCGGCCCCGGCGCCCGTGAGAACGGTCAGCATCAGGATGGTGGGGATGACGATCTCGTTCGCCGGGATCGCCACGACGTAAGCGAGCAGGATCACACCATTCATGCCCAGCAGAAGGCCGAGCGGGTCCAGCCACGCCACCGAGTGGTGCGCGAGGGTCAGCCCACCGACCGAGATGTTCGATATCAGCCAGATGACGGCACCCGCCGGGATCGCGAAGATCACGGCGCGCCAGAGCACGATCAGGGTCCGGTCGATGACCGACGTGTAGAGTGTCTGTAGGACACGCGGGGGGCGGTACGGCGGCAGTTCCAGGCTGAAGCTCGTCGCCTCTCCACGCAGCACCGTTCGGGAGAGAATCCACGAAGAGAAGAACATCATCACGATGCCGAGCAACGCGATGCCCACCACGGCAGCCGCGCTCACCAAGCCACCGAGCTGTGAGGGCGCGAGCGCTCCGATGAAGATCGTCGCAATGAGAATCTGCGTCGGCCAGCGCCCGTTACAGAGCGAGAAGTTGTTGGTGATGATCGCGATGAGTCGCTCGCGCGGGGAGTCGATGACGCGCGTAGCCACGACACCGGCGGCGTTGCACCCGAAGCCCATGCACATCGTCAGCGCCTGCTTGCCATGTGCGCCGGCCTTCTGGAACATCGAGTCCAGATTGAAAGCCACCCGCGGCAAGTAGCCGAAGTCCTCCAGCAGCGTGAACAGCGGGAAGAAGATGGCCATGGGCGGCAGCATCACGGCAATCACCCACGCCGTAGCGAGATACACTCCGTCGATCAAGAACCCGTCGAGCCACCATGGCATCGACACCGCTGATGCGAGCCCGTGCAGCAACGGCCGGCCGTTCTCCACCAGCAGCGTGGCCAACATGGACGACGGCACGTTCGCCCCCTCGATCGTGATCCAGAACACGAGGGCCAGAATCAACAGCATGAGCGGGAAACCGAAGATTCTACTCGTGAGCCACGAGTCCAGCTTTCGATCGAACGCGAACCCCGCCTTCTTGAGGCCGCCCATCTGAACGCGAGCCGCCACTTCCTCCGCAGCCTCATAGGCTCGCTGCGTGACCACGTCGTGGAAGTCGGACGGCAGGTCCCAACGCAGGCGCATGGCCGCGTCGAGCACCTGCTCGCGGCCCCATTCCGGCGCCAGCTCGACCAGGTCGCCCGTGTCGTCCCGCGAGAGTTGACCCAGCTCTCCCGTGCGCACTGCCTCCTGCACGGCCTCGTCGGCGTTGAGCAGCCGTAGAGCGACCCAGCGCGGATTCGGGACCTGCGGGAATACGTCCTCGATCACGGGCACCAGACCGGTGATCGCCTGCTCGACGCGCGGCGCGTGGCGCGCGATGCGGATCTGTTGCCCGGAATGAACACCGGTCGCGACCGCGTGAACGGCATCGAGCAGTTCGTCCATACCGACGCTCTCGCGCGCTATGCCCTGCACCACCGGCACGCCCAGCTCCTTCTCGAGCTTCTTGGCGTCGATCGCGATGCCGTGTCTGCGGGCCTCGTCGATGAGATTCAAGAAGACCACAACCCGGTCAGTGATCTCCCGGATCTGGAGCACCAGGTTGAGGTTGCGCTCGAGGCGCGTGGCGTCCACGACCACGATCGTGACATCCGGCCGGCCGAACAGCACGAAGTCCCGAGCCACTTCCTCGTCGGCGCTGCCCGCCTGGAGCGAATAAGTGCCAGGAAGGTCGACAACCTTTACGCGTTTCCCCTCGTGCTCGAACGCGCCTTCCGCGCGCACCACCGTTTTGCCCGGCCAATTCCCGGTGTGCTGGCGGAGCCCCGTGAGCGCATTAAAGACCGTGCTCTTACCCACATTCGGGTTGCCGGCGAGCGCGACCAAGTAGTCCCACTTGCCCGGGCTAAGCCCGAGCTTAACCAGGCTTTGCGTACGATGCTGGGCGCAGGACCCACACGGGCTCGCGGACAATGTGGGCATCAGGTAGTGACCTCCACCTGGGTCTTGACACGCTCCACCAGAACCCACTCGGCCTGGCCACGCCGTAGCGCGATGAGCGCACCGCGAATGAGGTAGGCAACCGGATCGCCCGCAGCGCTCACCATCTCCGCGGTGATCTCCGTCCCCTTGACGACCCCGAGGTCGAGCAGGCGCCGACGCTGCGGGCCGCGGCACGCCGGGGAGAGGTCGAGTACGCGCCCGACTTCGCCCGGCGCCAGGTCGGCCAGCGTCTCTGACGGACCTTGCGCGCTCTCGCCCTCGGCAAGTACGCGTACAGTTACGTTGCGGGCGTCTACGAGATCGACGGCCGATTCACGGCCCCCGCTGACGACGCGCACGCGTTGGTTGTCCCGCGCCACGACTTCGAGCCGCCCACCGAGGTGCAGACCCTGGGTGAGCAACGCGTCGAAGATCTCTCGCGGCTCATCCTCGAGGTGTACGATTTCGACCGTACGACCGGCGAGCACGCCCGCGAGACTCAACTGCTCCACCTCCGGCACGTGACCGCTCGGAGTGGGAATCGGGTCACCGTGCGGGTCCCAGCGCGGGTGTCCGAGCCGGGCCGAGAGTGCCTCGGCTTGCTCCTCGGACAGGCGGTGCTCTACACGCTCGGCCTCATCATGCCACTCGGTCGCCGGGACGCCGGTTCGGTCTGCCAGGTATCGCTCCCAAAGTCGGTGCGTACGCACGAGCCGCAACGCGGTGTCGCGCCCGTCCTCGGAGAGCGAGGGCCCTTCGTCACCGGTGTGGACCAGACCCAGCTCAGTGAGTCGCTGCAGCAGCATAGCAGCCTTCACGCGCGAGATCTCGAGACGACCGGCCAGGCTCTCGAGCGTGGTGATCCGACCGGCCTGCTCCCAGGTGTACACGTGCTTGATCGCGTCCTCTAGGCGGACCCGTTCGGTCAGCAGCGCCAAGCGCGCGAATCGCGCGTACACGCCCCGTCGCGGCCAAAAAACCACCGCGAGCAATGCGACCAGGAGCCCGAAGACGGAGAGCGCGAGAGCGGGGTTGACCATTGCGGCTGTAGGGATTGGGTGGACGACGGGAGCGCCAAAGTTGGCCTTACCTAATTTAGTCTTGCCTAAATTTGTGTAACATCCCGTCGAGCACAACCCCCCCTCGCTGCGGGCACGCGCCCAATGGCGTCCTGTGCTCGAAGCGAATCACGCCCGGCTCGGAGCCATCTCCCACTAGCTCGAACCCGATCCTGTGCAGTACAGCGATCGACGGAGCGAGGTCGCTCAGGGTCTCTGCCACGACGTACTTGACCCCCGGATCTTCCTAGGCGCGCTGCAATAGCCCCCGCGCGGCTTCCGTTGCGAATCCATGGCGCTGGAACTCGGGAAGCACAGAGTACCCGATCTCGACGCTACCGTCCGCCGAGGGCGGGCCCTTGAAGCCGCCGGCTCCAACCGCCACGCCGCGGCCGGATTCTTGCCGTCGCACGAAGTACCGGAAACCCCACTTCTCGAACACCTCGTCGTCCTGCAGGCGTCCGAGCATCCACGAGATGGCGTGGGCGTCGTATAACGGCGGCGGCCACGACTTGGAGATCTCGATATCCAGGATCTGCGAGAGAGCCGCCCGCCCCTTCAGGCCGGCGTCGAGCACCGGCGTAGTTCCGGAAAGCAGCCCGAGGCGTTCGGTACGGATCGGCACTTGTCCTCCAGTTTGGTCGAGTCAAAGAAAAAGCGCGGGGCCCCTTCCAGCCAACCAGCCCCGATTACAAACTTGGGTCCACCGACCCGTTGCTAACGCCCGGAGCCGCAGTGCAGCACGACACCATCGCCGTCATCGACTTCGGCGGTCAGTACGCCCATCTGATCGCCACCAAGATTAGACGGCGTGGCGTGCGGGCCGAAATCCGGCAACCCGAAGACCCTGTCGAAGCGTTCGAGGGCTATCGCGGCATCATCATTTCGGGCAGCCCCAGCCTGGCATCGCGTGGAGAGGACTCGCAGTACACCAAAGCGATCTACGATCTCGAGGTTCCCATCCTCGGCTTCTGCTTCGGGCATCAGGAAATCGCACAGCACTATGGGGGTCAGATCGAGCACGGCGGTCGTGAGTGGGGTAAGGCCGACCTCCACATCGAGAGCGGACACCCACTCTTTCGCGGCTTGGAACCCGTCGAGCCGGTGTGGATGAGTCACTACGACTCGGTGGTCTCCGTCGGGTCCGATTTCGAGGAGATCGGTCACACCATCACGGGCGAGGCGAGCGAGCACCGTTTCGCGGCAATCGGATCGGACTCGCTGCGCCGCTATGGTTTTCAATTCCACCCCGAGGTAGACGACACCGTCCACGGTGACGAGATGATCGCCAACTTCGTGTTCGAGATCTGCGACTGCGCAGCCAGCTGGTCGATGGAGCAGTTCCTCGATGAGCAGATCGAGCGAGTACGCGAGCAGGTCGGCGAGCAGTCCGTCTTCCTGTTGGCTTCCGGAGGCGTCGACTCCACGGTCGCGGCGGTCCTGCTCGGCCAGGCGATCGGGCCGGGCCGGCTGCACCTGCTGCACATCGACAATGGGCTGATGCGGCTCCACGAGAGCGCCCACGTGCTGCGCATGTTCACCGAGCTCGGCCTCGACCGAAACCTCCATTTCGTCGATGCGGGCGACACGTTCCTCAAAGCGCTCGAGGGAGTCGCGGAACCGGAAGTCAAGCGTCGCAAGATCGGCGACACCTTCGTCGATGTCTTTCAGAACGAAGCGAAGCGGCTCGGCATCGAGCATCACCTGCTCGGGCAAGGAACGATCTATCCCGACACCATCGAAACCGGTGGAACCCAGCGCTCCGACACCATCAAGACACATCACAACCGGGTCCCGATCATTCAGGAGATGATCGAGGCAGGCCGCGTGGTGGAGCCACTCGCCGACCTCTACAAGGTCGAAGTGCGGGAGCTCGGGCAGCGCTTGGGCATCGAGCAGCGAGCGCTCTCGCGGCACCCCTTTCCCGGCCCAGGTCTCGGTGTGCGATTGCTGTGCTCGCGCGGTGTGCAAGACAGAGAAGGATTCGAGACCATGGAGCCCCAGGTCGAACAGCTCGCCGCTCACTACGGGCTTCAGGCGAGGGTGCTCCCCATCCGGTCCGTGGGAGTGAAGGCCGACCTCAGGGCCTATGAGCACCCCGTGCTGCTGAGTGGCGACGTTGGCTGGCAGGTGCTGCTCGATGCGGTGTCCGCGATCACGGCTCAGGTGCCGGGCATCAACCGATGCGTTTGGAACCTCGGTAGCGAGCATCCGGCGCGAGCGACGGCCGTCGAAGCGTACACGACTCGCGACCGCCTGGACGTACTGCGCGAAGCGGACGCTATCGTCATGGAGGCCCTTCGGCGGTTCGACCTGTACGACGACGTATGGCAGTGTCCGACGGTGCTCGTCCCGCTCTCGCTCACGGACGAGCCTGGCGAAACCGTGATCGTGCGTCCGATCCGGTCTCAACGAGCCATGACGGCGACACCGGTCGAGTTGCCTGCCGTACTGGTGTCCGAGCTCCGAGATCAGGTTCTGGGCCTGGACGGAATCACCGCACTCGCTTTGGACGTGACGTCGAAGCCTCCGGGCACGATCGAATGGGAGTAGCGGAGTGGCTCCCCGCTAACCTGCGATCAAAAAGCGACCACGAAGTCGAAGCGGTACACGTATTGTAGAAAGCCGCCCTGCCCGAGCACGGCGGTCCGGTCGTACTTCGGGACGTCGTCGATAAGGATCCCGAGCCGCACCGATTCCTCGGTGCCCTGGTCGTTCAACAGCTTCGCCGTGAAGCGCGCTTCAGGGTTGAGAACGTACAGCTCGGTGTAGTCCCCGGTGATCGTGATCGAGTCCAGGTTGTTGTAGAGGAAGTCCCCCGTACTCAAAATATCGAAGCTCGTTGACACCAGGAGTATGAGCGGCTGCGACACCGATGCCGATGCCTCGATCAACACGGTTGCAGACGTCGGCGGATTGTCACCGTCCGAGCATCCCACCCCGAGGAGTGCCATGGCCAGCGCCACGACGCGACGATCAACTCCAAAAATGTTCACAGCCATCCGCTCCGATCTGTCGAGATCCGCCCTCATTTGGTTACTCTGCTTCCCGGCTCCGGTTACCCGTCCGCCGGCCTTTCGGTCGGCGGGCCTCGCAGCCGCCGTTCGTCCTAACCATCTTCTCGCATGCTGTTCCTCGTCGCCGCACTCGCGGCACCAGCGATCGGGCCGGCGCTCTATGGCGGCCTCCATGCACATCCCAAAGCCGTGCGCCTGGTCGACGGCTTCGTTTATCTGGCGGTACCACTTCTGGTGGCGTGGCAGGTCGTGCCGTTCGCACGGGAGGATCGCGGCCTCGTCGTGCCTTTGCTGGTGCTGGCAGGCCTAGTCCTGCCGAACCTGTTCGAGCGGGCGTCACGTGCGTTCGAGGCGCACACCGACAACTTCGCCATCATTGTGGGGCTCTCCGGTCTGGCGCTTCACGCGCTTCTGGAGGGAGCCGCCTTGGGAAGCGGAGGCACCGTTGCATTGGCGTTCGGGCTGGCCATCGTCCTACACCGCATTCCCGTCAGCCTGGTCATCTGGTGGCTCATCCGCCCGCGGCACGGCACGTGGGCGGGCGTCGCGGGCGTCGCGGCGATCGTGCTCGCAACCCTGGTCGGTTACTTGCTCGCTGCGAGCCTGGGTAGCGGCGAGCACGGATCCGGGGTCGAATACTACCAAGCCTTCGTGAGCGGCACCCTCGTGCACGTAGTCTTTCACCAGGGCCGTCACGATCACCAGCACCACCATCACCACGAGTGAGGTAGCGCAATGGCACGCCCGCCCGCACCGCTACAGGACTCTATCAAGTCCTTTATCCGCACGGTCCCAGACTACCCTCACGAGGGCATTCTCTTTCGAGATATCACCGGACTCCTGGAGAACGCTCGCGGGTTGCGACTGGCGGTGGACAGCCTGGCGGAGCGGTACGCCGGCAAGGGCATCGACCTGGTGGCGGGAATCGAGGCTAGAGGGTTCATCTTCGGCACCGCCGTCGCCTACAAGTTGGGTGTCGGTTTCATCCCCATTCGCAAGGCCAGCAAGCTGCCGGGCGAGGTGGTTGGCGTGGACTACCAGCTCGAGTACGGAACCGACCGCATGGAGATGCACGCTGATGCGGTTTCGCAGGGTGACGACGTTCTGCTCGTCGATGACCTGATCGCCACCGGAGGCACTGCGTCGGCTGCTGTCGAGCTGATCCGAGGAGTGGGAGGCACAGTCGTCGAGGCCTGCTTCGTGATCGACTTGCCCGAACTCGGAGGCACAGACCGACTTCGGGCCCTCCACTGCGACTGCTTCACCCTCTGCGAGTTCGAGGGCGCGTGAGCGGAGGCTTCTAGCCGCCTGCGGGCTCCTAGATGACCTCCATCGCCGCCACCGGGATCCAGCCGACCTTCCCGTCGTCGAGCACGATTTCGGCCCACTGCTCGGTGCGTTGATCGATGCGGACGCGAGTGCCCTCATGCAGTTCGAAGACCGTGAGATCGTCGTCTTCGGTAGGGGCCGAGCGTACCGATACGGCCTCGACGAGGATGACCCCTCGTTCGGGCTGACCGACCTCGAACTCGCGCGCCGCGAGGTTCGAGCCAAGCAGCACGACCATTGCCGCTCCCACCGCGACTGCAAGGCCGCCCATGCGCCGCGGGCCTTCTGCCGTCAGGAGAATTCGGGCCAGAGCTCCGCACGTGAGCGCGAGCCAGGAAAAGGCCACTACGACGAGCAAAGCCGAGCGGGGGATCAGGTTGACCCACCACGAGACAGCGGAAAGCAGCCAGAACCGGGGTAGAGGTTCGATGTCGTCGGCGCTGAGGCGCACAGCGAGCTCCAGATTCGCCAACGCGTCGGCGTGACCCGGCGCGAGCTTCAGGGCGCGTTCCCAGCCCAGAATCGACTGGCCGAGCTCACCCATTTGGAAGTATGCGTTTCCGAGATTGTAATGGAGGTCGGGGCTCTCGAAGCCGCCCGCGCGTACGGCCTGGTACGCCTCCACTGCCGCCGCGTAGTCCTCCGCCTGATAGAACTGGTTGCCCTGGACGAAGATCTCCTGCTGCGCCGAGGCCGGCACCGTCGCAGTCGCCGAGATCACCGACGCGGCAAGGAGAGCGCCGGCCCACCAACTCGGAAGCGACGAGGCTCTCATCGAATCTCACCGCCGAGTGCGGTCATCGCCTCGCCGGCCTGCTCGAGAAACTGTACGCGCTCCTCCACGTCGGCGCCGACGGGCGCGTAGCGTTGCCGGTCGCACTGCTCGAGACAACGCAAAAAGTCTGACGTGACCTCTGTCGAAACGCCTCGGCCCGCGAGACGCATGCGTAGCTCGCTGATCTGCATCCCGGCCTCCGCGACATTCAGCCTATCCGCGACGAAGCCCCGCAAGGCGTTCGCCACCTCGCCAAAGAAGGCACGGGAGTCTCCTCCTTCCATCAGACGTCGGGCCTCGGCAAGCCTCTTGTTGGCTACGCGCCCCGCGCGTCGTCCGCGAGCGTACGCCACGTCGCCCTCCAGCC
>Ga0208391_1001777_pt1 | contig 9844 bp, 10 predicted proteins | sample Knorr_S23_td_Bot_FD_185612 | JGI IMG/M metagenome (GOLD analysis project Ga0208391, IMG submission 185612) | Marine microbial communities from Southern Atlantic Ocean transect - Knorr_S23_td_Bottom_ad_3770_LV_A (SPAdes) (version 2) | ecosystem: Environmental > Aquatic > Marine > Oceanic | place... | reverse complement strand
TGAATCTGCAGTAATCCGTATGGACTGGAGTAGTCCGTAGATTTTTTATGGCGAATTGAATCTGCAGTAATCCGTGAGGACTGGAGTGGTCCGTAGATTATTTATGGCGAATTGAATCTGCAGTAATCCGTGAGGACTGGAGTGGTCCGTAGATTTTTTATGGTGAATTGGATCTGTAGTAATCCCTAATGTTAGGAGAGGTCCGTTGTTTTTGTGAGTTGAAAAAATCAGAATGAAGGTCTGTCATTTTTTCTATGTACCTGAATATTGCGAAATTTTATCCAATTACAGTGAGGAAATATGCCACTACATTTTGACAGCAAAGAATTCGGAAACCGGCGCAATCGCTTACTGGAGTTGATGGCCGGTAGTGAATTGGATGGGATGCTTATTTTCAGGCAGGAAAGCATGTTTTATCTAACTGGATATGACTCATTCGGCTATGTTTTTTTCCAATGTCTATTTCTGGGAGGAGACGGAAAACTGATTTTGCTGACCCGCGTACCGGATTTGCGGCAGGCACAGAACACGTCCATCGTAGAAGATATCCGGATCTGGGTGGATGGACCCGAAGTAAATCCGGCTTTGCAGCTCAAGGAAATTTTGCGGGAATATGGTTGTGCTGGAAAAAGACTTGGAGTGGAATACGACTCTTATGGCTTGACTGCTAAAAATGGAAAAATGCTGGATTCCGCTCTGGACGGATTTTGTGAATTGATAGATGCCTCTGGAATGGTGAATCGCCTGCGGGTCGTGAAAAGCCCGGAAGAATTGGTCTATGTCCGGAAGGCTGCAGAATTGGCAGATGATGCTCTGGATGAAGCACACCGCTTAGTGAAGGATGGATGTGATGAGGGAGAACTACTGGCGGCCATGCAGGGTGCAGTTTTCAGAGGTGGTGGAGATTACCCGGGAAACGAATTTATTATCGGTTCCGGTGAAAACGCTTTGCTTTGCCGATATTTTTCCGGAAGACGGAAACTGGATCCGGAAGACCAGATTACTTTGGAATGGGCCGGAGTGTTTCGCCATTATCACGCTGCGATGATGCGCACAATTCCTGTCGGAAGAGTGACAGAACAGCAGCGAAAAATGCACGAAGTTTGTCTTGAATCAATGGCGGCTTGTGAATCTGTTTTAAGGCCGGGAAAGGCCATCGGTGAGGTTTTTGATGCTTACGCCAGAACTTGCGATAACTTGGGAATGAGAGCGCACCGGCTGAATGCAACCGGATACAGTATGGGGACAACTTTTTCGCCGAACTGGATGGACTGGCCTATGTTTTATCACGGCAATCAAGTGATTGCTGAAAAGAATATGGTGTTTTTTCTTCACATGATTTTGATGGACAGTGACTCCGGGATTGCCATGTGTTTTGGACATACCGTCCTGGTAACGGATTCCAGTTGCGAACGCCTTTCGTGTCACCCTTTGGATTTGGTGGTGCGTTAACCGATCCTCCTTGGTCACTTTCCGGTGAGACAGCACGGATGAGTATTACTGTCTCGCCGGGAAGTGCCATGTTTTTATTATAGACAGGAGAAAAGTGGAAATGGAGAGAAAGGCTTTGCTGAACGACAAGTCGTATTATGCCGTGATTTTTACTTCAATACAAAGTGAAGTGAACAAGGATTATGAGGAAATGGCTGAACTGATAATCTCATTAGCAAAAAAACAGCATGGATTCTTCGGGGTAGACTCAGCTCGAAGTAATGGTATCGGGATAACTGTGTCTTATTGGGAGACCGAGGAGTCTATCAGGAATTGGAAGAATCATGAAAAACACCTGGTAGCACGACATAAAGGCCGGTCTGGCTGGTACAGTGATTATCATGTCCGGCATTGCACAGGTCGAAAGAGAATATGAGTTTGATAGCAGGAAAAAATGAAATAAAAAAGTTTTAACGTTTAACATCAAGCCGATTTTAAAGAATATCGACAGATGTCTATAAAATTAGATGAATGTTCATTGTGTAATTCCAAATTAGCGAAAGGTAAAAATCGAAAATGGTGGATAAATCAAATCTCTTAAGTCAGATGCGTAAACATGCGCAAACATTTTCTTCTGCAGTATCATCCCCCTTAGTGGTTGATGAAGCTAATATAAATAGAGCCTTGGTTTTGATTGATGTAGCTGCAAGGGATTCCGGATTAGGGATACTCCGTAAAATGTCATTCAAGACTCCAGCTCTGTTAAAAAATCTGCGTCTTGAAAAAAATTTGGATTACTTGAAGACTGAGATTAAAAAACGAATTCCGGAGGCCATTTCAAGTGAGGGTCCTCTGACGAAAGAGCAGCAAAAGAAAGAATATGAAAAATTTAAACGTGCCGAACAAAAATTGCGGAAATTACTTGATACAAAGGATTGCTGAAAACATACGTCGTTAATTTTTATTAATTTCTTGGCCTGAGATCAAGAATAATATTTGATATTTTTATTAATAAAAATAATATTTTATTGAAATAGAATACCGGAAAATCGATTGGATTTTCCGGCTGCATTTGTCTCTTCAATTGTAGTATGGAGAGGACTGTCTGGAAACAAAGCTTGAGGCCCAGAATACGAGGCTCAAGACTATGAATTCAGCTGGCACAGAGTTTCGAAATACCACCGGACTTTTGTGTAGTGGTGTTTTAAAACCTTCACATGCCGTGCATGTTGAAGGCTGAGGGGGTAGGGCTTTGCTTTCATGGTGAAAGCTGACCCTGTTTGAATGAGTGCGGATTGAATCCGGACTTGTTTGCCCAAAGTATTCTATTGGAAGGGAATACATTTATTCCATGGCTAGGAGTTAACTTTCTCACTTAAAAGGTTAAGGAGATAATATGTCATTAAGAATCAATAATAATATTGAGTCGATGAATGCTCATCGCAACCTGTTAATGAATGACCGTGCGCTTTCGAAGTCTCTTGAAAGACTGGCTTCAGGACAGAAAATCAATCGGGCAGCCGATGATCCGGCAGCTTTGGTTATTTCTGAACACATGAGGGCACAGGTCAGCGGGATGGAACAGGCAATCAGGAATAACGAAGTTGCTATTTCGCTCGTACAAACTGCTGAAGGTTCCATGAATGAAATCTCGTCCATTCTGGTAAGTCTTCGCCAGCGAGCAATTTCTGCTGCAAACGTTGGTGCCAGTGACCAGGATATGATTGACGCCAATCAGGCTGAGATTGAAAATGCGCTTGCTTCAATTGACCGTGTTGTTTCAACCACTCAGTTCGGACATTACAGGCTTCTGGACGGAACAAATGCTGCGAAGACAGTGACAAATGAAGACGGCAGCATTTCCACTCAAGAAGGACTGCGTTTCCATGTTGGACCAAATGCTGAACATATGGCTTCAACCTCCATTAGAGACATGAGCACAAGTCAGCTTGGTCGGGCTATAGTTCCAGAAGGTGAAATGCCAAACAAAAGCAACTTCATGTCACTCGCTGACATTGATGTGCGTAATGAGCAGGGTGCTCAGGATGCACTTGCTATAATTGATCAGGCTCTTACAGAGGTTGCTTCAGTTCGTGGAGAATTAGGTGCTTTCCAGAAACATACCCTGGAATCTAATCTCACCAGCTTGCAGGTCGCAGCAGAAAATATGACTGCTGCAGAGTCTACTATTCGTGATACTGACATGGCTCAGGAACTGGCTACATTTACACGTAACCAGATCATGACTCAATCAGCAACAGCACAGTTGGCTCAGGCAAATGCAATGCCGCAACACGTCTTGCGATTGTTAAACGGCTAGCAGGGTTCAGGGGCAGTTTATCCCCCAGACATAACACTATTCCGGCTCCATTTATTGGAGTCCGGAATGGCTGTTTATATTATTTAAATGAACGTTTATCTATAATCATTATTCAAAGATTTGTCGATGACTGGAGTTTATATTCCGGTTAACGGGATCAAAAAACTTGAAACTTAAATATAACGAGGAACTATGCCGTTGGGGATGAAACACAACATTGCATCTATCAACGCAATAAATCATCTGGCCGAAGCGCAAAATGAACTGTCCGATTCGCTGAAACGATTATCTTCAGGACAAAGAGTCAACAGTGGAGCAGATGATCCTTCGGGTCTGATTCTTTCAGAAGGTTTACGCGCTCAGGTTGCCAGTGCGCAACAGGCGCTGCAAAATTCGGAGTTTTCTCTGTCTCTTGTCCAGACTGCCGAAGGTGCTTTGGTTGAAGTAAACAACTTGTTGATTGAAATGCGTCAGTTGGCTACAACTGCAGCAAATGAGGGTGCCACCGATTACAATGCGCTGTTAGCATTGCAGTTTCAGATTCGTAAAGCAATTGAGGGAATTGACCGTGTTTCCCGCTTTACTAGCTTTGGGAATAAAACTCTGCTAGACGGAAGCCATGGTGCAACAGGAATGGGAGGAAATGAAGAACTTGTTTTTCTTAAAGCATCTTCCAAAACAGTCGCTTCACCCGTTAGCGGATATGATGTGGATATTACCGAATTACCGCTACGGGCAACTTTGACAGCAGACCTTGATGACGATGATGCTTCCGGTCTGCAAATTACTTTAGAAGAAGAAGATGGCGCTGTAATTAGGGTCAGTAATCCGGAAGGAGCCACTGCAGTCGGATTTGCAAAACGTCTGCAAAAAGCTGTCTTGGAAGCGAACATGAATTTGAACATACGCTTTGATGCTGATGATGAAGAACTTACAATTGAACATCGGGAATATGGACTCACCAAAGGATTCACTGTAACCGGGACAAAAGATGATGTAATTGTTGACAACGCTTTTGAGCCGGAATTGCTTTTAGGACGTGATATAAAAGGAACAATTAATGATGAGCCTGCTGATGGTGATGGACTGATCCTTACCGGCGAATACAATAATGAGAAAACCAGCGGTTTGAGTGTAGCTTTTTTAGGTGATGGTACCGGCAATGCCGGATCAGTGACTGTTGCGCAAAATTCTCTTAAGTTTCAAGCTGGAGCAAGTGCAGATGAAAAAATTGTAATTGCTCTGAACAGTACCCATTCTACTGTCCTGGGAAGAGGTGTGGATAATACAAGCGGATTTGAAAATTTGTCCCAAATCAGTCTCAAGTCTACTCAAGAAGCCATTGATGCAATTCGCCTTGTAGATGAGGCTCTTGATCAACTATTATCAATGCGCAGCCAGCTTGGTTCTGTACAAAAACATACACTGGAAACAAATATTTCAGTTCTCCGCAACACAGTAGAAAATTTGACTGCGGCAGAATCCAGCATCCGAGATACAGACATGGCTTTGGAAATGGTTAATTTTACGAAAAACCAAATCATTACGGAAGCCGCAGCAGCTGCAGTCGCACAGTCAAATCAGACTGCTACCAGAGTTTTGCGGCTGTTGTTCAACAATAATCCACATGGACACTGGTCATTTTTTAGAGACCACTGATCGTTGATCAAATAATGCGCCTTGACGATACAATTGCTGCAATAGCAACACCTTTGCAGCCATCCGGACTTGGAGTGATCAGAGTAAGCGGAGAGCAGGCAGTTTCTGCAGTAGAGGCTCTGTTCAAGACAAATGGGAAACCGCTGAAAAAGACGGAAACACACAAGCTGGTACACGGCTGGATAAAAGACGACGGAAAACTTATTGACAAAGTTTTAGTAGTCGTCATGCGTGCTCCTCATTCATACACCACTGAGGATGTGGTTGAAATTCAGTGTCACGGAAGCCCTTTTGTGTTGCGAATCATCCTGGATTTGGTTTTACGGCAAGGAGTGCGTTTGGCAGGTGCAGGGGAGTTCACTCAAAGAGCTTTTTTGCATGGGCGCCTGGACCTGACACAAGTGGAAGCAATTTCAGACTTGATTCAAGCCAGTTCTGAAATTGGGGCAAGACTGGCTGCACAACAACTTCGTGGAAAACTTTTTCACGCCATTGATGCTGTAAAAAAACAAGTGGTCTCCATTGCTTCACTAGTTGAGGCCAGCATCGAGTTTCCGGAAGAGGACCATGAATTCACTCATCAGGAAGATTGTCTGCAGCGTCTGGATCAGGCTAGTGCCGATCTGGAAAGCTTACTTTCTCATGCTGACCGTGGAAGACAAATACGTGATGGGTTTAGTGTAGTATTGATTGGCCGGCCGAATGTAGGAAAATCTTCGCTTCTAAATACCTTGCTTCGCGAGCAAAGAGCGATTGTAACCACCATTCCCGGTACAACCAGAGATTCAATTGAGGAATCTGTACAAATTCAGGGTCTAGCTTTTCGCTTAACGGACACAGCCGGCATTAGAAAAACAGAAGACCTGATCGAATCAGAAGGTATTCGGCGTACACAAAATGTCCGCGAAAAAGCCGACCTCGTCTTGTTGATTCTTGATGCCAGTGAAAAACTTATGGACGAAGATTTGAGTTTAATCAGTGAAGTTGAAAAAGAGCGGACAATTGTAGTTCTCAATAAAAAAGATCTAATGGACGACACTACCCCGCGTTGGTATGGAAAAATATCCCGTTTGGAATCTGTTTTGATTTCAGCAAAAACAGGTGAAGGTTGTGATGAGTTGGAATCCAGCTTATATAAAAAAGCTACACTCGGCGGTTTGCCTCAGGAAGATGAAATCTGGATCACAAACCGCAGGCAGCAACAGGCTGCAAAAAATGCTCTGTCTGCTTTGTTCTCAGCGCGAAAAAGTTTGAATCAGTCAAGTGGAGAAGAGTTTCTTGCAGTTGATTTACGCTCTTGTTTAAACGCCCTGGGTGAAATAGTTGGCGAAACTACGCCCGATGATTTGCTTGGGCAAATATTTTCGGATTTTTGTATTGGAAAATAAACAAATGACAGACAGCGAATTGAAACTACTGCTTGGAAAACAAGAGTTACTTTTAAAGAAGCTTCTGGAATTATCACAGCGCCAATTTGCAGAATCGGATGCGGTCGCACTGGACGAGCTCTTGAAACAAAAAGATAGCTACTTTGATGAACTGCAAAAGTTAGATCCTTTGCGGGAAAAGTGGCACAAGAAATACAACCGTCCCTTAGGGCAGGAAGAACAAATACTTGATGATAATATTCAGGATTTACTTGAAAAACTACTGCTCTCAGAACAGGATTTTGAAAAAATAGTAGGCCGTGAAAAAAATGCTGTCTCATTACAAATTGCTCAAATAAGCAATCAAATGCATTATCGAAAAGATACTACTAGGCAAAGGCCTCAAATTAAAAACATGACAACTTAAACACAACATTATTCATAGTGAACAATGCTTTTTTCTGCTTACCAAATTGAGTCCCTGTTAGCCGATTTTCAACAGACAGACTCTCCAGCAGGCAAATCTGCCAGCGAAACTCTAAGTCTTTCTGCTGATGCGATTCAGGACGCACGTCAATACTTGCGCCCACTGAAACGCAGTCCCCTGAACTGGGTTACTCCCAAAGATATTAGGGGACTGGTCGAAGACATTTCTTCTTACGATCCTGTTGTAGATAATGTGCAGCAGGGTCGTGCCGGCCGTTTTGTTGTACCTGCTTATGTACCTGAAATTCCTGCACCAGCGTTTCCACTTGTAAGCGACCACACTCAGATGGCCCCGGAAAGTGAAACTACAGAGCAGGAATCATCGGAAAGTCCTGTTACAGAAGAAGATGCTCTGATGCCTGAAATAAACACTGAATCAGCTGAAGTGGAAGATAAGGTTTCGGTCAGTGTGTCTGAGGATATTTCGAAAGAAAATAGTCTGATAATAGAAACTGAGAAAAGTTCTGAAGAATCAGAAGAATCTACCAACGGCGAATCGGCAGTTTCTACTGCTTCACTATTTGAAGGTATTGATGATGAAGAGCATGAACTTGAAGAAGAAGGATTGCAAGGAGACAATAGTGAGGAAAACGATGTCGTCTTTGGAGATGGACGCATTGATCAAAAATCAATGAGCAATTTTGTAGCTCATTATCCTGACAGTACTCTTAAGTTCCTGATGCGTAAAAATTTGGACGGTAGACCATTACCGGTTGGATACGAAGAAATATATTCACAATGGGAAAATCGCGGATTGTCCCGTGGACGCCTGAAAAAATATTTATTTAAACTGATGGAATGGAAAAACTTTCCGGATATTCCTGTTCATGATGTGGTTAATAAAATCCGCGAACATCAATATTTTCTTGAAATAAAGTAATGACAGCAAAAAGTTTCAGACCAAATGTTGCGGCGGTGATAATGCATCCATCAAATAAAAAAGTTCTGATGTTCAGGCGAATTGCCAAAAGAAATGAAAAATCAGAACTATTGTCAGATGGAGGACAGTTAAGATGGAATTGGCAATTCCCCCAAGGAGGGATTGACCCAGGGGAATCCGAAGAAGAGACACTTTTTCGTGAACTTGAAGAAGAAATTGGCACCAATGATGTTACAATCATCCGGGTTGCTGAAAAAAGAGTCCGTTACTACTATCCTCTCAAAATGCTGCATATTCTTCATAAACAACCTGAATGGAAACCTTACCGCGGCCAACAGCAACGCTGGTTTCTTCTACAGTTGAATTGTGACACTGAGAAAATTAATTTTTCCCATCAACCCATTGAATTCGATGCCTTCCAATGGATCTCACCCCGCCTGGGATTAAAGAAAGTTGTTCCTTTCAAGCGCAAGGCATACCGTAAAGGTTTGCGATATTTGGGGATTTTGTGATTTGATTTGATTTGCTCATAAAAACAGCAGATAATCTGAAGCTCACTCCAAAAATAATCGTTTTGAATTTGAACACGTTTGCTATACTGAGTAAACTGCAATTGTTTAAATTTCAATGCACGTATATAATTATATCATCAAAGGAAATAATCATATAAAGGCAATTCAATGCTAATGCTCCTTTCACCGTCTAAAACGCTGGATTATGAAACTCCTGCGACTACTGACAGCTTCAGTATTCCGGAATATCTGGAAAAATCTTCTGAACTGGTTAAAGTTCTGAAGCAGAAGTCTTTTCTGGATTTGATGGAACTGATGCAGGTCAGTCAGAAAATTGCTGAGCTTAATGTTGAACGTTTTAATCAATGGAAATTACCTTTTTCCACCGAAAATGCCAAACAAGCCGTTCTAGCTTTCAAAGGAGATGTTTATACGGGTCTTGACGCACCTGCACTTTCTGAAAACCGTTTGGCTTATACCCAGTCGCATCTGCGCATTTTGTCAGGACTTTACGGTTTGCTGCGGCCGCTTGACCTGATGCAGCCCTATCGCCTGGAAATGCGGCTGAAGCTGACAACGAAAAAAGGTGAAAATTTGTATCAATTTTGGGGTGAGAAGATTACTGATGCATTAAATGTTTTATTGGCAAAACAAGATGAGCCGGTTTTAATCAACCTTGCTTCAAATGAATACTTTAAATCAGTACAAAAGAAGAACTTGGACGGTCGTCTAATTACACCTGAGTTTAAAGACTGGAAAAACGGCAAATATAAAATGATAAGTTTTTTTGCAAAAAAAGCTCGAGGTTTAATGGTGCGCTATGCCATAGATCACAATATACAGAAAGCAGAAGTATTACAAAATTTTGATTATGATGGTTACCATTTCAACCTTGAACTAAGTCGGGCAGATAAATGGGTTTTCAGCAGAGGCTGAAAATTTGACTCCTGTTTTTTTACAACATGAGACTGCTGAGTCATAATTCGTTGGAGAAAAATTACCTCTCTTTATTAGGTCTAACAACTTCCCCCTTCATTCTACTAAATTCCACTGTCATCACTGGAATTTAAATCATTTTGAATCAACTTCAATTTCTATTCCTCCCAAATAATAGACCTTCAAAGCAGAAAAGGGCAATTTATTGCTTGCTTTAAGATATAAATCATTGTATTGATATATGATGATTTAA
>Ga0208391_1001776_pt1 | contig 9851 bp, 10 predicted proteins | sample Knorr_S23_td_Bot_FD_185612 | JGI IMG/M metagenome (GOLD analysis project Ga0208391, IMG submission 185612) | Marine microbial communities from Southern Atlantic Ocean transect - Knorr_S23_td_Bottom_ad_3770_LV_A (SPAdes) (version 2) | ecosystem: Environmental > Aquatic > Marine > Oceanic | place... | reverse complement strand
AGCAGCAGTCGTACTCGCGGCGGACTATGACCGGCTTAGACATTTCCTAAGCGAAGTTCCACCGACCATCAACCTTCGCCGGTGGGATCCAGTTGTTGTCACGAAACTGCATCAGCTGGGCTTCTTTAATATCCTCGGGCATCAACCAGATCCTAATTTGCTGCTGCAGGACGGGGACTTCTTGCTGATGCGTATCCTACGCTCAACTGACTGCGGAAACCTTGGTGACGTTGATGATGCATTGATGGAACTGGGAGCGTTTGTTTCTGAGGATGATGAATCACTAGACGAAAAAGTGACCCATACCTTGTCGATTGTGAGCGAGGTGATGTCGAACGTTACTCAACACGCCTACCGAAATGATGTCGATTTCAGGTACGACCATCTAGACAGCTTCTGGGTCTCTGCAGAGGCAAACCGTTCGGATAGAACACTAAGAATTGTGCTATACGATCAAGGTGCCACGATACCTGTAACTTACCCGAAGATGGCCCGAACGGACAGAGTCATACGCTTTCTCGAGCGGGTTCTCCGGGGATCGCCGAAATTTGACTATGGGGATGATGGGACCTATATCAGAGCTGCACTTAGGTATGGCGGATCGCGAACGGACTTGAGTTATCGTGGGAAGGGTTTTCCACAGATGATCGAACTTTTGGACACACTTGGTGGTGGAGAACTTACCGTATTGAGCCGTGGCGGCTGGTGCGCTCGAGCGAGAAACGGAAAAGTTACTTCTGGGAGCTATCCTTGCTCAATCGGCGGCACCTTGGTTGAGTGGAAAATAGAATTGTAAATTATGGACACGGAAACAATGACCATAGACATCGCTAAGCAGTTCTCGCGGCACCCGGCAGGACGGGTGCCTTCAGACGGCCCCGATAACGGTGAGCGTTTCCGCAATGAGTGTCTTGTGCCCGCCCTACTTGCCGCATTAGATAGCGCGCCAAAGAAGACCGTAGTAGTGGATATTGACGGCTGTAGGTCGTTCGGTTCGTCGTTTCTCGAGGAATCATTCGGGGGGCTGGCGCGGGTGCCAGCGTTCCCATTTCCCGAAGCCTTGAAGATTCTGTCGATCCGCTCCAGCAAGCCTCATCTTCAGATATATAAAGATGCTATCCTCGGCTACTTGGATGACGCCAAGGCGAGAGCCGCAATTTAGAAGTTGGCTAAATGTTTGAGAAGCTTTCTCTAGCACTTTTCGGCGCTCTTGTGGGTTGGCTTCTATCGTGGCACCGGTATCGCGTCGCAGAAAATGCGAACTTAATAAATGATCACATTGCCGACATGGAACGGTTTGCTGAGGCGTTGCGTGTGCACTGGACAACGTCATATAAACACGTAGCCCCCGATGTTCACCGAGCTGACATAGCTAAGATCAAAGCTCAGCATACTTCTGTCTCGTCTTTTTACGGCGAGGCAGAGTCACGGTTAGGCACAGCCAGCTTCAGAAACTACCAAGTGCTTCAGTTAAGACTATTCACAGTTGGAATGGGTGGAGACTTCGAGACTGTGAGCCGCAGCGTTGATGAGAATGCTGCAATCGATTCGCAAGTGATAGCTTGGGAAATCATACAAAGCCTACGCTCCGCGCGTCGTGAGCAATACGGATTAATGGCTGCGATTCATTCTACTTGGCGGCGTTGGCGCGGGCAAACCAAACAACATGTGTAATTTTGAACTAGAAAGATAATACGATGAATTTACGACGCAAGAGCGTAACCAACTGATTTTAAAAAATAGTAGTTGCCGTGTGGGGGCACCATTATACAATCAACTCATTGATAAAAATGAGTTATTCCGGATTGTGGACCGCACTGAAATTGCGCGTGGTCCACATTGCCAGGAAAACCCACTGATCGAGCGCATCGCTTGGGCACCAGGGAACATGGGGGACCGGGTGTATGGGTCCGAGGACGCTTGGCTGAGGGTGACGGTAGGGGTGGTGCGAAAGGCTGTGCAGGCCCCCTAACGGCCCCCAGCAGGTTCACACCACCGGGGAAACCAATCACGCCGCCCAGCGCGCTTATGCGCCGATGTCTGCACCCAGTGCCTGAGGCTGAAGCAGGCGCTTGGTGAAGTGCAGGCTATAGCTTCGCTCAAGCCCTTCAGTAAATCCCGCCTTGCTTCCATGGGCGTGAGTGAGGAGATGGCAGGTCGTATCAATGCCCAGATGAGGACCCATGTCGATGCCCGTGACGACGGATAATTCTGCGATGGTGCTCCGAAAAGAAGATCGAATGGCATTACATCGCGCCAGGCAAGCCGATGCAGAACGGCTTCGTCGAGAGTTTCAATGGTCGGATGCGCGATGAGCTGTTCAATGAGACCATGTTCCGCAACTTGGCTCGCGCGCGTGTTGTGATCGCTGACTGGGCCGCCGACTACAACACAGAGCGATCGCATTCGGCCTTGGATTACCAGATCCCGGCTGGCTACGCGCTGGCCCTCACAACCGCAATCGACCGCCCCGCTGCGCGAGATGAAAGCTCCGCGCGTCGGACGATTTCTCAACCTGAGTAAATACCAACCGGGCTCCGGTCGCGGCTGGATGAAAGCCCAGTGGCAGGTCACTCAGAGGATTGTCCCCTGCGCCTCGTCTTAGATTTTGCATTATGTATCAGGGAACTGAGGTCTTCCAGACCAGCATGGCACGTTTAAAGGAATATCGCCGTCGGACTGTGGGTGGCTCTTGGCCAGAAGCCAGGATTTTGCTGCGCTTCCGGAGCCTGCCGGACAATCGCCAACGGAACGCCCCAGAGATATGAAGCCGGCGACCAACGCGGAGGCCGCAGACGTTCCCCCGAACCGGCTGAAATAGGATCCATATTCGCGCAAGGAGCCATCCAATGACGCACCGGCAAACGGGCTGCCGGAATACCCCGCGGGGCCGGGGACGTCGGTGCTGATCACGTCAAAGCTTGAGAACTTGTCATTGTCGGTGCTTGGGGGCACCCCGATGGGGTCGTATTCGGGATTCCGTTCGTCAAGGCGCACCTGACTGGCATCGAAGGCTTCGGCATCGTTGCTGGGGGCGAATACGGTGATACCCTGACGCCCGGAATAGCCGCTGAGAAATCCTTTGGCGTTGATCGCCCCGACCGAGATGATGCCATTGTGTTCGGTGGCCAGATTGGCAGGGTAGATCGCGCCTTCTTCATTGGCGTTGCCAGCGGCGCAGACGATCGGCCTGTTTTGTGAAATATTAACAATGAGTTCCGCCAGTTCGCTCCACATGTCGTCAAGGACTGGAGAAGCAGCCACCTGCCGAACTAGATCCTTGATGTTGTGACTGCCCAGCATCACATCACCCAGTTCCGGTACTACCCGACTGGGGTCTGAGATCGTGCGCGGCAGCAGGATCACATCGGCCTGAATGAGTTCCGCATATAAAAAGGCGAGGATCATGCCTTCTGGTTCGGGATCAAAATTGGTGGAGATCTGGACGATTTCGCACATCGGATCGACACCGGAATAGGGCAGAGCGAGCGGCTCCGTCTCGCCGGATGCAAGGCGTTTTTCGGTGATGCAGGGACGAGCACCGACAAGACCAGCAATACAGGTTCCATGACCCGAAAAATCGGGTAGCGTGCAGGGCTGAACCCTATTGTTGTGGGCCGCACTTCCGTTGGATAGCCTGTCGGTGAACTCGGTCAGCAGGCGTACGGAATGTGGTAACCCATCAGCGATGTTGGTGTCCCAGTCCAAATCGAGCGTATCCAGCGCGCCACGATAGGGAAAAGAGCCAAGACGCGCAGAAAAGAAGTCGATTGAAAGCGCTGTGTTGATCGTATTCTTCAGGTTGGGGTGCTCTGGCGCGACGGATGTGTCAATCACCGCCACACGCGTCGGTTTCGGAGGTGGTGTCGGTGACCAGCCGAGGGGCGCGTTCCGGGCATCCAGAACACCCAGTGTTTTCAAGTGCCACAGCGCGTCATAGTGCGGATAGTTTTCCTGCCCGGTGACGGTCAGATCGGTTGCAGTTTGTCCCATTAGAGCCACTCCGCTTGGGCTGCGAGCATTTGCTTCTTGCAGACTTTTTCAAGCACCGGCGCGATCATACGAGCCAATTGATATCCGGCCTGCGTGTCGCAGGCATAATGCAGTCCGGCCCATTCACGATTTTCCGCAATGCGCCGGGCGCTGTTGAATAACTCAGAACTTGCAGGATGTTCTGGCAAGATCCGAGAGAACAAAAACGCAATCGAAAATGACTGGAAGGAATGGTTTGACGGATAGGATTGATGCGGCGGATTGGGCAGAAGCGGGCGCAGACGCGGCTCGATCTGATTGGGACGCAACACGTTATAGCGGTCCTTGTAGCGCAATCCGATTTCATCGGTCAGGGCGAGGATAAGGTAGAAAAGCCCTTCGGTGGCGTCATACCCCCCCAGTTCCTCAATACCCAAAGGGCGCAGATAACCAGAGAGTTCGATATTGGCCTCGCGCAGAATCTCTGCTTTTCGCCCGGACTCTTGGGGAGTGGTGCGCAGTGCTTGTTTGACCAGAAGATCAAGCGCCTGTCGGCGTAACCCTTCGGCATTTGGCGGCAACGGTAAAGGCAAATCCTGCCACTCTGACCGCAGATCGTGTAGAAGTTCACGTTCTTTCCACGGTTCTTGCAGCGCGGCACCGGCGGCGTTGTTCAGAGATCTGTTGCGGTTGCGGTTCCTGTTGCGATTGCGGTTACGATTTCTGTTTCTATTGCGATTTAATGCTAACAGCGACAGGGTCGCGCCTGCGTTCGCTGCGGCGTCAGGGTTGTCGACCGGCGCTTCGGCCTGATCGTCAAGGCGCAGGCCCGTGGAGGTCACCGTGAACCGGTGCCGGGTTAAAATGTCCTGAATACTCAATGGTGTCTCCCTTTAAGTAAACTTCTTGATCGTTGAAATCAGGTCTGTTTCAGTGCCTTTTTGAACAAGGCGAAAACGGGCTTTTTGAACTTCTGGATCGGCGAAGTCCGGGTCGCGTAGAAGGAGCGCTTCGTAAGTGCTACGCGCCTCGTCCTCCCGGTCCAGTCTTGAGAGATTTACGAGCAGATATCGCATGGCAGCTGCAAATTTGGGTTGTTTGCGCAGTGCATTGCGACTGGATGCGATGGCCAGTTGGTTCCGACCCAGCATGGTCGAGGTCATCGCGAGTGTGGTGTCGTAGCTGTAGCTCAGTGGGCTGAAGCTACCCAAGTAGACTGCACGCTCGGCCGCCTTATGCGCGGCTTCGAAATCACCAACATACATCCGGTTCAGCGCGTAATGATCCCACACAAATGCCTGGTTCGGGTTGAGCCTCAACGCCTTTTCCAGCAGGTCGCTAGCGAGCCCGTGTTCATGAAACACATAACCCATTGCATGTGCCAAACAGGCGAGCGAAATTGAATTAAACGGGTTGCCGCTCAGTGCGCCGCGGGCCAGCGCGTCCGTGGCATTCACATCGCGAGGATCAAGCACGCCAAGGTTCTCGCCCACTTTGAAGCTGGTCGCATAGGCGCGCATGGCGTCGAACAGACCCGATGAGGCCGTATCCGCATGATCACGCAACATGGCCTCGGCGTTTTCCAAAGCGCGATCGTCAAGTCGAAACATCATGTTCAGCGCCGACATGGCGGCGACCATGGGCTTGGGTTGTTCCGTGAAATCTGATTTCAGGCGTCGTTCGAAATGTCGCGAAATGCGGTCGACATTCTGATTGATGAAACCCGCAAGCACGTAACTGTCATACGTCAGCGCCTCATCAACGCTGGTCTGAATGGACTGGCTCCACTCCAACGCCATGTTTTTGGCTGAGTAAAAGAAGAACGTGAGTGTCAGAGAATGACGGATTTGAAGTGCCCGCACGCGCAGCAGATAATCGGTGTTGCCAGCGCCGAGCAGCCCATCGGATGGGCCACTTGCATCGCGCAGGTCGTAAATGTCGAGCGGATGCAACTCTCTGAGGTTCTGGACAATCCCCTCAACGAGGTGATCGGCGATAAACGCTGTGTCGGCACCACACCCTTGCTGTATGTTCGGCATGACGCCAACGCAAAGACGGGGCTCGGGGGCCGTTTCACCAACGGCTGGGACCGAGGGTTGTTCAGGCGGTAGGGCGGTGTGAGGCAGTTGCGCGACTTGTTCAAAGAGATCTGCCGCACGATTGCGCCACGCTTGGCGTTCGAGCAGCAACCAGTCCTCGAACTCTTCATCCGCCACGTCTATCCCTTCAAGAAGATCGGTTTCGGGCGTTACTCTGAGGGCCGTGAACGTGTTAATGTCCGTTTCGATATTGCGTATGTCGATCCAGACTGCATCGCGCCGGAGCATGATGGCATGCCGGTCCACTTCGAACATCGCATCAAAAAGCCCACCTAGATCACGGCGCAGTTCGAACAGAAGTTGGCGCAGGCTTGTCGAGGATTTGCGCTCGCAGCTTTCGCTCCAGAGTTTGTCGCGCAGCCACACACGCGTGCGCTGACACCGTGGTGCTAATGCCAACAGAGCTAAAAGCGCGCAGGCTTTTTTACTGCGCGGCGTCACTGTGTTCCCGGCCCCATCACTCAATCGGAGGGGGCCGATCACAAAAAGCTTAGCTACGGTTTGTGTTGGCGTCGGCATAGACCGAGTATGTGGAGAATCTGGTGCATTTGGAAGAGAAGAGGGACTAGTGTGCGTCCTTGTGATCGCGGCGCAGGCCCCACCTGTTGAGGAAAGGCTAGGCTGTGAAAAGGACGACTTTCCGTTTACGTTTAAGGCGTATTCCAATGGTTTCGTGTTCAAAAGCATTTTCCACTTCCCGCCCAAATGCAGGAATCACCCTGCCAAGGCTGGCGTTAGTGAAGCGTTAACGTATTGGAGCCTAGAGCGTTAGGCGCTGATGCAGACACTCTGCAGACGATGCGAAGCAGTGCGCGCATGTTACCGCCAATTCCTTGATCGTACGGAGTAATTCCCTCGCATGATGCGTGAAGCTTACGCTGGGTAAGCTTCACGGCGAGCTAACGCGGCTCCGCCATCATGGACGCGTTTTAAAGATTTCGATTTTCTGCGGGGATCACACCATGAAAGTTTTATTAGTGTCTCGAAATTCGTTTTTCACATCTGCTTTGGGCGCCGTATTGGAGCAAGATGGCATTCGCTTCTCCATCTCGACCGAGAGCTTTCTAACGCTGTGCAAATGCAGGGGCAATGCGGTCGGCACCGCCGATGTTCTTGTGATGGATGTGGGGGAAGGATTGTCCGAAGTGACATTTGGGGCGTTAGCGAAGCTGCATCAAGATCAACCGCGATTGCGATCCATGTTGGTGGTGCCGGGCTTCGATGCGGCGCAGTTGGCACGAATATTTGCGAGCGGGCCTGTCGGCTGCGTTCAGTCCAGCGCGCCGCTTTCGACGTTTCCGCAATATGTTCGACTGGTGGCGGAAGGTCAGCGTGTCCTTCCTGATGGGGCAGCTGATGTTCTGCACCGGCTTGTCCAAAGTACCCGTCCACTGGCGAGTTTTCGGGCGATCAAGACGGGTTTGACCCAACGTGAAACACAGGTTTTGGGGCAGTTGCTGCGCGGGGCACCCAATAAAGAGATTGCCCGTGTGCTGAGTGTACCGCTCACGACAGTGAAGAGCGATGTGAAATCGATTATGCAAAAAACTGGTGCTGCGAACCGCACAGCACTGGCGGTTTCAGCGGTTCAGGCGGGAGTGATGCAAGCGGAGCAGGCGACGTTGCACTGTGCTTGAGCTATCCGGCATATGCTGAGAGCGCAGCGGTGATGCGAGGCTCTGCCTCGCGCTCCGGGATATTTGGAGTTAGAAGAAACGTGCTGCCTCTAATCTCTTCTAACGGCAAATATCCTGGGGTGAATTGGCCATAGGCCAAGAGGGGCGAAGCCCTTTATCGCCTGCGACGAAGAAAGCCACGAAATCTCCGCATGGATGAGCCATGCGGAGTGTGGTTGCCCGTGGCCTCGAGGTGATGCATCAGGCCTGTTCACGAATTGATTTTGCCGCGTCTAGCGCTTTTTGGATCAAGTCAGCCACCGTATCTAGGCCGTCCACAGACGGTTTGGACGGGATTTCGCCCTCACCCGGCTGCGGCACGGGAGGCGCATTCCCGGTGAGAAGGGGCAGTCCGCTCCCCTCGAGGTCTGCAGGTAGACCGAGAGAGTGGGCAGCGTCCAGCACAGCTTGAAACAGCGACTGCGAACGGGCGTCGCTGCGCGACATCGCCAGGATCTGAGGGTTTTGAGCCAGAAGGACGGCCGCAACACCTGCGATATGAGGCGACGCCATGGATGTGCCGTCATTTGAAACGTAGGCATCGCCGGGCACCGTTGAGATAATTGCAACCCCCGGACCACAAACATTGATCTCGGGGCCTCGGCAGGTGAAGCCCGCCGCAAAATAGGTGCCGTCGGCGCTGACTTGCGGGGTAATGTGGCGGGCGTGGAAACTGTCTTCGGGAAAGGTTCCCAGTTTGCCGATGGCAGCAACGGCCATGACCTCTGGGTAGGCGGCAGGATACATCACGGGGCCTGCGTTATTCCCCGCAGCGGCTACCAATAGGATTCCCGCTTGCCGCGCGGCCTGCATACGTTGTTGCAAAAGCGTGCTGGGATTGGGACCGCCAAGGGACATATTGACGATGTCGACCTGCAGTTGGATTGCGGTGTCGATCGCTGCCATAAGCTTAGAGATACTGGCCCCCGGAAAAACGCGCAAAGCAAAGATATCGACCTTGTCCGCAACGCCGCGCATTCCGATGGCATTGTTGAGCGCACCAATGGTGCCAGTCACATGGGTGCCATGGCCGCTGTCGTCGGTTTTCCAATCTTCTTCCGGATCACCACCTTCGGCAAACCCGCGGCCACCGGCGGCAACAACATCAGGGTGCCCATCAGCAAAGCCACTGTCGATCACGGCGACGCGCACCCGCTCACCTTGGGGCATTGCGACATTGCCAATGGTCTCATTGCCCCACATGTTGGCCTGTGGCCCCTCAAGTGAGACCGGCAATGCGGTGAGCCGAACGACGTTATTCTGTGCTGCCAGCGATGGGGCCTCGATTACCCGGCTCCAATAGCCATTGGCAGGTTTCAGGCGCAGTTGGGTCAGACTGTCCAGCGTTTCACCAAACAGCTTCAACGTCACTTTGCCTTGGGTATTGGTCACTTGCCGATCTGACCATAAATCACCGGCGAGATCGACCTGCACCTTGGGCAGCGGTGTGTCGTTTTCGTCCACCACTTTCAAGGTGACTTTCAACTCGTCGCTTTGCGTGGATAGCGCACGGGCCATGCTCATTTCAAATGCATCAATGCCGGGGCTGAGAGTGAACATTTCAAGATCATGATCTTCTTCGATGATCAGGGCCTCGCCATGACGGGTGCGCAGCTCATCTGCGTGTGCGTTGGTCAGTTCGACCTGCAGAGTATGGATTTTTTGACTGTCCGGGTCGCGCATCGCTTTAAAAGCCATCGGTGCAGCTGGCGCACCATCCACGGTTTGGGCGGCGATTTTCTCTTGGCGCTGTGCGAGTTCCGCTCCCAGTGCTTCGAGATCCACCTCTTGCAGGTGAGCGGGTTGGTTTGCCGGTTTGCCGATAATGAAACGGCGAGTGGGCTTGCGATCGTTGCGGGATGTGACCTCATGCATTGTCTTATCCTTCACGCGTTGAGTTGCTGATTGATCAGCGCCAGGTCGGTGGCGATCTCTTCGAGACGGCTGGCAAGGTCGCGCACTGCATGGCGTAGATTTTCTTCGTTGGTACGGATGGGTTTGGTCAGCTCTGTGACGGTTGCAAAGCTGGCCTCGAGTTGAGCGATCAACCTGTCGATGGAAGCGTCATTTGACAGCGGCTCAGCCACAGTTTCAGTGGCCTCGT
>Ga0208391_1001774_pt1 | contig 9861 bp, 9 predicted proteins | sample Knorr_S23_td_Bot_FD_185612 | JGI IMG/M metagenome (GOLD analysis project Ga0208391, IMG submission 185612) | Marine microbial communities from Southern Atlantic Ocean transect - Knorr_S23_td_Bottom_ad_3770_LV_A (SPAdes) (version 2) | ecosystem: Environmental > Aquatic > Marine > Oceanic | place... | reverse complement strand
ACGCCACTACCATCATGATTGCGGAGCGAGCCGCCGATTTTATTCGGCATGGCGATGAATAGCAGCCAGCCGGCTTGCGAAGATGCGGCCTCAACCCAGCGATTAAAAACACGCCCAACCGGACAAAAAGACCAGGAGGAAACATGACTCGGGTGCCTAAAGACGAATGGGTAGACCTGAACGGACTGAGCTTCCATTACCGGGACTGGGGTGGGTCCGGGCAACCGATTGTTCTATTGCACGGCCTAGCGTCTACCAGCCATATCTGGGACATGGTGGCGCCCATTCTTGCTGAGGACAATGCGGTGGTCGCGCTGGACCAGCGGGGCCACGGAGTCAGCGCCAAGCCCGATGACGGCTATGACTTCGCCACGGTCAGCAACGATCTCCTAGACCTGATCCGGGCCAGAAACATGGAACGCCCGATCGTTGTTGGACATTCGTGGGGCGCCGACGTTGCTCTAGAGTTCGCCGTCGCCTACCCGGAGATAGCCTGTGGGATATGCTTCGTCGACGGCGGTATGATTGAGCCGTCGGCCCGTCATGCGGACCTGGCAACGGCCAAAGAAGAGATGGCTCCGCCAATCTTTACAGGAGTTACTAAGGAAGCCTTCTTGGAGCGGTTTCGGTCTCGAGGCAAGGACAGGTTCAACGGTAATGACGTTGAGGACATAGTCCTGGCCAACTTTGAAGTGCTGCCTGACAACACCATCCGGGCCAACCTCAGCCGGGACAACCACCTACGGATAATAGAAGCCCTGTGGGACCATCACCCCCCGGCCCTCTACTCCCGAGTAACTTGCCCGGTGTTAATGATGCCGGCCAGACAAGAGAGCGACCCAGCAGCCCTGGAAAGAGGAGACCGGCGGGCCAAGTCGTTATCAGTGGCGCAGAGTCTATTGCCGATCAGCAAGATCAAATGGATGGAAGACAGCGTCCACGATGTCCCCATCCAGCGGCCGGAATTGGTGGCGGCGACCATTAAAGAGCAGATTGATGGGGGGTTCTTCGGCTGAGTTGATCCTGCGACGGTCTTGGACCGCGTCTACAGCTATCCCCCTTGGAAAATTTGCCGTCGCTGGCATCAACTATGGCCACTACCAACGTATTGCCATTCTATTTCTTAGCCGGCGGGTTGTTTCCCCTTCCCTGACCCGACGGATTGCCAGTCCTACTCGGAAAGTTGGGATTGGGGCGGCTGCCACCCCCTTTCGCTCCGCCCTTTCCACCGCCGCCCTTTGCCATCGTAATGAACTGCTGCATGGATATCTCTCCTGTTTCGGATGCTCACGCCATCTCACCTATTTATGTGGTAGGGCCTCAGTGGCCATCTCGACGACCTCGACCGGAACTGTGGCGTGGCTCCAGATATATAGTCAATACGTTCCCAGTTGTGAAATGGACGCGTCTCCGCACGTTAGGAGGAGCGACGGTGCCAAAGGAGAATTTCGTCGTCCTACTCCTGAAGTTGGGTGGCACCGCCCGCCGCGAAGTATATCGATAGAGTTTTGCTTAAGTACCAGGCGGCTGAGATGTGCAGATTCTACCCCGTTACCTTACCGGATAGGCATCGGGAAGCTCTCTTGTAAGGGGGAGAGAAAAGCTGGTGGAGCTGGAGGGACTCGAACCCTCTACCTCTTCAATGCCATTGAAGCGCTCTCCCGGTTGAGCTACAGCCCCACTAATAAAGTAGTGGTCGTCGGGGCGCTCTCCCGGTTGAGCTTTAGCCCCAAAGAGCGCACCCGTGCGGGTGCGCTCTTCCAATATAGCAAACGGGCTGTGCGCCCGCAACTGCTGAAGGTTGCTCTTTAGCTCTTTCTGGTGAACTTGACCACGGTCCGGCCCTGGCTACCCTCGTAAGGTTCCACCACATAAAGGTCTTTGTGGGAATCAACCCAGATGCCGTGGCAGGAGCGGTGGGTGAGGTCGCCCCATTGTGTCAGTATTTCCCCGTCCAGATTCAGAATGCTGACCAATCCTCCGTTGTGCTCCGCGACGTAGACGATATCCTCGTCGTCCACGTACATCACCGCCGCCCCGATGAGCTTGCTGGGCCAAGTGGTGATGTAGTCTCCGTCTTGGCTGAAGGCCTGGATCCGGTCGTTCTCCCGGTCCGCGATGAGCAGCCGTCCCTTGCTGTCGATCCAAGCGCCGTGGGGAAGGTTGAACTCGCCCGGCCCGGATCCCGGACCGCCCCAAGACTTGATGAACTTTCCATCGGCGGCGAACTTGTGGACCCGGGCATTGGCGTAGCCGTCGGCGATGAACACCTCACCGGCGTCGTTCACGGCGATGCCGGCGGGCAGGTTAAAGGGGTCTCCACCGTGAGTGACATCCCCGTAGCCGGTGGAGCTGAACACGGTATTATCGACGCCGGTGTCCGATCGGAAACCCTTGACTCCTATCGTCATCAACAGCTTGCCGTCAGGGGTGAATTTCATAATCTGGCAGTCGTTTCTCTCCACCAGCCAGACGTTGTCGTCTTTGTCCAGAATAATGGCGTGGGGAAATAGGAAAAGCCCGGCTCCCCAAGACGATAGGTAGTTACCCTCCCGGTCGAAGATCATTACCGGATGGTCCGGGTCCCGGTTGAAACAGTAGACCCGGTCCTGGGAATCTCCGTACACCGCGCAGGCCGGCATCTTCCAATCTCCGGGCAGCTTGGCCCAGTGCTCGTCCATCTCGTAGGTATATTTTCCGCTGCCAACCGTTTTGGTCGTGGTCATTAGTCACACCTCAAAAGTTTGTTAAGGATCCTTAGAATGCGACGATGCCGGGTGTTTTGACCCGGACGCTGTACACTGAGTCGCCGGGCGTGGTGTATAGGGTGCGTAAATCGGCATCGCCAAAGGCGATATTTCGCGGCACCGCCGGGCCCTTGATAACGCCGACGATCTCTCCGGTCGGCTCTACGACCCAGATACCTCCGGAGCCGACGCAGAAAACCCGGCCCGAAATATCTACCTTCATGCCGTCGGGCACGCCCTCTTCCGCCGAGGACATGTCGCAGAAAACCCGGTTATTGCTCAACGAGCCATCGGCGGCCACATCGAAGGCCCTGATCTTCCGGTGATTGCATACCGCGCCCGTCTCGGCCTCTTCGAAACACCGCTCATCCAACCGGCTGATCGCCACGTATAGTATCGACTCGTCGGGAGAGAAAGCCAGGCCGTTGGGGTACTCGCACTCGTCGGTGGCCACTTGAATCTCGCCACCGGGAGAGATACTGAACACCCCGTAAAAGTCCATCTCCCGCAATTCAGGTTCAAGCCGTAGACCCGGGTCGGTGAAGAAGACAGTTCCATCGGACCGGCAGACCACGTCGTTGGGTTTGTGGAACCGCTTCCCCTGGTACGTTTCGGCGATGGTAGTGACTGACCCATCGGCGTCCATCCGGGTGACCCGCCGGTGATCGGCGCCCTCACACATCAGGAGCCTCCCGTCGCGGTCCAGGGTGCAGCCGTTGCCCTCTCCCGTGTTCTCTCGAATCACCGTTACCCCGCCGTTGGGGTCCCATCGCAACAGACGGCCATTCAGGTCCACGAAAGTTAAGTAGCCCTCTTTGTGCCACAAGGGACCCTCGGTCCGCCCCATGCCGCTGGCAATCAGAGTGTGCTCCCCTGTTTTCAGGACGCTGGAAAGGTCGTCAGGCATGGACTCCTCCTATGGTGATGGAATGGGCGGATTATACCAGCAGCCCCAGTCTGGTGTACATCGGTGGTTAGGCGGGATGTCCGCCCCGATTGACCAGGCTATGCGGGTACACTACAATTTGCCTCTCCGGGACCACGGTTACAATCAGGTGTTAGTAGAAGGAGCCGCAATGAGCGCCAAGCCAACCCATGAAGAGTTGCTGCGGGATATTACCGATCGGGCCAAAGCGCTGTGGGGCGAGGCCAAGGCTGCGGAAATGGCGGCCGCACTGGAGCGGACGGCCACGGAGATGGAAGAGATCGACCGGGCCATGCTCAAACGGGACGTGGAACCCGGATATTATCAATAGATTTCCAAAAAAGGATTAACCGAAACTAGTTTTCGAAAGCCATTCAGTTCGCCGAAATAACGAGGTAAACACATGCCAGAACCCTATCAGCTTTCCGTTGCCGAAGCCGCCGGGGAGATCCGAAGTGGGAGCCTATCTCCGGTAGAGTTGGCCCAGTCACTGTTGGGTAGGATAGATGCCCTGGAGCCTTCTTTGCGGGCCTGGGTGACCATCGACCGAGAGGAGGTCTTGACCGAGGCAAAACGACGGGAGGATGAACTCGGGCAAGGCGGGCCGAAAGGTCCCATCCACGGAGTTCCGATTGGACTGAAAGATATCTATTACACCGCCGGAATGAAGACAGCGTGCGGTTCTCGTATCAACGCCGACTTCGTGCCCGACTACGACGCAACGACTGTTTCCCGGATCAAGGAAGCGGGAGGGGTGATCCTGGGGAAAGCGGTAACCACCGAGTTCGCCATGGGAGACCCGTCCCACGCCATAAATCCCTGGAACCCGGCCCATACTCCCGGCGGCTCCAGCAGCGGTTCGTCGGTGGCCGTGGCTTCCCGGATGTGCGCGGCCGCTTTGGGTTCCCAGACCGGCGGGTCAACCTGCCGGCCGGCGGCCTACAACGGCATCGTGGGTCTTAAGCCTACATATGGACGGATCAGCCGTTACGGCGTGGTGCCGGTAAGCTGGTCGCTGGATACAGTGGGAATCCTGGTGCGCACCGTCGCCGACGCCGCCATAATGCTCCAAGTGATGGCCGGCCACGACCCCCAGGACCCTGGCTGTCCCGACCAACCCGTTCCCGACTACTTGGAAGCGATGAGCCGTCAGAATGGTCCGCCACGCATCGGCCTGATAAAAGAGTTTTTCTACGACAAGTCCACGCCGGAAGTGCGCAGCCACACCGATGCGGCGGTGGAAAAGCTGGCCCAGGCTGGAGCGATCATTCAGGAAATTAGTCTGCCCGAAAGCTTCGCGTCAGCCCATAGCTGCCAGAGGATAGTCAGCAACGTGGAGGCCGCGGCCTACCATGAAGAATCGTATCGGGACCGGGCTGACGAGTTTGGTCCGAAAGCACGTTCCAGCATCGAGATGGGCATGCTGATTCCCAGTGTTCGCTACGTCCAAGCCCAGCGCGCCCGCCGTCAGTTCCGGGTCGACATGATGGCGATGGTCCGTGAAGTGGATGTGGTGTTAACCCCGGCCATACAGGCTCCCGCGCCCCGCGACCTGAGCACCACGGGTGACGCCATGTTCCAGCAGCCCTGGACCTCGTCGGGTTTACCTAGCATAGTGGTGCCATCGGGGCTGAGCCAGGACGGTCTGCCATTGGCCATTCAGTTGGCTGGGCTGCCTTGGGACGAAGGGAAACTTCTAGCCGCCGCCGGTTGGTGCGAGTCCGTTCTTGGGATTAGCTTGTCGCCTCCGGATTTCTCTTAACCGGGCGACTAGCCGATCTGCCCTTAACCTTCACACCACCAAGAACCATTTTCGGCCCACCCGCATCTCACTTATCGGGTCGGCTCTCTGGCGGCCCGCGGCAGTTTTACCATCGCCCGATCCGGTAGACGTGGCAGGGATGAATGGCCAACGGTGAATACGACCTGATAATTATCGGGGCCGGCTCGGCGGGGCTTACCGCGGCCGGTTTCGCCGCCCAGTTGGGCCTGAAAGTGGCTCTGGCCGAGAAGAACCGGATCGGCGGGGACTGCACCTAGACCGGTTGTGTGCCCAGCAAGTCGCTCCTGAAAGCCGCCAAGATCGCCCACCAGATGCGCAATGCTCACCGCTTCGGCATCGCCTCGGCCGAACCGGAAGTCGACCTGAAAGCGGTGATGGCGCGGGTAAAAAGGGTGGTGGAGGAGGTCTACCAGGCGGAGTCTCCCGAAACGCTGCGGGCGTCGGGAATCGATGTGTACCTAGGCCCCACCCGCTTCCTAGATTCCCACACCATTGAAACCGGAGACGACACGTTGACTGGGCGGCGATTCCTCATCGCCACCGGGGCACGGCCTTCCGTCCCTCCCATTTCCGGCATCGATGACGTTGATTCCTTGACCTACGAGACTCTGCGGGACCTGGAGGAGTTGCCCCGGAGTTTCATCGTTATTGGCGGAGGCCCGATCGGATGTGAAATGGCCCAGGCGTTCTGCCGTTTGGGGTCTCACGTAACTCTTTTGGAAGCTGGTCCCCGAATATTGCCCCAGGACGAACCCGAAGCCAGCGACTTGATCGCGTCATGTCTGATCACTGATGGAGTTGATCTTCGGCTCGGAGCAATGGTTCAAAGAGTATGGCAGAACGGTGATACGATTCATGTGGGGATCGAAGGACGAACACTAGAGGGGGACGCGCTTCTTGTAGCCGCTGGCCGCCGCCCCGCGTTGGAAGACCTGTGGCTGGACAAAGCCGGTGTGGTATACGGCCCTCACGGGATCGAAGTCAACACCCGGTTGCGCACCAACCGCCGGCACATCTACGCCGCCGGCGACTGCTTGGGTGGTTATCAGTTCACTCACTACGCCGCATGGCAGGGATTTATGGCTGTTCGCAACGCATTCTTGCCCTCCAGTAAAAGCGCAGTATTGGATCAAGTACCTTGGGCTACTTTCACCGACCCAGAACTGGCTCATACCGGGTTGACGGAAGCCCAGGCCCAGTCGAAGTTCGGGCAAGAAGTGGTAGTGTGCAACTGGCCAATGGATCAGGTGGATCGTGCTCTGACCGAGGGAGACGCCATTGGATTCGTCAAGCTGATCCACCGGCCCAACGGGACCATACTCGGCGCCACTATCGCCGCCACTAGGGCTGGGGAGATGATTCAAGAGTGGAGCTTAGCCATTGACCTGGGATTGAAGATTGGAGCGCTGGCTAACTCGATACACGTCTACCCGACATATGCTACCGCCAGTATGCAGGCAGCCGCACACATCAAGGTTCAACAACTTCTAACCGGTACCTCGGGACGCGTTATTCGGGGTATGGCCCGATTGGCGAGCTGAGCATCGCCGCGGTCCGGAGTTAAACCTCGGTTGGTATGCGTCGGCTGGTATGCTGTTGAATCATGGTCGGCGCGCAATCATTCCCTCGAGCGCCGATTTGGCGAGGACTGGATCGTAACCGAAGTCAACTGCTCGAGTGATGATTCTTTGAGCCTCTAGGTCCCGGCCTTGCCAGGCATATACTAAGGCCTTCCCCATGTAGGCCTCCGAGAGGCCCCGCAGCAAATCAGCTGGATTTTGTGACCCAAGCCCGCTAGCCAGCAGAGACCTAAGGTTAATGGCCTGGTTGTAGTCCACCACGGCGCGGCCCAGGTCTCCTTTGGCAAAGTAAGCATCGCCCCGTTTTTGGTAAGCCACAAGGTTGTCCGGATTTATCTCTGTAGCCAGGTCATACTCGGCTATGGCTAGGTCCAATAAGTCTGCCTCATAGAGCTGAGTCCCGGAGTCTAAATGGGTTAATTCAGGTGGGATCTCCAAGGGTTGTGGACGGATCAAGAAATATATACAGATAACTAGGAACGGTGCGCAGAATACCCCCAACATCATCGCTTTGATCCCCAAGAGTGGCTTCACCGTTTACTGCCCTTTCCCTTCAACAACTCTCCCGGCGTCTTGTGACTAAGACTTCATAGTCGCGTTGGTTTGACGGGGCGAGGACTCAATTTTTTCCGCGTTGGTCCACGCCACGCCACAAGACCGGCGCTCTCTATAGACGTTGGTATTGCGCCACAGATGTATATTCGGCACGTTAACGGAATTCTTAACATAGATAGGCGAGCGGTTGGCGGGTTATGGGCGATCTTGGACGCGCAAAAAGTGCAGGACCGCACCGAATAAGGTGAGCCCTGCATGCGTATTCTGCGGTTAGACTATCCTTGATCAGGGTTCAAGGTTCACTAGAAAACCGCCATCGGGTTGACCGGCGAACCGGTGGTATTGTGCAGGGCCAAAGGCCCGATGGATATGAGGAACTCCCACCGGTTCCGTTGGCGGCAGGCTTGGGCCACTTCTTCCAGATCGGCGTTGTCCAAGATCCAGATCCCCATCGCGGTGATGCTAACCTGATGAATGGGGCTGGCAGGCTTGACGTATTGGGCCGGTCCGACATCGTTGCCGGTGTCCGAACCCAACATGGCTATGTCACGTTCGTGGAAAAGGGGCAAACAGGCCGCTTGGCAGGCGGTGGAACCCGCCGAGCGGTCCACCGGACCCTCGACGTTGCGGCGGTGTAGCTGACCAGTCCGTATCAGCAGCACGTCGCCCTCCTCCACCCGGAAGCCGCATCGCTCCTCCGCGGCCAGAATGTCTTCGGGCATAACTCCCTCGCCCCGCTCGACCCAATCGATGCCCCTGATCATTGGGACATCCACTAGCACCGCCCTGGTCATTATTCCCTTTTTGGCCTCTTCCACCGAGCCTATAGTTGCGCCCATGCTGGTCGAAACCATGTGGGCCGGTTTGCCGTTGAAGGTTTTCCCCTCCCAGAAGAAGTGGGCCAAGCTGTCCACGTGGGTTATTGTATAGCCGTGAAAAATCATGCCGAAAAAGTCTGACGCGGCGGCGTTGGCCCGGTCGGTGACTTTATCTCCGCTGGCCCAACCTTCGCCGCTCTCCACCATAAAGTGGATCGGCGGATTGGGGGCGTCGAGGCTGGCTTCGAAATGGACCGTCCGAGACAGGGATATTCGCTCCCCTTCCTGCACCAGGGCGATGGCCCGTTTAACTTTGTCCGGAGTTATGAGGTTCAGCGCGCCAAGCATGTCATCGGGCCCCCAACGGCCCCAATTGGACAGCGACTTGAAGTAACCCAGCACTTCTTCCTCTGTAGGGATATTGGCTTGCATGGCGGTCCGCCTCCTTGATGATCTGAACGGCTGATACTTGGCAGCTAACTCCGATTTACCGGTGGTAACAAATCCACGCCCAGCACGTTCTCGCACCACCGGGCCGCGGCCAGCAGCTTGGGCTCGGAAAAGGGAGCAGCGGCAAGTTGGATGCCAAAGGGCAGACCCGAAGCCGCCAATCCCGATGGGATAGTGATCACCGGTAGTCCACAAGATGTCCACGGTCCCTGAAACATGGTGTTGCCGGTATTCGTGATGTCGGCCAAAGCAGGTGTTGGCGTAGAGGGCGTTAGCAGTACGTCGGCCTTTTCGGCCAGCGCCTGCATCTCCGCGGTGAACTGCTGGCGCCGTTCCAAGGCCCGGGAATAGGTTGGACCGTCAGTTTCTAATCCCCGCCGCAACATCTCGCGTAACATGGGCTGGTAGTCTTGGGACTGGCGTTCGTACATGGGTTGATGAAAAGCCGCCGCCTCCACCGCCATGATGATCCGTTGGTCTGCGATGGCCGTATCGATGCTGTCAGGCAACGAGATCTCCTCCACCGATGCTCCGGCGCGGCTAAGTTGCTCCACCACTCCGTCGGTGTGTTGCCGAGTCTCTTCGTCGGCGTTGTCGTAGAAGAAGCGGCGGATCAGGCCGATGCTGGGCGCCGCTGGCGACCCCAACCCGGACATGAAGTCGCCGGAGGGCTGGCGAGCGGTTATCGGTTCCTGCGGGTCGGGCACCGACATGACCTGCATGAGCAGGGCGATGTCTTCCACCGAACGGGCCATCCAACCGACATGGTCTAACGACCAACTGACCGGTATCACGCCGTAACGGCTAACCCGTCCGAAAGTCGGCTTGAAGCCCACGACACCGTTATATGAAGCCGGGCGCAAGACAGACCCAACGGTTTGGGAACCCAGTGCCGCCGGGCACATTCGAGTCGCCACCGCCACCGCCGACCCGCTGCTGGAGCCGCCGGGGGTGTGAGCCGGGTTCCAGGGATTTTTGGTTGGTGAGGGGTCCATGCAAGCGA
>Ga0208391_1001771_pt1 | contig 9869 bp, 8 predicted proteins | sample Knorr_S23_td_Bot_FD_185612 | JGI IMG/M metagenome (GOLD analysis project Ga0208391, IMG submission 185612) | Marine microbial communities from Southern Atlantic Ocean transect - Knorr_S23_td_Bottom_ad_3770_LV_A (SPAdes) (version 2) | ecosystem: Environmental > Aquatic > Marine > Oceanic | place... | reverse complement strand
GCCGAACGCTTCACCACGTTGTCGCCCAGCAATGCGCTGATGGGGATGAAGTCGATGTGCGGCACCTCGAGGCGCGAGGCAAATTCCTTGTACTGGCCAACGATCTCGTTGAAGCGATCCTCACTCCAATCGACAAGATCCATCTTGTTCACGCAGACGATGATGTGCTGGATTTGCAGCAGGCTGGCGATAAACGAGTGGCGGCAGGTCTGCTCGATCACACCGTGACGCGCGTCGATGAGGATGATCGCCAGGTTCGCCGTGGACGCGCCGGTGACCATGTTGCGCGTGTACTGGATGTGGCCGGGCGTGTCGGCAATGATGAACTTGCGCTTGGGCGTGGCGAAATAACGATACGCCACATCAATCGTGATACCCTGCTCGCGCTCGGCGCGCAATCCGTCGGTGAGCAGCGCAAGGTTCACATTCTCATCGCCGCGTTGCTTGCTCGACTGCTCAATCGCCTCCCACTGGTCCTCGAAGATCGACTTGCAGTCATAGAGCAAGCGCCCTATGAGCGTGCTTTTGCCGTCATCCACACTGCCCGCGGTTGTAAACCGCAGCAGATCCATGTCCAAATAGCCCTTCGTTTCGGCACTCATTTTATTCTCGATGATTTTTAGACACGGATTTCACGGATTAGCACAGGTTTTTTTAGAGAATGACACGTTTCCATTCGAGCGAGTCGGTTCCGAAATTGACAAGTAGGCCGACGCGGAGTTTGGCGGCTGCGAGATAATTCAAAACCTGTTTCACATGCGAACTCGCCAGCTTTTCAATCGCTTTCGCTTCGAAGATAATTTTATCCCATACCACAAAGTCAGCGTAGTATGGATGCGCCAACGTCACGCCCTTGTATTGGATCTCATATTTCTTCTCCCGCTCAAAAGGAATCTCCGCCCGCCCCAGTTCCACCACTAACGGATCCCTATAAACCACCTCATGATGCCTCCTCCCCAATTCGTTATGTATATCCATACAAAACCCAATCAACCGATGCGTCTCATCCCGTAATAACAATTCAGCAGCCATCCGTGAAATCCGTGTCTAAAAATACCCCTCTTTCTTCCGGTCTTCCATTGCGGTTTCACCGCGCTTGTCGTCGGCGCGGCCGCCTCGCTCGGTTTGGCGCGCGGCGGCGACTTCCTCGATGATGTCGTCCACGTTGTTGGCGACACTCTCGACCATGCCGGTGCAGGTCATGTCGCCGACGGTGCGGCAGCGCACGTTGGCGCACTCCCACTGCTCGCCGTCGAGCAGCGTGATGTGCTCACACCGGCCAAGCAGCACACCGTCGCGCCGGACGAACTCGCGCTCGTGCGAAAAGTAGATGCTCGGCAACAAGATGTCCTCCATCTTGATGTACTGCCACACATCCATCTCTGTCCAGTTGCTGATCGGGAAAATGCGGAAGTGCTCGCCAAAGTCCATCCGGCCGTTGAACAGGTTCCACAACTCGGGCCGCTGGTTCTTCGGGTCCCACTGGCCGAACGAGTCGCGGTGGGAGAAGAAGCGTTCCTTCGCGCGCGCCTTTTCCTCATCGCGCCGCGCGCCGCCGAGGCAGGCGTCGAACTTGTGCTGCTTGATGGCGTTGAGCAGCGCGGGGATTTGCAGGCGGTTGCGGCTTGGGTTCGGGCCGGTCTCCTCCCTGGCCCGGCCGGCGTCAATCTCCGCCTGCACGCTGCCGATAATCAACTCCGCACCGACCTCCTTGGCCAAGCGATCGCGGAACACAATCGTCTCGCCGAAGTTGTGCCCGGTGTCCACGTGCACCAGCGGGAACGGCAGCTTGGACGGCCAAAAAGCCTTCTGCGCTAAGCGCACCATCACGATGGAATCCTTGCCGCCGGAAAACAACAACGCCGGTTTGCCGAATTGCGCGGCCACCTCTCGCATGATGAAGATGGACTCGGCCTCCAGTTGCTCCAAATGGGTCAGTTGATAGCTTTTGTGTTCGCTCATTCTATGCATTGGGCAGTGCCACGCGCGGATGCACAGCCCGGTAAAGTTGCTCGATAGATTCGTCCTCGCCCTGCTCGTCGGTGTTCAAAATCAGCTCGGCAGCCTCGCGCGGCTCGGGCGGCTCAAACGTGGAATCCCTGCCGGTGAACTGCTTCACCCCGCCGGCCTTGGCCTTGGCGTACAGGCCCTTTACATCGCGCCGTTCGCACGTTTCAAAACTGCACTCGACGTACACCTCCAGAAAATCCGCCTGGCCAACGATCTCACGGGCCATCGCCCGAAGCTCGTTTCGCGGGCAGATGAACGACGCGATTGTCACCACGCCGGCACCCGCGAAGAGCTTGGCCACCTCGGCAATGCGCCGGATGTTTTCCCGCCGGTCGTCATCCGAGAAGCCAAGGTTACGGTTCAAGCCGGAGCGGATGTTATCGCCATCGAGCACCTGGGTGAAAACGCCCTCCCCGTGCAGCCGCCGTTCCAGCGCGTTGGCCAGGGTGCTCTTGCCACTGCCGGACAAGCCGTACAGCCAAACAACCGACCCTCGCTGCTTCAGCAGCGCCTCCTTGGCCTCGCGGCCGAGCAACTGCCCGAAAATCGGGTGAATGTTTTCCGGCGACGACATCAGATGGCGAAGTCCGTATCCGTCCCCTCGTGCAGGCCGCACTCGCGCTTCAGTCCGAAGAAGCGCGTCTCCTCCTCGCTCATCCCGTCCTCAAGCCGGCGCGTGGTGTGCGTGTCGCCGATGGAGATGTAGCCCTGCTCCCAAAGCGGATGGTACGGGAGGTCGTTGGCCTTCAAATAATCGTGCACATTTTTGTCCGTCCAATCGATGATCGGGTGCACCTTCACCCTGCCCCTGGCCAGGGCGAGTACGGAAAGTTTTTCGCGCGTCGCGCTTTGCTGCCGACGCAGGCCAGCCAGCCAGGCGGTGGCCTGCATTTCGTCCAGCGCACGGTTCATCGGCTCGACCTTGTTCTCCTGGTTATAGGCTTCGATCCCTTTCACCCCTTCCTCCCATCGCTTGCCGTCGATCGACTCCTGCCAAGCCGGGCTTCGCCTGGAGCGGTAAACTTTCAGGTTCACCTCCAGTCGCTTGGCCAAGCGCTCGGCAAACTCGTAGGTCTCGGGAAACAGATAACCGGTATCGACAAAAATCACGGGGATGTCCGGTCGCGCCTTCGTGGCAAGGTGCAGCATCACCGCCGCTTGGGCACCAAAACTCGAGGACAACACCAACCCATCACCGAATTGCCCGGACGCCCAGGCCAAACGCTCGGAGGCGGACGCCTGCTCGAGGCGGGCGTTGGTCTCGCGCAGATCAAAGCCGAGATCGGAGGCTGAATCGTTGGCCAATGTTGCTTCCAAAATAAATTACCTATACCCGATAGGTTTTATTGAGATTAAGCCGATTTGCCCTGCTGTCAACGGTTTTTTGGTAGTTTTTTCAACTGAAAACTCAGGGTGAAAACTCAGTATTTTTGTACCATTTCGCCTGTTTTGATGCCTGAGAGGATCATTTCGACGGTGCGCTCGACGGCTCCTTCGTTGCTTTGAACCACTTTTCGTGCCGATTGTCCAAGCGCGATCCGCTTGGCTTCGTCGCTGAGCAAATTGTCGATTGCCGACTCAAGGCCGGCTTCATCCGCTACTTGGATTGCGGCGTCATTGGCCAGAAACTTGGACGTGATTTCCTCGAAATTCCCCATGTGCGGGCCGAACACGATCGCCTTGGCCAAGCCGGCCGGTTCGATCGGGTTTTGGCCGCCCTTCGCCGTGAGGCTTTTGCCTATGAACACGACCGTAGCCTCCTCGTAAAAATATTTCAACTCGCCAGTGGTGTTAACGAGCAGGCAGTCGAGGCTCCCCTGCTCCCGGGGCGGCGTGTTGCTGCCGATCTCGCTGCGATAAACAAAACGCACTCCGAGCTTGGCCAGGGCGTCGCCCACTTCACGGCCGCGCTCGGCATGGCGCGGCACCAAAACGAGAAACAGGTCGGGGTGTTTTTCGCGCAACCGCCTGGCCAAGCGGGCAAGGATCACCTCCTCGCCGCTGTGGGTGCTGCCGCCAACGAGCAACGGTGCGCCTTTCGGCACCCCCAGATTTTGCGTCAGGTTTGAAACGTCCAGCAGACGTTCCCGGCTGATTCCTGTCCCGTCAAATTTACAACTGCCAAACACGTTAACCACTTCGTTGTTGCACCCAAGCTCAACCAGGCGCTTGGCGTCGTGTTCGCTTTGGGCGCCCACACCGGTGAACCCGGCGAAGAACCGGCGAAACAAAAAGCGGAACCGGCAATACCCCCTGAACGACTTTCCGGAGATGCGGGTGTTCACGAGGAAGTGCGGGATCTTCCGGGCCTGCAGCCCCCAAAGGAAGTTCGGCCAAATCTCGGCCTCGATGAGCACCACCGCCTTGGGCCGGATGGTGGCCAGGGCGCGCCGGACAAATCCCCGGCGATCCATCGGGTAGTAAATCTTGCCAACCTCGGCGGGGAGTTTTTTGTGCAACTCGCTCATCCCCGTGGTGGTGGTGGTGGAGACGACCAGCTTAAGGTTGGGCAGGCGCGGCTGAAGAACCTTGATAAGTTGCACGCAAATGTTCACCTCTCCGACACTGACCGCATGCAGCCAGATGACGTCCCGGTTGCTGATGGCCTGCTTGAACTTGGTGGAATACCGGCCCAACCGCTCGCCGAAACCCTTTCGCCACCCGCCGCGGCGTCTCATTCTCAAAAAATAGTAGGGCGCTGAAAGAATAAAACAGGCCTCAAAAAGAATATTGTAAATAAATTGCACCCGTCAGTGTTGATCTGTTGCCCCTCGGCCCACCGTCCAGAACCTCCCGGCAGCTTGCCAAAGGATGGTCTTAAATGCAATTTTTTGAAACTTACCGGGGCTTGCGGCGTATCAATGTTGGTTGAGCAACCGGACGGGCATTGAGAGGCGGAAAACGTTTGATTGAACGTGTGCCGATTTCCCCTTAACGTCTCCCCCGCTTTCATTTATGAAAAACATCATCATCGTTGTCCTGCTACTGGCAGTGGGAGTTTTTGGCTACTTCCAGTGGCAGGATGGCAAGGAACAGCCCAATGGCAACAATGCCCGGGTTCAAAACCGACAAACAACCGCCGTCATTGAACAACGTGACATCGATTTCACGGTGCGCGTGGCGGGGGAAATCACCCCGGCGGACAAGGTGTCGGTTCGGCCCGAGGTTCACGGCAAAATCGCCGAGTTGCCGGTGGACATCTCCGACCGCGTGGCCGAGGGCGACCTGCTTATCCGCCTGGACGACAAGGATCTCAAGATCGAAATTGATTCCCGCAAAAAGCAGATCGACAGCGCCACGCTTCAACTGGAGCAGGCCAAGAGTGAGTTTGAGCGTTCCAAGCAACTTTTCGAGGAGCAATTGATTTCCACGGAAATCTTTGAACGAGCCAAGACCAATTACGAGCAGGCTCTCATTTCGCGCGACCGCTCCCAGAATGATTATCAACTCTCACTCGAGAAGCTTTCGAAAACCAGTATTTTAGCCCCCTTCGACTGCACTGTGCTGTCCCGACCGGTGTCGATCGGCCAGGCGGTATCCGGCACGGGAGGCCAAGGTTCCGGCACCGAGGTGATGGAGATCGCCGACCTGAACAACCTCATCATCCAGGCGCATGTCAACCAGGCGGACGTGGCGCGCATGAGCAAGGAACAGGAGGTGAAAATAGAGATTGAGGCCATCACCGACCTCATCATCGATGGTATTGTCGAGCGGATCGCCCCACAAGCCACCATTCGGAACAGCATCAAAGGCTTCTCCACACGCATCAAGTTGTTGAGCAGCAACCCGGCCATCATTCCCGGGATGACCGCCAGCATCAGCATCCCGGTTGCCTCGGCCGACAACGTCGTCGCCGCGCCGCTGGCCTCCATTTTCACCGAGCGCAACGAGACGGAACAGCGCACCGAGATTTTTGCCTACGTGAAAAATGGTGAAGTTTTTGACAAGACAATGCTCGACGTCGGCGTCAACGACCTGAACCACACGGAAGTCCTGCGCGGATTGAAGGTCGGGGATGTCGTCGCCATTGAAAAACCGGACGACGACAAAATCGGCGAAACGATCTCGCTCGATGGCAAGGTTGTCGCCAAGTCGGAACCCGAGAAAAACTCGCTCATCGAGAAGTACGACAAAAACGGGAACGGCAAACTGGATCCCGAAGAATTGCAGACCGCCATGGCAAGCATGACCGACGAAGAGAAGACAAAAATGCGTGCACAGATGATGAAACGATTCGGCGGACGCAAAGGCGGCGGAAGCAGTCGGCGCGGCTCAAGAGGCCCTCGCTAAACGCCGCTTGGCCAAACGCAATACACCGAAACACCCCATGGCCCTCCTCGAACTCAGGGACATCCACAAAACCTACCATCTCGGCGGCGAAACCATCCGGGCGCTTGACGGCGTGTCGCTGGACATCGACTCGGGCGAATTCATCTCGATCATCGGCCCGTCCGGCAGCGGCAAATCGACCTTGATGCATATCCTCGGCTGCCTCGACTCGCCCACTTCCGGCACGCTCAGGTTGGATGACACGATGATCCACGACGCCTCCTCCCGTCAACTGGCCTCCATCCGGAACAAAAAAATCGGTTTCGTATTTCAGTTTTTCAACCTGCTGCCCAAGTTGACTGTCCGCCAGAATGTCGAGTTGCCGATGATTTACAGCGGCTACAACGGCAAGGAACGGCGCGAGCGCGCCATGACTGCACTGCGCCGCGTCAACATGGAGGATCGCAGCAAGCATCGCCCGTCGCAGTTGTCCGGCGGCCAGCAGCAGCGCACCGCCATCGCCCGGGCGTTGGTGAACGATCCGCGCATCATTTTCGCCGACGAACCGACCGGCAACCTCGACTCACACACGGGCGAGTTGATTCTCGAGATGTTCGATCAGCTCCACAACGAGGGCCGCACGGTGATGCTCGTCACGCACGACCCGGAGATCGCAGCCGTGACGCCGCGGCGCATTGAGATTCGCGACGGCAAAATCGCCAACGAAGCCGACCCCACGCTGGCGGACAACACGCCTCGGTTTGAGCAGATCACAAACGGTGAAGCGAAGGCAACGACCTAGTTTTTCGGGATGAATTTTGGCACGGTCATCCAGAGCGGCATCAAGGAAATCGGGGCGCACTGGTTCCGGTCGTTGCTGACGATGTTCGGGGTCATCTGCGGTGTGGCGAGCCTCGTGACGATGGCCGCGTTCGTGAAGGGAAAGGAAAACCTCCTGCGCGAGTCGCTGGCCGAGACCGGCGGGCTTGAGAAAATAACTGTGGAGTCCGAGGACGACCTGCCGGACTACCAAAAGCACCTCGAGGGCGAAGCCAGGGGCGTCACGCTCAAGGACGTGTACGCGCTGCAAAACGGCGCGCCGATGGTTCACGACATCACGCCGTCCATAAACAAAAGCCGCTACCGGGGCTACCTGCGGGTGAGCCGCAAAGGGCGCGGGGCGCGGCCGTGGAGGTTGCAGGGCACTTGGCCAAGCGCGCTGGAAATACAGGAACACGAGATCGAGCACGGCCGGATGTTCACGATGATGGACGATCTGCTGGCCAACAACGTCTGCGTCATCGGCACGGAAATTCGCAACTCGCTTTTCGACGAGGTGGACGACCAGGGCGAAACGATCATCCCGATTGGCGAGCGCATCCTGATTAACTATGTGCCGTTCACCATCGTCGGGATGTTCAAGGAATACATGAGCGACGAGGATCGAAAAAAGAAGGAGGCCGCCAAGGCCGCCGGGGAAACTCGAAGCCGCCGGAACATGTTCTCGCGCGGTGCGGACAGCAACACCCGCCGAACCCAGTATATTTATTACCAGAAAAACAACGCCATCATGGTGCCGCTCAACACCCTCGTCGCAAAGCTCGATTCCAGCTACGAGACCGGAAGCATTCTCGACCGAAAGCTGTCCGAGATCACGATGAAAATCGAGGACGTGTCGCTGCTCTCCACATCACTGCAACAGGTTCGCAACGTGCTGATGCGCACGCACAATGGGCTGGAGGATTTCGAGTTCGAGACGCAGGAGGAGTTCGCCGACGACATCACGCTGGCCATCCACAACGAGCGCGTCAGCGGCATGTTCATCGCCGGGATCTGCCTTTTGATCGGCGGGATCGGCATCATCAATATCATGCTCTCGAGCATCTCCGAGCGTGTCCGGGAGATCGGCATCCGCAAATCCGTCGGCGCGACAACGATGGACGTGTTCACCCAAATCCTGATCGAGAGCGTGGTGCTGGCCGTGGCGGGCGGCTTGGCTGGTCTGGCCATCTCGCCCATACTTGTCAACACGCTGGCCGGCTTGGCGGACGACACCACCCCACCGATCATAACGTCTCAGGCCATGTTGGTCGCGTTTGGTTTCAGCGCGATTATTGGCTGCCTCGCCGGGCTGTTCCCGGCCATCAAGGCGGCCAAGCTGGATCCCATCCAAGCGCTGCGTTACGACTGACCCACCGCCATGATCCTCATCAACACAATCACCATCGGCCTGCGCGAAATCGCCTCGCATTGGTTCCGGTCGCTGCTGACGATCATCGGCGTCGTGCTGGGAATCGTGAGCCTCGTCACCATGTCCGCGATTGTGCAGGGGATGGAAAACGCGATGAAAGAACGCATGGTCGCCTACGGCGGCGCGGACAAAATCAACATCGACCACGAGGACCCGCCCGACTATCAGGAACACAAGCGCGACTACTCCCCCGGCATCACCGTGCAGGACGCCTACGCGCTCAAGCGCAACGCCACCCTACTCAAGCTCGTCTCGCCGGAGATGTATGTTTCGCGCGCACGCGCCACCTACCAGGACAAACGGGCTTACGTCTCCTCGTTCATGGGTGTGTGGGAGGATGTCATGGAACTGGAAGCGCACGTCATCAAGTTTGGGAGGTTTTTTCACCCGCTCGAGGATTTGCAGGCCAAGAACGTCTGCGTCATCGGCGCCGATATCCGGGATCAACTTTTCGGCGAAACGACTCCCGGCGGCGAACCGCTCAACCCGGTCGGCAAATCCATCAACATCAACTTCCGGCCGTTCACCATCGTCGGCATGTACGAGCGAATGGAGAGCGAAGCGGACCGGAAAAAACGCGAGTACAAGCTCGCCATGGAGAAAACCCGTAGCGGCCCCAAGCGCGAGTCGTCATTCTACTCACACGGCAGTCGTTACTGGCGCAAGAACAACACCATCCACATTCCACTCAACACGATGTGGATGAAATTCCGCATGGCCTCCGCCAGCACCTCGTCCTCGTCCAGCCGGTTCTCGAGCCAATCCTCCAGTTCATCCGAGCCGACCGTTTACGTGCCCGACCCCACGCTGAGCGACTTCGACGCCAAGGTGGTCGACCTCGAGTTGATGGACAAGGCGCTCGCGCAGATTCGTAACATCATGATCCAGACCCACAACGGAATTGAGGACTTCGGGTTCCAGACACAGGAGAGCGCCATCACCAACATCAACCAGCGCTTGGCCAACGCCAAGATCATCCGGGGCATCATCGCCGCGCTCAGCCTGCTCGTCGGCGGCGTCGGCATCATGAACATCATGCTCGCCAGCATCAACGAGCGCATCCGCGAGATCGGCACCTTCAAGGCCATGGGAGCCACAGGCCTCGTCGTATTCCTGCAGATCATCATGGAGAGCCTTAGCCTTGCCCTGATCGGCGGCTTGGCCGGCATCCCCGCCTCGTACGGCGCCGTGTGGATCCTGACCGAACTGCTCCCGAACGAAAACACGCCGATCATCACCGCGCAGGCCCTGATGATCGGCGTGGCTTTCAGCGCCTGCGTCGGCCTGCTCGCCGGCCTGTTCCCCGCTTACAAGGCCTCCCGCCTCGACCCCATCGAGG
>Ga0208391_1001770_pt1 | contig 9872 bp, 10 predicted proteins | sample Knorr_S23_td_Bot_FD_185612 | JGI IMG/M metagenome (GOLD analysis project Ga0208391, IMG submission 185612) | Marine microbial communities from Southern Atlantic Ocean transect - Knorr_S23_td_Bottom_ad_3770_LV_A (SPAdes) (version 2) | ecosystem: Environmental > Aquatic > Marine > Oceanic | place... | reverse complement strand
GGCGGCTCGTCAGTAGAAATCGAATCCCGCCAGCGACCTACTTATCATGCCTCGGCGGTGATGGCCTGCGGACTGTTGGCTGGCCTCGTCGGGTTGGCCGCAGAAATGTGGGAACCACTCGGGATCGACCGCGACGAAGCGCTGAAACGCCTGATCCCGCTAGTACGCTCCACGGTCGATTCCCTCGATCAACAAGGCCTGCCTCTGGCAATCACAGGACCGTTCGTTCGCGGCGATGTCGAAACGGTCAAATCCCATCTCGGTGCCACCGACGCAAACTCGGGCGAAACGGGCAGGGCATACGCGGCCCTGGCCCTGGCTTCACTTCACATTGCCCGGCAACAGGGCGGGATAACCGACGAAGACTACGAGAGCATTAAAACGCTCCTCTCACCTGAAAATAGGCAGTAGATCGCGCTTCCGGTACCCCGATGACGACCCGGAAGTAAAAAAATGGGCGATAATGACCTGACGCAAGTGAACTAAGGCCTGGCGGCTAGCAAGTAGCAGTCGACCGGGGCGGAGGTACACGATGGCAGTTCGCCGAATCACTACGCACAAGATTCAGCAGATGAAGCGCCGTGGCGAGCCGATCCCAATGGTGACGGCATACGACTACACGGCAGCCCGCATCGTCGATTCATCGGGGATTCCGATGATCCTCGTCGGCGATAGCATGGGCCATGTCGTTCTTGGTTACGACTCCACGATCCCTGTGACCGTCGACGACATCGTCAGCGCGTGTGCAGCCGTCGTACGGGGCACCAGTAACCCGCTCATCGTCGCTGATATGCCTTTCCTCAGCTACCAGATCGACGCCGAAACGGCCCTGAGAAATGCTGCCCGCCTCATCCAGGAGGGTGGCGCACAGGCGGTCAAACTGGAAGGCGGTAAGTCGGTCGCACCAATCGTCAGTCGGCTAGTAGACGCAGGCGTCGCGGTCATGGGCCATATCGGCCTGACACCTCAGCACGTCAATCAGCTCGGTGGCTACCGGGTGCAGGGTAAGACCGAGGATACGGCCAACCAGGTGCTCGAAGACGCTCTCGCCCTGCAAGACGCCGGTGCGTTCGCAGTGGTACTTGAACTAATTCCAGTCGAACTGGCGAAGAGAATCACCGAAGCCCTTGTGATACCGACCATTGGAATCGGTGCTGGTGTCCACTGCGACGGCCAGGTGCAGGTTTTCCACGACATGCTGGGCCTCGACCCCGATTTCAGGCCACGCCACTCTGGCAAGTACACCGAACTCGCTCCGATCATCAAGGACGCACTTATCCGATACAGCGACGATGTACGCGCAGGCACGTTCCCGACCGATGCACAGTCGTTCTTCTCCGATGAAACTCGTGTCAGCACGCCAACTCCCGCCCCGCCCCCTGAGACTGTTAACGATCCAGCGGCCGCGAGCGACTAACCGGTGCAGGTAATAAGAACAGCCGCTGAAATGCGGAAGATTCGATGCGGAATATCGGGCTCAGTCGCACTGGTGGCAACCCTGGGCGGAATTCATGCCGGTCACACCGCTCACATGGACACGGTACGACCACTCTGCGACGTTGCGGTCGGCTCGCTTTTCCTGAATCCGACCCAGTTCGCGTCCGACGACGATCTTTCAACTTATCCTGCCGATGAAGCTTCAGATCTGGCCGAATTCGAATCGCATGGCTTTGATATCGTCTTCGCCCCGTCGGTCGACGAGATTTACCCGCCAGAAACCCCAGGTGAAACTCGCATGCCGCAAGTCGACCCCGGCCCCGTAACAGACGTCCTCGAAGGTATCCATCGACCAGGTCATTTCAACGGGGTCGCGACCGTTGTCACTCGCCTCTTTTCGATTATCGAACCCAACATTTCAACGTTCGGTGAGAAAGACGCACAACAACTCCACATCATCCAGCACCTCAACGATTCGCTAAAGCTTGGCATCGACATCATTCCGATCCCGACCGTTCGCGAACCCGACGGCCTCGCGATCAGCAGCCGCAACGTGCGACTTTCGCCTACCGAGCGCGAAGCAGCAACCGTGCTTCACAGGTCGCTTCTGGCCGCACAAAAGTCATGGGGCGCTGGCGAACGCAATGGCTTTGTGCTCCGGGAGTCCATGGCCAGTGTGCTTGCCCGCGAACCGCTCGCCGTCACCGATTACGCTTCGATTGCCGACGCCGATACCTTCAAGGAAGTCGAAGTTGCTACAGAACCAGTCCGCGCACTGGTCGCCGTAAATATCGGCAACACCAGGCTCATCGATAACGTGCTGCTCGGCCAGCTGTTGAATCCCTGATCTTGCAGGTCGGATCACGGTCTCAAACCACGCTAATCGCGTGGGCTATCGCTACGCTTTAGCGCATGAATATTCTTGTGACCAACGACGACGGCGTCGATAACCCCGGTATCTGGGCACTGGCCCGCGCCGTGAAAGACATCGGCGAAGTAACGGTTGTCGCTCCCGCCGATAACCAGTCGGGCGTCGGTGCCGGGCTTTCGTTCCGGCAATCCGTAACAATTCGCGAGCACGAGAGCCAGATTAAAGGCGTGCCGTGCTTTGCTGTTGACGGCACACCGGGTGATTCCGTTGCATTTGGGGTGAACCACGTCCTGAACAACGATGTCGACGCCGTAGTCGCAGGAATTAACCCCGGCCACAACACGAGTCGCAACGTGTTCATTTCCGGTACGTTTGGAGCCGTGATAATTGCCGCGGCAATCGGGGTTAAGGCGTGCGCGTTCTCGATCGACGCGCTGGACGACGTGGACGATCAACTTGTGGGCGGAATAATCACTGCGACCACCCGCGAACTGGTCGGCTCGGACACCCCGCGGGACGGCCTCTACAACGTGAATTTTCCACCGCTTCGATACTCTGAAATCCTGGGCGCAGAAGGTTGCGCGCCCGCGCCGTCCGAGCTACGTATGAAACTCGAAGCCAATAATATCGGCGGGTTCGAACTCTTCTCCGGACTCCGGTTGAGGATTGACCGTCTCAAACTAATGCCGGGCACCGACGTTGAAGTTCTGAGCCGCAACCGAGTCGCCCTTTCAGCATTCGATGGAAACACACTGGTCCACGATCAGGACGACCCCGGACTCCAGCGGATGATCGCGGCTGCCAACCGCGTAATCGGTTGACGAGTCGGCTCTTACTATTCAAAATCTCGCAGAGCGGATTTTTTTGATCATGCCGATTATTCGATCCCCGAGAGGAAACAACCCCGATGCTGTACGAACTCCGAGTCTACGAATGCCTCCCCGGTCGATTACCGAATATCAACGCACGGTTCGCCAATCACACGATGAAACTGTTTGAAAAACACGGCATAAAAAACATCGGCTACTGGACCACCGATGTCGGCGAAAGCAATCATGAACTGACCTACATGGTCGCTTTCGAGGACGCGAATCAGCGCATGGAAGCATGGGAGAGCTTCCGAAACGACCCCGAATGGGCGAAAGTGGTCGAGGATTCACACCGCGATGGCCTCATCGTCAAGAACGTTCGCAACCAGACCCTCGTCCCAACTCCATACTCACCCATGCAATAGCCCTCGCTTATCGTTCAACCGGTAGCCGATCCACATGCTCTAGACCGGCGGAATCCCAACAATGCCAAACATCCAGAAACTGAAAAACCTTTCCGGGAAAGCCCACATCGTCGGCGTGGGCGAGTCAAACAAACTCGGCAAGGTTCCAGAAAAATCTCCACTCGCCCATCACTCCGAGGCCGCGGTAAATGCACTGGACGACGCCGGATTACAGCTCTCAGATGTCGATGCACTCTTCACCGCCGGCTGGTCGACACTCGATGTCGCTGAGTATCTGGGCATCCACCCCCGCTACACCGACAGCACATCGGTCGGCGGCGCGTCGTTTGTGATCCACGTCGCCCATGCACTTGCCGCGATCGCCGCCGGGTACTGTGAAGTTGCGCTAATTACGCACGGCCAGTCGGGCCGGTCCGACCGCGCACCCATCCCCCGGAACCCTGGCGCTCCCGCTTCGCAGTACGAAACCCCCTACGGCATCATCGGTCCTCCCATCTCGTACGCAATGGCTGCACGCCGCTATATGCACGAGTACGGCGAGGACCGCACCCGGCAGGCGATGGCCGAAATCGCCGTATCGACCCGCAAATGGGCCAATCTAAATCCGATGGCCTACTTCTACGACAAGACCACAAGCTTCGACGACTATCACGACTCGCGGTGGGTGGCCTGGCCGTTCCACCTGCTCGACTGTTGCCTGGTGACAGACGCCGGTGCCGCGATCGTGATCACCACGCCCGAACGTGCACGCGACGCAAAAAACGGCAGTGTGACGATACTCGGGGCGGGCGAGGGCCACGATCACTCGATGATTTCCCAAATGCCCGATCTCACACGTGCGTTTGGTCGAAACACGGGACCCCAGGCGATCGAAATGGCCGGCGTATCGCACTCGGACCTCGACCTTGCGATGATCTACGATTCGTTCACTTACACCGTACTGGTCACCCTCGAAAACCTAGGTTTTTGCGGTCCCGGAGAAGGTCCGGACTTCGTCGCGTCGCAGCGTACCGCCCCGGGCGGAGATTTTCCCCTCAACACGAACGGCGGTGGGCTGTCCTACACGCACCCCGGCATGTACGGAATCTTCACAGTGGTCGAAGCCGCACGCCAGCTGCGCGGGCAGGCCGGAGACCGCCAACTGGATAAGTGCGACCTCGCGCTGGCCCACGGCACCGGTGGCCTGTTATCGTCCACCGGGACAGTAGTATTGGGGGCGGAGTAACGATATGACCGGCAACACACCAAAACCCCAACCTGTTCCACAGCCCGAGTCGGACCGTTACTGGGAAGGCCTGAAAAACGAAGAAATCTGGCTCCAGCGGTCGGTGGCCACCGGGAAGTTCCAGTTTTACCCGAGAGCACTTGCGATCGAAGATGCCGATGGCAACCGCGAGATCGAGTGGGTCCAGGCCACGGGCAACGCCGAGCTGTTCACATTCGCGATCGCACATATCGCGCCGCACCCCGGTTTCGCAGGAGATGTGCCATATATAACGGCCCTCGTGAAACTGGAAGAAGACGTGATCGTGCCAACGAACATTGTCGGTATCGACCCCGAACCGGAGAATCTCCAGATCGGCATGCAGTTGAAACCCGTATTCAAACACCACGAACGCGGACACACCCTCCTGATGTTCACCCCCGCGTAACTGGCCTCCTGTCCGTAACATCCTGCCGAACGCGCCAGGCGATATCCAACTCGCGGAGGTTCTCGATTCTCCCAAAAACGTATCCAGCCATTCTTTCCAAAGGGATCAACGAATCGCAACGGAACGGGTATGTTTGCAACCGGACATAGTGTCTCGGGCTTCTGCGAGTTAGAATTGATCGCCTGTCGACCGAAAAAACCGACTATTACGAATAAATTCGACAGCGACCATTGATCCCCGTGATGACTCAACCGCTGCACACCGACTCGATCTGCATCCGACGCTACCGAACCAGGGGTGCATAAGCACCCCGAAACAGCGCGCACCCAATTTATTTTCTAACACGCGTCGAGGCCCCTCCAATGGTTCAACACTTTCTAAAATTCAGTGATATCTCGCCGGGCGAGATCCAGCCACTCATTGATCGCTCCATCGATTTGAAATCGGGCACAATAAGCAACGCTCTGGCCGGTGCGTCGGTCGTGCTGTTATTCGAAAAACCCTCGCTCCGCACCAAGCTCTCCTTCTGGATCGGCACCGGCAAACTCGGCGGCATGCCGCTCTATTTTGGCCCCGAAGAAGTTGGTCTGGGTAAACGTGAGCCGGTTCAAGACGTCGCGGAGGTCATATCTCGTATGGCCGATATCGCAGTTGTCCGTACGTTCGCCCAGTCGACTATCGAAGAATTTGCCAGCGCAGCCACAATTCCGGTCATTAACGCCCTTACCGATGGCGAACACCCCTGCCAGGCCCTTGCTGACGTGCAGACGGTCACCGAGCAACTGGGGAGCGTCGAAGGCGCAAGCGTTGCGTTTGTAGGCGACGGCAATAACACTGCCGCAAGCCTGGCCTACGCAGTCGCCGGGCTCGGTGGTCGCCTCACTCTTGCATCCCCTGGTGGATACGAACTATCAGCGAAGGTACTCGAAGGCGCCAATGCTTACGGTTCTTCCTCGGGTGGGTCGGTAAAGCAGACCACCTACCCGCAGGATGCCGTATCTGGTGTCGATATCGTGTACACCGACGTCTGGACTGGCATGGGACAGGAAGACGAGGCGGCCAGGCGACTCGCCGCATTCGACGGCTACCAGGTGAATCCGGCCATGCTCGACATCGCTTCGCCGAACGTGAAATTCATGCACGACCTACCCGCCCACCCCGGCGAAGAGATTTCCGACGGTCTTCTTCACGATCCGCGGTCCGTCGTCTTCGATCAGGCAGAAAATCGCCTGTGGGCACAGGCTGCCCTGATGGAAAAACTGATCCAGTAACCTCGAATTTCTCCCGGATGCCGGGAATCAGTCGGCTACCGTGCGAAGATGTATAGCAACGATAGGGGCGTCCTGATTCACGCCCTTGAGTCACGATTTACGCTCTGATCCCCGAAACCTGATGGCCCTTCCCGTAATTGCAATTATTGGCCGACCCAACGTCGGCAAGTCGACCCTGTTTAACCGACTGGCAGGCCGCCGCATCGCGATCGTAAGCGATATACCGGGTACGACTCGCGACCGCGTGTCGATCGACGCAGAGTGGGGCCGCCATCGCTACCTCCTTGTCGATACGGCCGGAGTCGAAGACCGCCCGCACAACGCTCTCTTGTGGGACGACATAAAAAAGCAGGTCGAGATCGCACTCAACCAGGCCGATGGCATCATTTTTACCGTGGATGTAAACGAAGGCGTCACCGATGCCGATGAGGATGCGGCCGACATGGTGAGGCGGGCGTGCCGACCCGTTGTAGTTGCGGCGAACAAGACAGATTCACTCGCCCGCGAGGACCTCATCTACGACTTCTACTCGCTCGGCCTTGGCGAACCACACCCGATCAGCGCTTACCACGACTCCGGCGTTGGTGATCTCATGGAGGCGATGTTTGCTGCGATGCCGCCGTTCGAGCCTGAGTCCATGGGTCCCCATTCGATCAGGGTAGCGATCGCCGGACGACCAAACGCCGGGAAATCGGCGCTCTTCAACGCCCTGACCGGGGAAGACCGTGCGATCGTCAGTCCTGTACCCGGAACGACCCGCGACACACTCGACTCCCAGTTTGACTTCGAAGGCACCCGAATCACGTTCCTCGATACCGCCGGCCTTCGTCGCCGCGGAAAAGCCGAGGCGGGAATCGAAAAATACAGCGCGATCAGAACAATAGGTGCTATCGAACGCAGCTACGTCTCGATACTGGTACTCGATGCAACTGAGTTTGTTACCGCGCAAGATACCCATATCGGCGGCTACATCGACGACGCTTCTCGTGCCGCCGTTGTAGTTGTTAATAAATGGGACCTTGCCTACGACCTGAAACTCGACCGCGCCGAAGCCGAAGAGGAGGTTAAGAACCGCTTCAAATTCATTCCCGACGTTCCCGTCGTATTCACATCTGCACTCACCGGCAGGGGAGTCAACAAATTGCTCCCGACGATAATCAACGTGTACGGGGAATTTACGAAACAAATACCCCGTGCCGAGGTTAGCCGTGCAATATTTGATGCAATGGGTGATAATCCCATGCCGGGGTTCGGAAGCAGGCGGCCAAGAATCTTCCGCAGTGTTCAGAGTCGGACCTCTCCTCCTACATTTGAATTTACCGCTCGAAACCCGGAACTAATACACTTCAGCTACCGCAGGTATCTGGAGAACCGCCTGCGAGAGAATTTTGGATTTATCGGTTCGCCATTGAAAATGTCATTCGTAAGCCGGGAAGATGAGTGATCCTGCAGTAGCCGCTATCGTGCTTGTGCCCGCCTATTTCATAGGTGCCATCCCTTCGGGCGTCATCGTTGGACGACTGTGGCGCGGCGTTGATATTCGCAGCTACGGCAGCGGTGGTTCCGGGGCGACAAACGTGGCTCGCACACTCGGCTCGAGGGCGGGCGGGGTCGTCCTCGCCATGGATGTCGGGAAAGGCATCATCGTTGCGGTGATCGCCCTCCTGGTCTCGGACGAGGCATGGTTGCTTGCAGCAGCCGGGACTTTTGCTGTACTCGGCCACATGTTCCCGGTCTATATTAAATTCAAAGGCGGAAAGGGTGTTGCTACCGGTCTGGGAACGCTATTTATTATTTCCCCGCTTGCCGGGGCGATCGCGCTCCTTGGCGTGGCGATCGCCGCGCTCACGCGGTACGTTTCGGTCGGATCGATCATAGGCGGCGGCATGAGTCTGGGCGTGCTGGCCGTTCTCAGCCTGTTCGAAGTTTCTGTACTCGGTACACAACATGATCGCTGGTACTTGCTGTTCGCAATTCCCGTAGCCGTGTTGATCCTGTGGCGTCACCAACCCAACATCGACCGCCTGGCAAAAGGCGATGAATCGCGGCTGGAAAACAAACCAAACCCGCGCAGAGCCCACCGAACCCCCTAAACTGCCTCTGTGACACACATTGGAATAGTCGGCACCGGCGCCTGGGGGACCACTCTCGGAATCCTCCTTGCGCGCGCCGGCCATAAAACTGTTTTATGGTCCCGCACAGAGTCGCGGGCGAAAGAGCTGGCGGGCGCTCGCATCAACGACCGCTCGGTACCCGGAATCGAGTTCCCAGACTCGATGAGCGTGACTGCGTCCCTTGACGAATCGTTTGCGGATTCCGAACTTGTAATCGTAGTAGTGCCGTCGATCACTATTCGGGAAAATATCAGGTCAATTGCGGATGCACTGCCGACCGGTTCGAGTGTTGTGTGCGCTACCAAAGGCATCGAAATTAGCACCGGTAAGAGGATGTCCCAGGTCATTTCAGAGGAACTTCCCAGATTTGATATCGAGCGAATCGGAGTGCTCTCCGGACCGAACCTCGCGCCAGAAATTGCCCACGGCAAAGTCGCTACAGCGACGGTAGCGTTTCCGACCGATTCCGTTGGTGAATCGGTCCAGACTCTGCTCAGTTCCGACATGTTTCGCGTCTATCGAAGCGAAGACGTAACGGGCGTCGAACTTGGCGGGGCACTCAAGAACGTCATCGCTATCGGTGCCGGATTTATCGATGGGGCTGGTCTCGGCGATAACGCCAAGGCGGCTTTCGTCACCCGAGGGTTGCATGAGATCACGCGACTCGGAGTTGCGATGGGTGCAAGTCCCGATACCTTCGCCGGACTCAGCGGGATGGGCGACCTCGTGGCCACCTGTTACTCGACCCTGAGCCGGAACTACCGGCTGGGGGTGGGAATATCGTCTGGTAAAGACCTTGAGTCCGTCCTTGCCGACCTGGGACAGACCGCCGAGGGTGTTCCCACTACCAGGGCGACCGCCCGACTCGCCAGGGAGCTTGGGATCGAAATGCCGATCGCCACGGCGACACACACAGTGCTGTTCGAAGGTGCCTCACCTACCGACGCTGTCCGCGATCTCATGGCGCGCACGCTTCAGCCGGAAGTCCGTTGACCGTTCGGTTTGCACCTCGAGTGTGGGGTGCTCCAGATCGCAAGCGCGAACTCCGAAGGGAAATTTACTTCAGGCAAAAGTAACTTTCAGGTGATGGAGTGACACGATGGAATGATCGAAAATTCATGGCCGTTCTGCCCTCAACCGCCAAGGTCGCCCATTTCGTACAGGATTGCCGACATCACGACGATTGCAGCCGTTTCGCTGCGCAATACCCGCGGACCGAGCGTCACCAGGCTCGCCCCGGCCTCCTGTATCGCACTGGCTTCGACATGACTGACCCCCCCCGGAGGCCCGATC
>Ga0208391_1001766_pt1 | contig 9887 bp, 9 predicted proteins | sample Knorr_S23_td_Bot_FD_185612 | JGI IMG/M metagenome (GOLD analysis project Ga0208391, IMG submission 185612) | Marine microbial communities from Southern Atlantic Ocean transect - Knorr_S23_td_Bottom_ad_3770_LV_A (SPAdes) (version 2) | ecosystem: Environmental > Aquatic > Marine > Oceanic | place... | reverse complement strand
AATATGATGTAACATTTAGCCTTGGAGATGCACTTAGACCTGGCTCAATTTTGGATTCTCATGATGAATTACAAGTTCAAGAAATGATCAATATATCTCAATTAACAAAACGTGCACATGAACAAGACATTCAAGTGATGGTTGAAGGTCCAGGACATGTTCCACTAAATGAGGTTGCTGCAAATGTTAGACTGGCAAAATCTCTAATTGGCGATGTTCCATACTATGTTCTTGGTCCTTTGGTAACTGATATTGCATCTGGACATGATCACATTGCAAGTGCCATTGGAGCTGCAGTATCTGCAAGTGAGGGTGTTGATCTTCTGTGTTATCTTACTCCTTCTGAACATCTAGCTTTGCCAAATGTAGATGAAGTAAAAGCAGGACTGATCGCATATAGAATCGCAGCTCATGCTGGAGATCTTGTGAAAATTCGTGACAAGGTAATCAAATGGGATATGGAAATGACTGAAGCTAGACGTACTTTGGATTGGGAAAAACAACTTGCATTATCTATCGATCCTGAGGAAGCAGCTAAAATTCATAGTCGAACTGGCCAACATCCTGGAAATAATGTTCCTTGTACTATGTGTGGCGGTGCTTGCGTCTATATGATGTTACCACAACAAAAAAAATATGAAAAAGAAAATCCAAATTTACAACAGATTGAATAATACTTTTTGAAGACTAGGAACTGTTTCATAATTTTTCAATTCTTCTACATTTATCCACTTAAATTCAGAATTTTCCCAATTAAGCTTAATTATTGGATTTTTTGCTTCAAACAAAAATGGAAATATCTTCCACTCATGATTTTTATATTGAGGAGAATTAATGCTCATTTCTTCCGCAGATCTAACGAGTGTAATCTTGTCTTCTGTTATTCCAACTTCTTCAAAAATCTCAATTCTTGCCCTTTTTAGATACTCTTCATTTTTTTCTATGATTCCACTAATTCCTGCCCACAATCCTTTCATTGATTTTACTTTATCACTTCTTTTTAAAATCAATAATTTCTCATTATTCTTAATGAAAGATGTAACTATCTTAGTTGAACGCATTTCCGTTATTTTTCAACGGCCTTAACCATTCTTGTCAGTTTCTTGTAGGATTCATTGGTGTCAGTATGCTGAGCGAGTTTCTCTTGAACCTCTTTAATGTAGATGATTACTTCTTCTATCTTTGATTCTTGAACAGCAGTAAGTAATCTTCCAACATCCTTCCACAGTTCTTCCGCAAATCTTCGAATCTCTGGGTTTGAAATAATGGTTTCAATCAGTTCTGGAGACTCGGTCATTATGCTTTCTGCTAATATTTTTTGTACTCTAAAAGTGGTTCCAGACATTTTGTCTGTTAAGTTCATCTTTTCATCTTTTGAGATAATTTTTGCAAAAACAAGATTCACCATATGAGTCAATCCTAAAATCACTGCAATCTTTTTGTCATGTTCAACTGCATCAATTGTAACAAAGTTTGCTCCTTCAAATAATGATTTTGCAACAGACAACTCTGTTTTTGCATCCTTGATTGGAACTGAAATAATGTTTTGACCTTTGATCGTTTTTATTCCTGGACCAAACATTGGATGAATGCAAATTGGATTAATCTTAGATGGCATCTTTGATAATGATCCTGCCACCTTGGATTTTTCAGATGAAATATCAATAAGATATGTGCCTCTCTTCATTTCTTTTGCGATTAATCTGATAATCTCGGGTGTTCTTCTTGTAGGAGTACACAAAACAACGTAATCTGCCTTTAGAATTCCTCCAACTAAAGAACTTGCCTCTATAATGTCTTTTCCTGAAAATTTATTTTCTGAATCATAACCTGTAACTTCAAAATTTTTACTTGCAAAATATTTTAGGCACCATTGTCCCATTTGACCTCCGGCACCAATAACTGTGAGTTTTTTCTTCATTGTTTCTCACTCATAATATGACTCAGTATATTCATTCCGTCACTTAATATTTTCTCATCTTGACATGCAGAAATCCTAATGAAATTTTTGTAATTTCCAAATCCTTCACCTGGTGCTACTGCTAAACCCTTCTCAAGTGCACTGTTAGCAAATTGAACACCGTCAAATCCATCTTGGTTAACTCTAGCAAAAAGATACATGGCACCATCTGGAATAACAAAATCTAATCCCATCTTTTTTGCTTTTTGTACCAACACATCTAGTCTGCTTTGAACTGTATTAGTATTATTGGAAGTATCTGCTTCAAGTGCTTTCATTGCTACATATTGTATGGGTTCTGATACATTTGTTAGGCACAATGCCTGCAATTTTCCCATTTTTTCGATAATTTCTGTGTCTGCTATAGCATATCCAATTCTAAATCCTGTCATGGCATGGGATTTTGAGAATGATTGAGTAACAATGCTTTTTTCATAACTGTATCTTAGAATGCTTTTCCAACTACTTTTTGCATATTGTGAATAGATCTCATCGCTCAACACATAAAGATTATTTTTTCTAGCCAAGTCAATTATGTCATCTTGTAATTTTTCAGGAAGAATCTTTCCTGTAGGATTATTTGGATAGTTCAGCACAATCATTTTTGTGTTTGAATTAATTGTATTTTCAATTTGCTCCAAAGATGGCTCCCATTTTTCTTCTAGAGTTGTATTAATGGTTCTAACTTTGATTCCTGCATTTAGTGCACAGTCTTTGTATGTAGGCCATGCAGGTTCTATTACAATTATTTCATCTCCTGGATTAAGTAGTGTAGTTATTGCAGTGAAAATTGAAAATCTTGCACCAGGACTAACTATAATGTTATCCTGTGTAACATTTGTGTTGAATTTATCAGAGATATATTTTGCAAGTGCTTCTCTAAATACTGGCATTCCTTTTGCTTGACCATACTTCAGAAATCCTTTATCAAATACTTCTTCTAATGCATTTTTAACAATAGATGGTGGTAAAAAGTCAGGCTCTCCTACTTCCATATGAATAATCTTCTTTCCTTGTTGCTCAAGTGATTTTGCTTTTAAAAAAATAGAAAGGTGTGTCTGTTTATTCATTGATTGAACTTTTACTGATTCGTTTAAGAGAAAATTCAAATATTTTGTTGCAATTGTTTCATCAAATCCTATATCTTTGCATAGTGCGATTACTTTTCCACGTAAATTATCTTCTCGTAATTCATCAGTGACTTCCTTTCCAGTATTCTTTTTGACTTCTCCAATCTCTTTTGCAATTTCTGTTCTTGTTTTTAGTAGCTTTATCATCTCTAGAGTAACTTCATCCATCCTATTTCGAAGTTCATTGATATCCGACATTTTCTCACAAAACAGGCTTAATTGCTCCTGAGAGGAGCGCATGATCTGCTAAGGTTAATGCTACCAGTGAGTCTACTACAGGTGGTGCTCTAGGCACAACACATGGGTCATGTCTTCCTTTAACTTGAAGCGTTGTTATTTTTTTGGTTTTAATATCTACTGTGCTTTGCTTTTGTGCAATTGATGATGCTGGCTTGAAAGCAATTCTCATAGTAATTGGCATTCCATTAGAAATGCCTCCAAGAATTCCTCCAGAATTGTTTGTTTTTGTTATTATCTTTCCTTTTTTAATAGTATACAGGTCATTGTTTTCAGAACCATGAAGTTTTGAACCTCTAAACCCTGAACCAAATTCAATTCCTTTAACAGATGGAATTGAAAAAATTGCTTTGCTCAAATCTGATTCTAATGAACTAAAAATTGGTTCTCCCAATCCAACTGGAACATTTGTTGTAACTGATTCAATTATCCCCCCAAGAGAATCTCCTTTCTTTCTTGCATCCAAAATACTATCTCTCATCATTTTTGCAGTTTTGTTTTCAGGACATCTTACTTCATTTTTGTAAATTGAACTAATCATTTTTTCATTAAATTCCCGTTCCATCTCTACTTTTCCAATTTGTACTGTGTATGAATTTGTTTCAATTCCTAACGTTACTTTAAGTAATTTTCTTGCAATGGCTCCACCCATAACGTGTGTTGCAGTTAATCTTCCAGAAAATCTTCCTCCGCCCCTGTAATCATTATAATGATTATACTTTATCATGGCAGGATAATCAGAATGTCCTGGTCTTAGTTTGGTTTTCAAAGCCTCATAATCTTTTGATTTTTGATCCCTGTTCCAAATCATCATTGTAATTGGAGCACCAGTAGTATGTCCACTAAAAACTCCTGAGATAATTTCAACTATGTCTCCTTCTTTTCTTTGAGTTGAAATAAGATTTTGACCTGGTTTTCTTAGGTTTAACATCTTTTGAATTTCTTTTTCATCAATTTCTAATCCTGCAGGACAGCCATCTAATACGGCACCAATGGCTTTTCCATGACTTTCACCAAAACTTGTTAAAACAAGACGCTGACCAATAGAACTTCCCGGCAACATACTATCAAAGCTAAATGATGTTTATAATCATGCCCCAGAACCCATCACAAGAACATTAATCCCAAAATAGGTACAAAAATCACTGTTTTTTATGTCACTTATTTTCATATTTTCACCATAACTGATCACATTTTTTACCATTTTTAGTTAATTTCTCTGAAAATTGTTTTACTAAACTTGAATCTTTGCACCGAGACTAATCATCTCTTCTACAAAATTTGGATATGAAATTTTGACTGATTCTGGATCTGTTATAGTGCAATCTCCTATGTACATTCCAGCAATACAAAATGCCATAAATAATCTATGATCATTTTCGGAATTCAATTCTGCCCCAATTAGATTTTCTGATGATTCTAGAATCAATCCATCTTCTTTTTCCTGAACTTTGATTCCGAGTTTTACAAGTTCTCTTGCTATAATTGCAATTCTATCTGTTTCTTTTAACCTTGCATGTTTCACATTTACTATTTCAATTGGATTTGCTGAATTTAATGCTAGGATTGCAAGAGGTGGAAGAAGGTCTGGTGAATTACTCAAATCAAATTTACCTCCAGTTAATTTTTGAGGAGATTTGATTTTAATTTCTTCATTATTGATAGTAACCTTTACTCCCAACTGTTCTAAAATATCAATGAAAGCTTCATCCCCTTGTGGCAAGTTTCCAATACTTCCTTTGACTATAATTTCTTCTCCATTGAGTACTGCAGCTGAAAGAAGTAATGCAAGACTTGAAAAATCAATTGGAACTGTAAATGTAGTACTTTTGTAAATTTGTGGTGATATAGTGTATCTTTTGTATGGGATTAATGTTTTGACAGACACCCCAAACTTTCTCATTGTAGCAATCGTTGCATCAAGATATGGTTTTGAAACTAAATTTCCTTTTATGGTTAGATTAATTCCATTTTCTGTTAGTGGCGCACTGATTAATAATGCCGAAATGAATTGACTTGAAAAATTTCCTGGAATTGTTACATTGCCTCCTGAAATTTTTCCTTTGATTTTGATTGGTGGTTTTCCATCTGTTGAACTACATTGCGCTCCTATACTTGATAATGCATCTAAGAGAGGCTGCATAGGTCTTTTTTGCAGACTAGAATCTCCTGTTAAAACGATTTCTTCAGAAAATAGACTAGCAATACTTGAGGCAATTCTGATTGTTGTTCCAGAGTTTTCTGTATTGATCTCAGGCACATTTGCACCTAATTTAATCGGATTTTTGACAATAATTGATGAATTTTCGATTTCTATCTCTGCTCCAAATTTTTTGCAAGCCTCAATTGTTGAAATGGTATCTGCTGAGAGCAATGCATTATACACTCTACTGTTATTCCCTGCAAGCGATGCAAGAAAAATTGCTCTATGTGTGTAACTCTTATTTGGAGGACAAACCACTTGTCCTGAAATCTTTGATTTTCCAACTTTACAATTCATGAACTTCAGCCTTTTTGTTACTAACTTTTGAAATAATCAAGTTTCCTTCTAATGTTGAAAATATTTTTTTTATGCTTGCTTCATTTTCCTTTTTTGTTATTGCTGCAACAGCCGGCCCATTTCCAGAAACTGATGCCCCAAGCGCACCTTTTTCTATTAACCTTATAATGATTTCAGGATCTGAATTTAGAATAGATGCAGTTGTTAATCCATTAATGATCATTGCTTCCCAATAGTTTGCTTTTCTTGTCAATTCCCATGCCTTTTCAAATACAGATGAAAGAGGTTTAAGATTATTTAGATTCCCTCTTTTTCTATTTTTGGGAATAAAGATTACCACAACTAAATTGGTTGGGCCTTTTTCAAAATGAATTCGTTTTTTCTTTGCATTATCTGTAACATTGAATCCTCCATAATAACATGAACATGCATCATCAAATGCTCCTGTGATGCTTACTTTGGATTCAATTGATGCATCAACTCCTGCAAGTAAAATTTGCTGATCAGTAAATTTAGATTTGAATATCTTTGCACATGCTAGTGCTACTGCAGATGAAATGGCACTTGAACTTTTGAGTCCATACCCAGTTGGAATTTCAGAATCAAGTGTAATTACAATTTTGTTTTGTTCCAAATCTTTCTTTGAAACAATTTTTTCAACAGTTTTATTGATTAAGCGAGAACTAAGGCTTTTATTTTTAGATTGGAGTATAATTCCCTTCCCAGAATTGGCTTCAACTGTTGCTTCTACTTTTAATGCAATTCCTAAAGTTGCACCTTTTTTGATTGCAATCGCATTTACGAGGGAAATTGCTCCATGTACTGTAGCCTTTACTTTTACCATCAAAATCCTCCCAGCAATGCTTTTTTCATTGCATTATAAGGCGGTTCCATATCATGCCAAATCTCAAAGGATCTAGCTGCTTGGCCTAGGAGCATCTCATATCCATAAATAATGACTGCCTTCTTTTCTTTTGCTTTTTTGATAAAATCTGTATTCATTGGCATGTATACAATATCATACACGATTGTTTTTTCATTGATACCTTCTAAAGAAATTGGGCTTGGCTCATTCTTTAGACCAACTGATGTAGCATTAACAATAATGTCATAATCTTTTACCAAATCATTAACATCTTCAATTTTGATTGCATTAGCCTCTAATCCTATTTTTTTTGCAAACTCTAAAAGATTATTGGCATTTTCTAGTGTTCTATTTGCAATGGTTATACTATTTGCTTTCTCTTTTACAAATCCTGCAACTATTGCTCTTGCAGCACCTCCTGCCCCAAGTAGAAGTACTTTTGTATTTGCAATATTCAATTCCTTTTTCTTAAAAGGTTCTAGGAACCCATCCATGTCTGTATTGTATCCTTTAAGGATACCATCTTTGTATGTAACAGTATTAACTGCACCAATTAGACTACATGATTCATCAGTTTTATCAAGATATTTCATCATCTCAACTTTATGAGGGATAGTAACATTGAATCCGTCAACATTGATTTTTTTCAATCCTTCAATTCCCTCTTCTAATTCTCCTTTAGGAATTCTATAAGCAATGTATGAACAATCTAAATTCAATTCTCTAAATACTGCACTATGAATATTTGGAGATAACGAATGATCAATTGGATCTCCAATTACTACAAATGTTTTTACCATATTATTTTTCTGAGTAACATGATTGATTTAAACTCTCAACTATTAATTTGGTTATTTTTTCAAATTTGTAATTTTTTTTACTTCATCAACACTAAACTGGCCAGGTGCAACTGCCTTTCCTAATGAGACGTATGTATATGGACTACCCAAATACAGGCACAAAATTCTTGAAATTCTACCCAAATCCCCCATTGCAAATGATATCAAATTATTCCTTCCTTTTTTACTGTAAAGTTCAAGCATTCTATTAGAATCATCAGTTGATTTTGCAGTACTTACAATTTTTACATTAGATGAGAACTTAGTCATTTGATTCATTTTCTTTTTTAGTTCTGCAGAACTAGGAGTTTTCTTAAAGTCATGCCATGATACAAGCAGTTTTGTCTTTGTTGATTTTAGATATCTTACCAATGATGTATTTCTCTTTAACGTGTTAAATTCTACATCTAACAAGAAAGGATTGTATTCTGCAATTAGTTTTAGAATGGCAATTCGTTCTTTTTCGTTTCCTGGAAATTTTCCACCTTCTGTTTTTGGTCTTAGTGTGCACACAATTTTGTTCAGATCTTTTTTAATTGTCTCTAATGCCTCCGGAATATGTTCAATCTTTAAAAAATCAAATCTTACTTCTGCGTAATCTGATTTTTTTAGTGCAATTTTTAGTACCTGTTTTATTTTATATGGAGTTTTTTCTGCAATAGATACGCAAGTTTTGTATTTCATTTTTCTAATATGTATTCGTCTGAAACTTCCATTCCAAAGTGTCTACCAGTAGCAGGTTTTGCATGTACCATAACTATGTCTCCTTTCTTTAGATGTGTAACTGATATTAACTGTCCATTTGGTTTTACAAAACGAATTGTTTCTGCGTCTTGTGCAATAATTCCGCCTATATCTCCTCCCACGGATGCTTTGATCATTAACATTGGTCTTCGCTCAATCTTTGATCTTCCAACAGTCACTCTTCTTGCCTTTCCGTTAGAATTAAGAATTAACACTTCAGAACCTGTTTCAACTTCTGAGAGATAGTTAGTTGTACCATCTGGTGCAAGAGTATAACAATGAACAGCACCCGCATTTACTCTAAATGGTCTTGGGGATGTAAATGATGATCCTACTGATTCGTTGTGAACTAGAAACAAAAAGTTAGATCTATTACCAATTAACATTCCTTCTCCTTTGTGAAGCATTGAAGCTGTATCTACGCAAACCCGTTCACCTTCTCCCACTTCTTTTATCTCAATAATCTTTGCGGGGCTCATCTCAAAACTTTTGGTTCCTAGATATACCATTGCTTCTCTTATTTCGTTAATTGATGATGTGCTGAAGATTACTCCGTCAACTCCCACTTCTAAAATCGAGAACATTTTTCTTACTTCTTTTGGTGTTCTCGCAATTGCAAAAATTTTGGTATGTAATTTGTGGAGTTTTGCAATAATATTTTCAAGAGGAATAATTTTCCAATCTTTTACTTCTACTATTACAAAATCTAGTCCTTTCTTTGCAGCAGAAAGAATGTTTTCAATATCTGAATTTGATAATACTTTAAACTTCCTTCCCACTTTCTTACCTTTTGGTTTGGACGCTCCTTCTTTTTCAAGTACTACGTATTTTGCTGCACTTGAAGGAAAAACTGTTTGTAGTTTTGTTTTTTTCTTGCCTAGTTTTTTTGGGTCAAGATATACCATTTTGATTCCTTCAGCTTCTAATTGCGGAAGGAATTTAGTTAATTGTGCCTGAGACACTTTAGGTGTAATTATTAATTCTCTTGTTTTACTCAATTTTCCTCAATGCTTCCTTTGCTGTTACTTTCCTGAAAATAATTTCAGCTAATGCTTCTACCATTTTTTCAGGTCTTTTGTGTGCAAAGATGTTTCTACCGTATGTAATACCTTTAGCTCCAGCAGTCATAACATCTTCAGTCATTTGAAGAATATCTAAATCAGTTTTTGCTTTAGGACCACCTGCAATAACAATTGGGACTGGTGTGCTCTTTACAATTTTTGTAAAGGAATCTACATCTCCAGTGTATAGTGTTTTAACAATATCTGCACCACACTCTGCTCCCATTCTTGCAACATGTCCAACAATTTCAGGATCATGTGGGTCCTTGATATTTTCGCCTCTTGGGTACATCATTGCCAATAACGGCATTCCCCATCTATGACATTGTTCAGCGGTTGTCCCAAGTTGTTCTAACATCTCAGGTTCTTCTTTTCCACCAATATTGATGTGTAATGAAACACCATCTGCTCCCAATGCCACAGCTTCTTTTACTGTACCAGTCAACATCTTACGATTAGGTGCCAATGATAATGAAGTACTACTTGAAAAATGAACTAAAATGCCAACGCTAGTTGGTTTAGGTAATGTTTTAAGAATTCCTTTGTTGATA
>Ga0208391_1001762_pt1 | contig 9895 bp, 10 predicted proteins | sample Knorr_S23_td_Bot_FD_185612 | JGI IMG/M metagenome (GOLD analysis project Ga0208391, IMG submission 185612) | Marine microbial communities from Southern Atlantic Ocean transect - Knorr_S23_td_Bottom_ad_3770_LV_A (SPAdes) (version 2) | ecosystem: Environmental > Aquatic > Marine > Oceanic | place... | reverse complement strand
CCGGGTCCTAAACAAGGCCATTTAGCATTAATGCAAGCTACTGTAGCCTCGGAGCATATTGCTTGGAGAATAAATCAAACAGGGATAGTGAGAATGTACCTACCAGAATTCAAATGTGTAATGGATCAAGGTGGAGGAATAGCACTACATCTATATTCACAACACATGTCAGAAGGAGATGATTTAAAAATCGAACTTGGCGAGGTACCTTATAAATCAAAAATTCGATTTGAAGAGATTTTTATGGAGAAAAAGGGAGATATTGGAGAACTCCATCATCAAATGCTTAAATAAGGAACTAGAAAATAAAATACATTTAACTAAGATGGATGGTATAGATTTTGACTATTTGCATATAATATTCAGCAATTTATCAAAAATCATGAAAGAGATCCCATCAAATACCCGAAGAGCGTTATATAATCATTTGATGAAATCATTTGTTTTGTATAAAGACAGGGTAGAAATGGAAATTACAGATGAGGTTTATTCATTTAATTTGGGTACAAAAAAGGGTCACAATGAAAAGTTCGTTGTGACCCCTGTCGAGCGGGGTGGACGAGACTCGAACTCGCAACTTCCGGCGTGACAGGCCGGTGCTCTAACCAGTTGAACTACCACCCCAATTTTAATCGTTAATAATTCACAATTCTAAAGGTCATGCTTTGTTTTTCGGTTTTACTAAAATAGCAGCTGGAATAAATACACAGTACCCCAATATTAAAATGATGGGGGCCAGTTTCACTGACTGATAACTTTCAGTCTCTCCAGTAGCCATAATAATGTAGCCTGCAATTATAATGAACAAACCGATTCCAAAAAGCTGGTAATTAATTTTACCAAAAGACCAGGAATGAAATAATGTCTTATTATCTTGATTCCATTGTTTCAAAGCGTATAAAATTAAAGTCTTGTAAAAAAACCAAACAACAATTATTCATGGAAAAATAAAATATTTCTAATTAATTGGAAGTTTTGAATACAGGCCGGTAATTTTTCCCTATATGGCTGATGCTAAATTTGAAATTGATTATAAAATTAAGGTAGGTGGGGGTATTACCCTGCTGATTGTAATTGGGGCATTATTGTTCTACTCCATTATACTTGGTTGGGAAATCGATTGTCGAGAACCAAGCGACCTCATCTCCATCCCAAAAGGAGCTTCGGCTCAGTCAGTAGCTGCCTTACTGAGGGAAAGTTCCTGTCTGCAAAATGAATCTATTTTTAAACTTGCTCTCACACTCACCATGAAAAACAAGCACATAATTCCCGGACGGTATAATGTGAAAGGTATTTCATCCATAGGACAATTGGTAAAAATGATAACTTCCCAATCTTCCGACAGGGTAAAAATTACACTCATTGAAGGTTGGCCAATGGAAAGATATGCAGAAGCATTAAATAAGGAACTCAAAATAGATACCTATGAATTTTTACGACTGTGTAAAGATTATAATTTTATTCACTCATTGGGAATTGATGCTCCCTCTTTAGAAGGATTTTTGGCACCAGACACCTATATTCTACTAAGAACTTATACTGAGGAAAATATTATTCGCATTATGGTAAATCAATTTAATCATAATATGCAGCGAATAAAGGAATCAGCGCCATCAGTACATCTTAATAAACGTGAAATAACTACACTTGCTTCCATTATTCAGGGTGAAGCCATGTTTGTAGATGAAATGCCCACTATTTCTTCGGTATATAATAATCGGCTTAAAAAAGGGATGTTGCTTCAGGCAGACCCTACCATTCAATATATTCTTCCGGGAAAACCACGGAGATTATACAATAAACATTTAAAGGTGGATGATCCCTATAATACCTATAAATATAAAGGCCTGCCGCCGGGACCCATTAATAATCCGGGGTATTCAGCGCTGTATGCTGCTGCACATCCCAGCCAGACATCCTATTTATATTTTGTTGCGGATGGAGAAGGAAGACATATATTCAGTAATTCCAATGAGGAGCATAATCAGGCAAAATTGATATTAAAACAAAATAGACGTAAAAAGAGGAAGCTTTGAATTTAGAAGAGTTAAATCCCCAACAACGAAAAGCCGTAGAAATTACAGGTGGCCCCATCCTCATATTTGCCGGAGCCGGAAGTGGAAAGACCCGTGTTCTCACTCATAAAATTGCTTATTTAGTCAAGGAAATTGGACTGCCGCCAGACAATATCCTGGCTGTAACCTTTACCAATAAAGCTGCCGATGAAATGAAACAAAGAGTGCAGGAATTATTGAATATGGATGTTTCATCCATGAGTGTAGGAACCTTTCATTCTATTTCTGCCCGAATATTACGCCGGGAAATTCAATTGTTGGGCTATAGCAATGATTTTGTTATTTATGATCAGGATGACAGCCGAGCATTGATAAAAACGGTCATAAAAGATCTTAATTTGGATGAAAAGTCATTCGTCCCTAAGGCAATGCAGGCACATATCAGTAAGGCAAAGAATCAAATGATTTCCCCGGAAATATTTGCAAACACGGTGGAAGGGTTTTTAGATGAAAAGACAAGCGAAATATATTCACAGTATCAAAAGGCTTTAAAATCAAACAATGCACTGGATTTTGATGATTTACTGCTGAAGCCTATTGAGCTATTTAATGAATTCCCTGGGCGATTAGATTATTACCAGAATAAATATCAATATGTTTTGGTAGATGAATATCAAGATACCAATAAGCCTCAATTTGAGTTTATTCAGGCACTTTCACGAGAGCATCGAGATGTGTGTGTTGTGGGGGATGATGATCAGTCCATTTACAGTTGGAGGGGTGCAGATGTAAATAATATCCTCAATTTTTCAGATACATTTGGAGAAGCTCATATTATCAAATTGGAGCAAAATTATCGATCCACTAAAACCATTTTGGAATGTGCCTGGGCAGTAGTTTCTAAAAATACTGCTCGAGCTGAAAAGAAATTATGGACCGATAATAAGCAGGGTGAAAAGCTTTCTTTAATAGAATGTCGCGATGAGCGGGATGAAAGCTGGAAAATTCTCAAAATTATCAGGGATGAAACGGTACATGGCAGCTTTGGATTTGATGATTTGGTAATTCTGTACCGTACCAATGCCCAAAGTAGAGTTGTGGAAGATGTACTACGCAGGGAAGGAGTGCCATACGAAATTATAGGCGGAATAAAATTCTATGCCCGGAAAGAGGTGAAGGATGTTTTAGCATATCTGCGGTTAATTGTAAATCCCACAGATGGGGTTAGTTTTGACAGAATTGTAAACTTTCCTGTTCGGGGTATTGGCAAGACAACTATTGAAAAAATACATGCACTTGCAAAGGAGAACGATTTATCCTACCTTCAGGTATTGGAAGATTTGGGAAAATTATCTATCGGTGCGAAACAGAAGAAATCACTCCATGAATTTAACCAGTTAATCCATAAATTTAGAAATTCGTATAAAGAGCAGAATGCTGCAAACATAACCCGTGATTTACTTTTGGACATTGACCTGCAGAATTATTATGGAAATCAGAATACTCAGGAGGCATTAGAGCGGTGGGGGAATGTGGAAGAGTTGTTGAACAGTATTACTGATTTTCAAGATAACCGTGATGAAAGTGGTCTCCGGGAATTTCTTGAAGAAGTTTCATTACTCACAGATATTGACAGGTGGAATAAGTCCGATAAAGCCGTAACACTCATGACCATTCACAGCGCCAAAGGTCTGGAGTTTCCAGTAGTGATGATTGCAGGACTGGAGGAAGGATTATTTCCATTGGGTCCCCAATCTTATGAATTGGAGGAGCTGGAAGAAGAGCGCAGACTCTTTTATGTAGCGGTAACTCGTGCCAAGAAAAAAGTATATCTCAGTTATGCCAATGCCCGTAGAAGGTTTGGGGGCGCACCCATGCCGGCTGTTCAATCTCGTTTTATTAGTGAGCTTCCTGAAAACCTGGTTGAAGTAAATGGAGGACCGCAACAAGCAGCATATTCAAAAAGTTTTACACCGAAACCGTCTTTTCAATCTGCATCTTCAAGCTCATCTAAGCTACAAAAAGGGGATCAGGTTGCCCATAAACTATTTGGGAATGGAAGAATATTGGATGTTGAAGGAGAAGGAGAATCGGCAAAACTAACCATCATTTTCTCTGGAAATGTGCGCAAAAAACTCATCGCGAAGTACGCCAATCTGTCTCCACTGAAAACAGCTTCTTTCTAAAACTAACACGAAAACCTCGAAAACTCACGAAAGGATTTAATTAGGAAGAAATAAGAATCCAATGTTCCAATAATCGAACATTCTACCTTTCAAATTCTCAAACATATCTCACTATTATTTCATTGGTTTACGGGTGATATATCATCGTAATTTATAAATGAGAATGATACTCAATTATAAATAGGATGATGTCATGACAAATGAAAAACTACTGAGTGATTTTAAAGATGTGCTGAAAAAGGAGGGATTGAAAGTAACTCCTCAAAGAATTGCTGTTTTAGAAGAGATTATTAAGGATAAAGGGCATCGTGAGAGTGAAGATATTTATATGGCAATTAAAAGCCGTAAAACCCACGTATCCCGGGCAACGGTGTACCGCACCTTAGATATTTTAGTTCAGAATGGATTTGCAAGAAAGTTAAACCTGGGGGATGGCAGGGCTAGGTATGAAACTAAAATAGACAGTCCCCATCATGATCATATAATTTGCAATGAATGTGGTAAAATAATCGAATTTGTTAATGATGAAATTGAAAAGATGCAGGAAGAAATCGCAAAACAACACCATTTTAAACTGCAGCAGCATATCCATCAATTATTTGGGCTTTGTAAAGAATGTCAATAAAACAATTACATCATCTTCTTCCGGGTGAATCGGCAAAGATAATATCCTTCCATACTGATTTGACCCTCCAATCCCGTTTGGTTGAAATGGGGATATTACCAGGTGTAGAAATTCGTCTAATGAAAAAAGGACCTTTTAAGGGTCCCATAGAAATTAAAGTTCGTGGATATGAGGTGGCTCTACGATATAAAGATGCCATGCAGATTAATGTTTCCTAACCTGATTAATTCACCATCGAATGTACAAACTTAACTAAATACAGTATTAATAATGGATAACAAAACGCCGCTTATTGCACTAATGGGAAATCCCAATTCGGGAAAGACTGCCATTTTCAACCTGCTCACCGGCATGAATCAGAAAGTCTCAAATTATCCTGGAATTACCGTAGAGCAAAGAAGGGGAAATGCTCAACTTACAGATACCTGCGCAGTGCAAATAATGGATATGCCTGGAACCTATAGTCTAACCCCTGAATCCCTGGATGAAAAAATTGTTGCCCAGCAAACACTCAAATGGCTGAATGGAATTGACAGACCGGCTGCAATCATTTCAGTTGTAGATGCGGGCAATTTAAGTAGAAATTTATATCTTACCTCTCAAGTGATGGAACTGGGGATACCCGTCATCATTGCTCTGAATATGATGGACCGTGTCAAAAATAAAAATCAAAATATTGATTCAAAAGAGTTACAAAAAATACTGGGGGTTCACGCAGTAGTTCCTATGTCAGCTCGTGAGAAATGGGGAATAAATGAATTACAATCAGAGTTGTTAAATGTAATAACAAAAGCAAACATTGAAGTATCCACCCATATTCAGATGGAAATACCAAAGGAAATTGAAAAAATAATAAGCCCCATTTCGGAATTCTTATATGATAAAAATAACCATGATAATTATATAACCAATGTCCAGGCGCTGAGAATAATTACCCGTAAATCCGCTTTGGAGTTGTACAGTGAGTGTGAAAATCTAACTGGCGCAGAAATTAAGTCACTCACATTATTACGAGATAATGTTGCTCATGAAATTGATGTATTGGGACTGAATCATCGCATCCTTGAAGCGACTTTACGCTTTGAAATGCTGGATAATGCCCTAAAGGATCATACCCTTATCAATCAAAGTGAAATAAAGAATCAATCCCGCAGCGAAAGGGTAGATAAAATTTTAACTCATAAATGGGTGGGACCACTGATTTTTATTACACTCCTCTATGGTATTTTTCAGTCCATTTTTACCTGGGCAACTATCCCTATGCAGTATATAGATAGTGCAGTGGGCTATTTGGGTAATTACTGTGTTCAATTATTTTTACCGGGAATACTACGGGATTTACTGGTGGAAGGAATTATATCCGGAGTGGGGGCGATTTTGATTTTTCTACCGCAGATTTTAATCCTTATGTTTTTCATGACAATTTTAGAAGATACGGGCTATATGGCAAGAGTAGCATTTATGATGGATAAACTCATGAATAAAATTGGTCTCCATGGGAAATCAGTTCTGCCTCTCATGAGTGGCTATGCCTGTGCCATTCCCGGCATTATGGCTACCCGAACCATTGACAGCTGGAAGGAGCGCTTGATCACCATCATAGTATTGCCCCTTATCAGCTGCTCTGCCAGATTACCGGTTTATACCCTCATGATTGGAGCCTTCATTCCCAATAAACCCATATTGGGATTTCTCAATCTCCAGGGTTTAACCATGGTGCTCATGTATTTTCTAGGCACGGTTACTGCCATGGTTATTGCAGCAATTATAAGTCGCTTTATTGAAGGGAAGGGGAAGAGCTCCTTTGTAATGGAAATGCCGCCCTATCGTATGCCTTTAGCCGTTTCACTTTTTCGGCAGGTATATACCAGAGGTAAATTATTTGTAATAAATGCAGGAAAAATTATTATGGCAATATCCATAGTCTTGTGGTTTTTAGCATCCTTCCCTAAGCCGGAATCTGACGAAGTTACCTTTTCGATCCAAAATAGCTATGCGGGGAAAATTGGTCATGCCATTGAGCCGGTCATCGCACCTCTTGGCTTTGATTGGAAAATAGGAGTGGGACTCATAACATCCTTTGCAGCTCGGGAAGTTATGGTAAGTACCTTGGCGACCTTATATAATGTAGAAGATGAAGGCGATGGTTTTGTGGGCATTACAGAGGCGTTGAAAAATGAGGTTAATCCCTTAACCGGTTTACCCCAATATACCCCTTTGGTTGCCCTGTCCATTATGGTCTTTTATGTCTATGCGGCACAGTGCATGGCTACTTTTGCCATTGTGAAAAATGAAACCAATAGCTGGAAATGGCCCCTCATCATGATCGTCTATATGACGGGGCTTGCCTATATTGGCTCACTGCTGGTCTATCAGGGTGGACAGATGTTAGGTTTTACCTAATGGATATTCAGCTTATAATTGCCATTCTCCTGGGTCTAATTGCTTTAATCTATGTTGGGAGGCAAATGATAAAACAGTTTACCCAAACTGAAAAAGACCCCAAATGTGATAATTGCCCGGTACCGGAAAGTAGGCAGGAAGCAGAAAATAGGAAATAGGGAATGATGATTAGTGATTACTGATTGATAGGGGGCAGTACTCCATTATTCCTTTTTTCCAATACTCCCTAACCCCGAAACCCCACCCCCGGGTTTTCAACTTTCTATTTTCCAATTTCATATTTCAGCCCTAAACTTCTCCCATGAAACTGACCCAAATTATTGATTTTAAATTAGGACGTTCTATTCAGGGGTTTTTCATCTGCAAAGAGAAACACCTGCGCTATACCCGTAATGGTGATCTGTATCTTGATTTAGTTTTATCTGATTCCACAGGGATCATTCAATCTAAAATGTGGGATTTAGTGGATGACTTTCAAGATCGATTCAATGGGGGAGACCCGGTTGCTGTTAAGGGAAAAGTGGGTGAATTTAATGAAATACACCAACTCACTGTTTCTCAAATCAATCTTGCTTCTTCTGAACAATATGGTAAATATGGATTTTCACCTGAACTACTCCTCAAATCAGTGGATGAACCACTTAATGAACTCTGGAATCGTCTCTCCAAATTATCTAAGTCCATTAAAAAACCTCTCCGTGAGCTGGTTTCTGCCATCATTAATGTGTATGCAGAAAAATTACGGACAATGCCAGCTTCCGTAAATCATCATCATCCTGTACGGGGGGGATTTTTAAAACATTTGGTGACAACCGGAGAGATGGCTTCAGATTTATTGCGGCATTATCCTGGTTTAAATCGCGATTTAGTGTTGGCTGGAATTATATTACACGACATAGGCAAAGTGAAAAGTATTAATGATGATCTTATACCAAGCCACACCGATGAAGGTAAATTGATTGGGCATATCGTGTTAGGTCGTGATATTGTTATGAAAACAGCCAAAAAATTGGGAAATATACCTCAAGCAACGCTCATTAAACTGGAACATATTATTTTGTCTCACCAAGGGTCTCCTGAAAAGGGGTCAGTCACCTATCCTCAATTTCCAGAGGCCCTAATAGTTCATTATATTGATCAGTTGGATGGAAGAATTACTTTAATGCAGGATGCCATTGAAAAAGATCCAAACACAGATTGGACGGGATATCAATCAATCTTTAAATCTGAATTATATAAAAAATAAGAAAAGAAAAATTATTGCAATGAGAGAAACGAATAACAATAGTAAATTTAATAAATAAAAATTAGAGAGATAAACATGAACAAACTGATTATACCAGCAATAATTATTTTCGCAGCACTCACCCGACTCATGCCACACCCGCCTAATTTCACTCCTATTATTGCCATGGGTTTATTTGGGGGCGCCTATTTAAAAGATAAGAGATGGGCGTTAATGTTGCCAGTGGTTGCTATGCTGTTAGCCGATTTATTTTTGGGTTTTCATGGAACTATGATTTGGGTGTATGGCAGCCTCATTATAATTACAGCAATGGGTTTTCTTTTAAATAGTGGAGTTACCCTTAAAAATGGAGCAATTGCAACGATAGGTGGTTCTCTGCTTTTCTTTCTGGTAACCAATTTTGGAGTATGGGCTTCTGGTAGTTTTTACCCCAAGACTGTGGAAGGGTTAATAAGCTGTTATGCGGCAGGGATCCCCTTTTTTGGCAATACTTTGGCCGGTTCGGTATTTTATAGTGGCCTCATGTTTTTTGGATATGAACAGATTAGAAAATACTTACCTATTATGGTACCGGATACTATTCAGGAATAGTTGAATATACCCCATTCCCAAGTTTTGAGGCGCATAGTATTAGCATATCTATGTGCCTTTTTATTTCTCAATATCCTGCTCTCTCAGGAATTAGATTCAAGCATAATAATCTCTGATTTTCAATATCCTGATATACATGGGATTCCCATTATATTAGATGAAACAGGAGAAAATACATATTACCTGAATGAGCGGAATCCAGAATTTATTTCTGACGGGAAAATTAATCAGGTGATGTTAGATGGAGCTTTAGGAATTCCCCTAGGCAGTTATTTCCTCCCCAAACTCCTCCCCAAAAGTTCACAGGCTGACAGTGTAAAAAATACCTCTCAAATTTACTATCGTAAAGGTGATTACGCTTATAGCGATCTGGGTATTGGTTTGCAAATTGAATCATCCGATAGCGGACTTTTTAGTTTTCAGGGGTTCAAACGCTCACCCCCTCAATTATACCAATCTTCATCTGATAAAAACCAATTACAAACCTACCTGTTCAGTTATAGCAAAGATAGTGAAAATTCAAATGTGGCAGTAAGTACATTATACCATATTGAAAATTATGACTTGCCAGTTAATCGGGAAAATACCAATCGTAAAGTGGAATCCTTTCATGGGGGGATGGGAATTGAATACAGGTTGGGTCAATTGACATTTGGATCTGAGCAGGCTTTCCAATTTACCTATTCCAATCGCTGGAATGATAAAGTATCTTATTTTACAATATGGAACAGGATGAATAATACCTATCAGTTGGGGGGAGATATCAAAATTCATCTTCAGCATAATTATAAAATGCATTCCACAGAAAAAGGTAATGAGGTAATTGATG
>Ga0208391_1001761_pt1 | contig 9896 bp, 8 predicted proteins | sample Knorr_S23_td_Bot_FD_185612 | JGI IMG/M metagenome (GOLD analysis project Ga0208391, IMG submission 185612) | Marine microbial communities from Southern Atlantic Ocean transect - Knorr_S23_td_Bottom_ad_3770_LV_A (SPAdes) (version 2) | ecosystem: Environmental > Aquatic > Marine > Oceanic | place... | reverse complement strand
TCAAGGTGGCGTTCCAGCATAACAATATGTTAAATGATGTTAAACCAAACGAGCCGCGACCGGAGTATTTTAGGAAAAACAGGAAATTTCGGGACATTCCTACAGCATTTGCTAAATACCGGAATGGCCTCGGCGTCGGCGCTGAGCCTCGATCTAACGGCCGCGTCCTTAACGCCCACCAAGCGCCTTGCGCATGGTCGTGCCCATATCGGCGGCGCTAGGCGCGATGATGGCGCCAGCAGTGTCTAGCGCCTCGATCTTGGCGGTGACGTTGCCCTCACCGAACACATCGACGGTGCCGGCGTGGCCCATGCGGCGGTCGGTGGGCGCGTTGATGCCGGCGACATAGGCGACCACGGGTTTCGTCGAACTCGCCGATTTCAGAAACGCCGCCGCTTCTTCTTCGGCGGTGCCGCCGATCTCGCCGATCAGGATCACGCCCTCGGTCGCGTCATCGGCGAAAAACAGTTCCAGGCAATCGATAAAGCTCATGCCGTAGACCGGATCGCCGCCGATACCCACCGAGGTCGATTGGCCTAAATGTACCGTCGTTGTCTGGTCGACGGCTTCGTAGTTCAAGGTCGCCGATCTGGAAACGATGCCGACACGGCCCGGGGTATGCGGACGTTCGGGCATGACCCCGATCTTGCAGACATCGGGCGTGATCACGCCTTGGCTGTTGGGGCCAATGAGGCGGGTGCTGGAGCCTTCGAGGGCACTTTTGACGCGGACCATGTCCAGCACCGGCACCCGTTCGGTGACACAGATCACCAGCGGGATTTCCGCCTCGATGGCTTCGATCATGGCCGCCGCCGCGGTCACCGGCGGCACGAAGATGGCGGATGCGTCCGGTTGGGTTTCCTTCGCCGCCTCGGCCACGGTATTGAAAATCGGAAGATGCAAGTGGCTTTGCCCGCCTTTGCCGGGCACCACGCCGCCGACCATCTTGGTGCCGTAGGCGATGGCACGCTCAGACAGCCGCGTCGCGGTGGCGCCGGTCAGCCCCTGACAAATGACCTTGGTATCACCGTCGATCAGAATGCCCATGTCTTAGGTCCCTCCTGCCGCGATAATGGCCAATTGGGCGGCTTCGGCCAGATCGGTGGCGTAGGTGACTTGGACGCCCTGGTTATTGAGCGCCAGTTCGGCTAGTTCCTTGCCGGTGCCTGCGGCGCGGACGATCATCGGCACATGATTGCCGGCTTCCTTGCATGCGATGGCGATGCCTTCGGCGATGGTGTCACACCGCAACACTCCGCCACCCATGGTGACGACCAGGATTGCCTTCACCTTGGCGTTGGCGAGCAGCATCTTTATGCCGGCGGCGACCTGTTCGCGGGTGGCGACGGGACGCACATCCATGAAGTTGGCGGCCTCGCCGCCTTGGTCCTTCAGCATGTCGAGAATGGCCAGCGCCAGCCCGGCGCCGGTGACCAAGACGCCGATGTTGCCGTCCATGGGGACGTAGTTGAGCTCATGGCGGTGGGCTTCGATTTCTTCGGCCGAAACCTCGGCCTCGTCCCACAGCTTTTCGAATTCCGGATGCCGGTAGATGGCGTTGTCGTCGACGATCATCTTGACATCGAGGGCAAAAAGATCGCCCGCCTCGGTAACTGCCAGCGGATTGATTTCGATCAGACTGGCGTCATTTTCGAGAAACGCCTTATAGACAGCGGCCATGGCCGTTGCGACGGCGTCCGCCGTCTCGCCCGAAAGGCCCAGATCGGCAGCCAGCGCCTTGGCGTCGGTGTCGTTGAGACCGGTTTTGGGGTCGATCACCAATTTGTGGATTTTATCGGGCGCCGCGGCGGCGGCTTCCTCGATATCCTCGCCGCCTTCACTGGAGGCCAGGAAGGCGACGCGGCCAATCGATCGATCGACCAAGGCGGCCAAGTAAATTTCCTTGGCCACTTCACAGGCCTGTTCCACGTAAACCCGTTTGACCTCTATGCCCAGCGCGCCGGTTTGCGCCGTCACCAGCCGGGTGCCCAACATACTGGCGGCAGCTTCGCCCGCGGCCTTGGAGGATTTTACGATCTTGACGCCACCGGCTCTGCCGCGGCCGCCGGCATGGACCTGGGCCTTGACCACCCAGGCGGTTCCGCCAAGGGTGGCGGCGGCCTTGTCCGCCTCGTCCGGCGTGGAGGCGGCGATCCCCGGCGGTACCGGCATGCCGTATGTCTTCAACAGCTCCTTGGCCTGATATTCATGCAGGTTCATTGATGGCTCCTCCCAGTGTCCGGCGTATTTCGCTTAAAATACCCGATCTAGATTATTCTGGGGTGAATTTTCATCTTACATATTTTTTAGAAATACGACCCTGAAAACTTATTGTATGGTTTAAACTAGTATGGTTATAGTCCTCTGGTATACCAAATACCAAGAAGTTTGGTTTGCGTCTTTTAGGGGGGGTGCCGATAATACAAGAAGCTAGGCGCCGTCTGAGTACAGAACGGGGTTTGGCTTCAGGTCAAAGGCACCAAAGCGTTCGCTGAGGTCGAAATAAATTCGACAAACGGCGGGCTTTTCAAACTAGGGAGAAAATAATGCGAAATTTTGGAACTAAAGTTTTAAGTCTGGGTCTTGCGCTAGGCGTCGGCCTCGGATTCACGGTCGCGACTACTGATTCCGCGAAGGCATGGGAGCCCAAAAAGCCGGTCGAATTCATCGTCATGGCTGGTAAGGGTGGGGGCGCCGATAAGGCGGTGCGGTTTATCCAGACCATTATTGCCAAAAACAAAATGTCGTCGAAGCCGTTTACGCCCGTCAACAAGCCGGGTGGTTCCGGCGCCGAAGCCTTGGTTCACGTCAAGAACGCCAAGGATCCGGATCACACTCTGATGTTCACCCTGAACAGCTTCTACACCACGCCGATGCTTCAACCGGGTCTGGGCGTCAATACCATGACCTTTGCGCCGATTGGCCGGATGGCCGAAGACACCTTCCTGCTGTGGGTCAACAAGGACTCCGGTATCACCAACGTCAAACAATTCGTCGCCGCGGCCAAGAAAGCCGGCAACAAATGGATCATGGCCGGCACCGGCAAGAACTCCGAAGACAACATCCTGACCGACTTCCTGAACAAGGCCTATGGCCTCAACATGAAGTACGTGCCCTATAAGGGTGGCGGACGCGTGGCCAAGGAACTGGCGGGTAACAACGCCAATTCCACCGTCAACAACCCGTCCGAACAGCTCGGCTTCTATCAGGCCGGCAAGACCATTCCCATTGGTGCTTTCACGCCGAAGCGCCTGCCGCTGTTCCCCAACGCGCCGACCTTCAAGGAACTGGGCAAGGACTTCGTCTACTTCATGCAACGTACCGTCGCTGGTGCGCCCGACATGAGCTCAGACGCCAAGGCCTACTACCAGGGTCTTTTTAAGAAGGTCTTCAACTCCTCCGAGTGGCAGGGCTACATGAAGAAGAAGAGCCTCCAGGGTGGGTTCCTGTCGGGTGTTGCCCTCACCAGTTATTGGATGAGGGAAAATGCCGTCCAGAAAGCAATCCTGAAGGAAATGGGCGCCATCAAGTAGTCTGACGATTTAGTCTACGACACGCAGATACAAAAGGGGGGGATACCGGTTATGCGCATGGCTGAACTTGTCATGGGACTCGTAATGGGTGTCTTCTCCCTTTATCTGATGTGGAAAAGCGCCGAACTGCCCGTCGGCTGGATTGCCGGCGAAGGACCCGGCGGCGGCGCGTGGCCATTTTGGCTTGCGGCCGGGATGCTGCTGAGCTGTATCGCCATCGTCATCCGGGGCGCCAAACGGCTGACCCCGGAATCCCAATCCGAAGAACCCTTTATGACCGAGCGTGCGTTCAAGTTGTTCCTCTTGAACGCCGGCAGCCTTACCGCGATGGTCGGCTTGTTTCATGTTGTTGGCGCCTACGGGGCAATCCCGGCGTTCCTGATTTTTTATTTGCGGTTTATGGGCGGCCATTCGTGGCGGCTGACAGGAACCTTCGCGACCGTGACGCCGGTGGTTACCTTCCTGTTTTTCGAGATCGCACTGCAAAAGACCCTGCCGAAAGGGTATACGGAACCGTTGTTTTTGCCGATTTTTGATTTTTTCTATTAATCTTTTTAATCGCCTATTTCAACTCTACCCAACATGGAAACTCTATCACTCCTTCTTCACGGCTTCGCCATTGCCTTTGAGCCGCTGAATTTGATGTTGATCGTCCTCGGTTGCGCCGTTGGGCTGTTTATCGGCGCTATGCCTGGTTTGGGTTCCGTCAACGGCGTCGCCATTCTGTTGCCGATGACCTACCTGGTGCCGCCAACGGGGGCGATCATTTTCCTGGGCGCAATCTATTACGGCGCCATGTACGGCGGCGCCATCAGTTCGATCATGTTAGGCATACCGGGCGCCTCGACGGCGGTGGCGACGACGTTCGATGGCCGGCCCATGGCGTTGCAGGGCAAGGCTGACAAGGCGTTGGTGGCGGCGGCGACGGCGTCATTCGTCGGCGGCAGCGTCGGCGTCGTTTTGTTCACCTTGTTCGCGCCGCCCCTGGCCGAAGTCGCGCTGACCTTCGGCGCCCCTGAAATTTTCGCCTTAATGCTGATGGCGTTCGCCACCTTCGTCGGTCTCGGCGGCGATGATATTCCGAAAACCCTGTTTTCGATTTTTATTGGTTTGGTGTTCGGCGCCGTCGGCCTCGACATCATTTCTGGCCAGCCACGGCTGATCTTTTTCGACATCCCTGGTTTTTTCCACGGCATCAACTTCCTGGTGTTGGCGATCGGCGTTTACGGTATCGCCGAGATGCTGTGGACGATCGAGATTTCCCAAGGCGAGGTGATGATTTCGCAGGCCACCGTCAGCTACCAGAGAATCAAGGACACCCTTAGAGAACTGCTAGGGACCTGGAGGACGATGTTGATGGGCTCTTTCCTCGGCTATTTCGTCGGCATCCTGCCGGCCGCCGGCGCCACTCCCGGCGCATTGATGGCCTACGGCATCGCCAAGACCACGGCGAAAGATCCAGGCAGTTACGGTAAGGGCAACATCAACGGCGTGGTCGCGCCGGAAACAGCCAATAACGCGGCGTCCACCGGCGCCATGTTGCCGATGTTGACGCTGGGCATCCCCGGTTCGCCGACGACGGCGATCCTGCTGGGCGGCATGGTGATCTGGGGCCTGGAGCCGGGCCCCATGGTGTTTATCGACCATCCCGATTTTGTCTGGGGGTTTATCGCCAGCCTCTATGCCGCCAACCTATTTTCACTGCTGATCAATATCGCCTTTATCCCGGCCTTTATCTGGGTGTTGCGGTTGCCATTCACGATTCTGGCGCCGATCATTTTCATCCTCTGCATCGTCGGCGGCTTCGTGCCGACGCTGGACATGCATGATGTTTGGCTGATGCTGTTGTTTGGCGTCGTCGGCTATTTGATGCGCAAGCTGGATTATCCGATGGCCCCGGCGGTGCTGGCTATTGTTCTTGGACCTCTTGCCGAACCGGCGCTCAGGCAATCATTGCTGATTTCGAGCGGTTCGTTCTCAATATTCTTCACCCGCCCGTTCGCCGCCGTGATTATTGTCATCGCCCTGATTTTTATAACTCTTCCGTTAATGAAGATAATTTACGATAAAATCAAGAAACCGGCCGCCGCCAGCTAGGCCTCAAAAGGCTCAATAAAGAAAAAAGCCGTAGCAATCGCCGAACCAAAAGTCATTTAAACTGCGGGCTAAAGCGTTTGACACTTGCCACATTCGCCCTCTGGTGTACAGTATACCACAGGGGGTATTTTACAGGATATGGCTGTATTACCGTCCCGTCCATATATGGATGCCATTTGTGAAGAATTTTAAATTGCCGGATAAAGACATTGGCCCTAGCCGAATTAAACGTTGAACCCATCGACTCTAATTTCAGCCTCAAGGACAAAATCTACGGCTCCTTGAAACAGGCGATTACGTCGATGAATATCTACGCTGAAGACGCCGAATTGCGTCTGGATGAACGCCGGTTATCGGAACAACTTGAAATCAGCCGTACCCCGGTTCGTGAAGCACTCGCCCGCTTGGAACAGGAAGGCTTGGTTCATATCGTACCCCGGCGGGGCGTTTATATCGTGCGTAAAACCAAAGCGGAAATTTTAGAAGTCGTAACCGTCTGGGCGGCCTTGGAAAGCACGGCGGCGCGGTTAGTGATCGAAAAAGCTACCGATAGTGACATCTCGTCTCTAAGGACATTGTTTACGACTTACGAAGACGAGCAGGTTCAGGCCCATATCGACGAATATTCCGAAACCAATATCGAATTTCACCAGGCGATCCTGAAATTGAGCCAATGCGAATTATTGTGCGTCCTCGCCGAAAACCTGTTTATTCATATGCGGTCCATCCGGGCAAGAACCATCGCCGATCAAGACCGTGCGAACCGTTCGATCATTGATCACATGCACATCATTGAAGCCTTGGAAAACCGGGATTCTGATTTGGCCGCCAAATTGGTGCGCGAGCATTCAATGAATTTGGCTCGGCACATAGAAAAATACGTAGATTATTTGGAATAAAGGATCGAACCGGCCGGGGAAGGCCGGAACGGTCCCTCACCTAAGGAGGGAAACCCATGTCGAGCAAAGGATCAAGCACGGCAATTGATACCATAGCCCAAGAAGCCAACGATGATCCCGAGGCCGGGACTCTGACGGACGGCTTTCATCTTGTTATCGACGCACTCAAGCTTAACGATATCAATACGATTTATAACGTACCCGGCATTCCGATCACGGATTTGGGCCGTTATATGCAGGCCGAGGGCCTGCGCGTTCTTTCGTTCCGGCACGAGCAGCACGCGGGCTATGCGGCCGCGATTGCCGGTTTTCTGACGAAAAAGCCCGGCATTTGTTTGACGGTCTCTGCGCCTGGTTTTCTAAATGGTCTGACATCATTGGCTCACGCCACGACCAACTGCTTTCCGATGATTCTGATCAGCGGTTCGTCAGAGCGCGAAATCGTCGATCTGCAGCAGGGCGATTATGAAGAGATGGACCAACTGGCCATCGCCAAGCCGCTCTGTAAAGCGGCCTACCGCGTGCTGCACGCGGAGGACATCGGCATCGGCATTGCGCGCGCCATTCGCGCGGCCGTTTCCGGCCGTCCCGGAGGCGTTTATCTTGACCTGCCGGCAAAGCTCCTGGGCCAGACCATGGACGCCGACGCCGGCGCCAAATCACTGGTCAAGGTTATCGATGCCGCGCCGAGCCAGCTGCCCGCGCCTGACTCCGTTGCGCGTGCCCTCAAGGTCCTGAAGGGTGCCAAGCGCCCCCTGATCATCCTCGGCAAGGGTGCCGCCTACGCGCAGGCTGATAACGAGATTCGCGCCCTGGTGGAGAAAAGCGGGATTCCCTATTTGCCCATGAGCATGGCCAAGGGCTTGTTGCCCGATGACCACCCGCTCTCCGCGGGCCCGGCCCGCTCATTGGTGTTGAAGGAATCTGATACCGTGATGATGATCGGCGCCCGTCTCAACTGGTTGCTTTCTCACGGTAAGGGTAAGTCTTGGGGTGATATACCCAAGAAATTTGTGCACATCGACATTGAGCCTAAAGAGATGGACAGCAATGTCGAAATCGCGGCCCCCGTGGTCGGCGATATCGGCTCCTGCGTCCAGGCGTTGCTTGATGGCATGGGCGAAAACTGGGGCGCTCCGCCCGCCGATTGGACCGATGCTATTACCGCGAAGAAAGAGACCAACATCGAGCGGATGGCGCCTAAGTTGCAGAATAATAATGTGCCGATGGATTACCAAGGCGCGCTCGGTGTACTGCGCACGATCATCAAAGAACGGCCGGATGCGATCCTGGTCAACGAAGGAGCCAACACGCTCGATTTCGCCCGCAGTATCATCGATATGTACAAGCCGCGAAAACGCCTGGACGTCGGGACCTGGGGCGTCATGGGCATTGGCATGGGTCAAGCTATCGCGGCGACTGTTGAGACGGGCCATCCCGTGCTGGCGGTCGAAGGCGACAGTGCCTTCGGTTTTTCGGGCATGGAGGTTGAAACGATCTGCCGCTACAACCTGCCGATTTGCGTGGTTGTCTTCAATAACGGTGGCATTTACCGGGGAACGGATGTTAATCCCACTGGGGGGGCGGACGTTGCGCCAACCGTCTTCGTGAAAGAGGCTCGTTACGACAAGATGATGGAAGCATTTGGCGGTGTTGGCTTCCTTGCAACATCACCTGATGATTTGAGACGCGCTGTCAACGAGGCCATGGATTCTGGTAAGCCGAGCCTTGTAAATGCGGTGATTGACGAGAAAGCCGGCACCGAAAGCGGCCGCATCGGCAATCTCAATCCACAAAGCGTCGTGTCCAAGAAATGACCGGGCGACATCAATTCAACTCTCATTAACAGGAACGCACTATGAAAGCTCTAGAAGGGGTCAGAATTCTGGACATGACCCATGTTCAATCAGGCCCCACCTGCACCCAATTGCTGGCGTGGTTCGGCGCCGATGTGATCAAGGTGGAACGTCCTGGTGTCGGCGACGCGACGCGCGGTCAGCTGCAAGATATTCCCGACGTGGACAGCCTCTATTTCACCATGCTGAACCATAATAAACGCAGCGTGACGCTGAACACCAAGGCCGACAAAGGCAAAGAGATATTCACCAAGTTGATCGAAGAATGCGACGTGATGGTGGAGAACTTCGCACCCGGCGCCCTCGACCGCATGGGTTTTTCCTGGGAACGCATCCAGGAAATTAACCCGCGCATGATCTACGCGTCGGTGAAAGGTTTCGGCCCCGGTCCCTACGCTGATTGTAAGGTCTATGAAAACGTCGCCCAGTGCGCTGGCGGTTCGGCTTCGACAACTGGCATGTTGGGCGAAGTGCCAATGGTCACCGGCGCTCAGATCGGTGACAGCGGCACCGGTTTGAATTTGGCGTTCGGGATTGTTACGGCGCTTTTTCACCGGACACATTCCGGCAAGGGGCAACGGGTCGAGTGTGCCATGCAGGACGGCGTGTTGAACCTGTGCCGGGTCAAATTACGCGACCAACAACGCCTGGCCCATGGCCCGTTGGATGAATACTCGCAGGCCGGCAGTGGCGTTCCTTTCGGGGATGCGGTGCCCAGGGCGGGCAACGATTCTGGTGGCGGTCAGCCAGGCCGTATTCTCAAATGCAAGGGCTGGGAAACTGACCCGGATTCCTACACATATTTCATTACCCAGGCCGCCGTTTGGAAAAATGTCTGCGATGTCATCGGCAAGCCGGAATGGAAAGAAGACCCGGATTATGCGACCCCGAAAGCACGGTTGCAGCGTCTTGATGAAGTCTTCGATGCCATCGAAGTTTGGACCATGACCAAGGGCAAATTCGAGGTCATGGAAATTTGTAATCCGCTCAACATTCCGGTTGGGCCTATCCTGTCGATGAAAGAAATTGCGGAAGATATGAGCCTGCGCGAGACGGGGACAATCGTTGAGGTCGATCACCCGGAACGCGGCAAGTATCTGACCGTCGGCAATCCGGTGAAGCTATCGGATTCGCCATCCGAGGTTGTGCGTTCGCCGTTGTTGGGTGAACACACCGACGAAATACTCAAAGAGGTCGTCGGCTTCAGCGACGAAGAAATTAAAATCGCCAAGGACGAAGGCGCCGTATAGAGCGCCTAACTCAAATAGGGGAGGACTTAAAAATGCGAATTATCGTCAACGGCCAACAGGCGTTCGGCAAGGTCTGCCTGGAAGCGATGTTGGACCGCGGCGACGACATTGTCGCCGTCTATTGTGCGCCTGATAAAGAGGGCAAACCCGTCGATCCGATCAAGGAGTTCGCGGTGGAAAAAGGACTGAACCTGATTCAGCCCCCCAATTACACGGATCAAAAAGTGTTGGACAAAATGCGGGACCTCAATGCCGACCTGA
>Ga0208391_1001753_pt1 | contig 9918 bp, 8 predicted proteins | sample Knorr_S23_td_Bot_FD_185612 | JGI IMG/M metagenome (GOLD analysis project Ga0208391, IMG submission 185612) | Marine microbial communities from Southern Atlantic Ocean transect - Knorr_S23_td_Bottom_ad_3770_LV_A (SPAdes) (version 2) | ecosystem: Environmental > Aquatic > Marine > Oceanic | place... | reverse complement strand
GGATATACATGGATATTTGATGACAGCTGACTTACAGAATTATTACACCGACCTAGCTAAACGAGGAGGAAATGAAGGTTATATAGTCATACAACCAACTGCCAATAAAGGTTCTTACGGCAGATCTTGGGAATACAGAGTTGATAATGTTTCTAAAATTTTTTCTTTTATGAATCGTGTCAAGAAAGTATTCCATGTAATGGAAGAAAGAGTTCATGTAACAGGATTTTCACAGGGCTCATGGATGAGTTGGAGGTTTGTCTGTGATTATGCAGAGCACATAGCTTCTGCAGCGCCAATTGGTTTTGGTGCCGGTTGGCCAGTTAATTTTGAATCTCCAGTACGCATAAACGTTTTTGATAACTGTTTTAAGGGCAGACAGATTGATGTCTTATACGCACATGGAAAAAAAGACGGCTTAGTTCATTATTCTGGGGCATTAAAAACCATTAAGAAAATAGGGGAAGATTGGAATTTGACTGATACAGAAGTTCTATTCAAGGATGAAGACTATCAAAGAGTACGTTTTACTAATGACCAAGGTACGGTCTTCGAATTTATCAGTTACAGCTGGGTAAGTAAGGGTTCTAATTCCAGTTTTCTTGGCAAGATAGAAGGGCATTGTTTCCCTGGAGTAGGTAATTATCTGGGCTGTGGTAGAAATAATCCTTTTCACTGGGGAGATGAAGTTGTTAAATTCTTTTTAGAACACCCCAAAGAACCTTAAATTAAAACTTTAAGAATCTCTATGAACAAGACAAAAATTTTTCTACTAATATCTTTCTTATCTATTTCTCCTTTGGCTTTAGCTAAAGTAATAAACTTAACTTGTTTTAATGAAGGCCAAGTACATAAAGAACAAAAAGATTGGACAGTTGGCAAAAATAGGGTAATAAAATTTAATTTAGGGGAGAGCTCCAAATTAGCAAAAATGTCTGCCAAAGGGTACCCATTAATAGAATTTGACTTGCAAGTTACCAATTCCCACTTCCTCATTGGCCAGTACAAAAGCCACTTAAAAAAGGAATTAATACCAATCTTCAGTATAAATAGAAGTACTTTAATTGTTGAAAAGGATTCTTTTTTCTCTAAACAGAACTTTCCCAAAAAACCTAGAAAATGTTTAATGGAAGAGTAGTGTTAAAATTTTAATTATGGGCCTCTACAATAAATTTATTTTGCCTCGAATCTTGAATTGTGCCTGCAGTTCAAAACCAATGGTACATCAACGTCAAAAGGTCGTACCTCTTGCCACAGGAGAGGTTTTAGAAGTTGGAATAGGGTCAGGCCTAAATTTGCCTTTCTATGACAAATCTAAAATTACAAAGTTATGGGGTTTAGACCCCTCCGAAGAATTACATAAAATGGCATCTAAGGTAGCCCTAGAAGAAGATTTAGAAGTGGATTTTATAATTAGTGGGGCCGAGGAAATTCCACTCCCTGATAATTGTGTCGATACGGTTCTTTTGACTTATACCATGTGTACCATCCCAGAAGTTAAGTTAGCGAATGAAGAGATTAAAAGGGTTCTAAGATCTGATGGAAGGATGATATTTTGTGAACACGGTGAATCTCCAGATTCAAATGTCCTTAAATGGCAGAAAAGAATCAATCCTCTTTGGAAGAAAATTGCTGGAGGATGTAATCTGGATAGAAATATCCCTGAAATAATTGAAAGTTCAGGTTTCAATATAGAAGAAATAGATACCATGTACCTTCCTGGCACGCCGCAATGGGCCGGATACAACTATTGGGGCTTTGCCAGACCTAACTCTTGAATCTAAAACACTATCTCTGCCACTTCTCTCAACCTTTCCTTATCGTGAGTGGAAATTAATAATGAAGTTACAGGTGTATCTCTCCAAGCATCTACTCTTTCTTTGATTCTATCCTTAGGTCCCACTAAAGAGATTTCATCTGCAAATTGATCTGGAACTGCCAAGATTGCCTCAGTTCTTTTTCCGGATAAGAAAAGTTCTTGAATTTTCTTTGCTTCAGCCTCGAAACCCATTCTTCCCATTAAGTCAGTATGAAAGTTTTTCTTTGCTGCCCCCATTCCTCCAATGTAGAGTGCCAAGTTACTTTTTACGGGTATCAATCCTTTTTCAACGTCGTCGCAAATATTTACAATCACCCCTGCAGATATTTCAAAGCCTTCCTTGGCATCTTTAATTTGATCTGCATAAACTTCTTGTCTGTAAGGTGAATAATACAAAGGTAACCAACCTTCTGCTATTTCCGCAGTCATGGTTACATTTTTAGGCCCTTCAGCTCCTAAAAATATAGGTAAGTCACGCCTCAGGGGATGTGTAATCGACTTTAAAGATTTACCCAGTCCCCAACTCCCTTCTCCTTGGTATGGCAGTGGGTAATGATCTCCATCATTACTAACAGGCTCTTCCCTTTTTAATATCTTTTTAATGATCCCTACATACTCTCTGGTTCTAGAAAGTGGCTTAGAAAAAGGCTGGCCATACCAACCTTCTACAACCTGTGGACCTGATACACCAAGACCAAGGACAACTCTGCCTTTAGATAAATGATCTAAAGTAATTGCTGCCATAGCAGTAGCAGCAGGGGTCCTAGCTGATATTTGTGCTATACCCGTTCCCAACTTTATCTTTGAAGTGTGTGCTCCAATCCATGCCAACGGAGTAAAAACATCTGAACCCCAGGATTCAGCACTCCAAATAGCATCATAGCCTAGACTTTCAGCTTCTTGAGCAATTCCAATAATATCTTTCGGAGGTTGGGCACCCCAATAGCCCATCTGAATTCCTAATTTTAAGTTTGTCATATATTTTCCAATTAGTTTACTGACTTTAATTTTAGTATGATGACCACTAATAAAACCAGATTTAATTATGGGTCAATTCGGATACCTTCTTCCAGCACTTATATTTTTCGGGGTCTTTTTTTTAACCGGTAAAGATTTTTTAAAAGCTACGGCTGCCATCATGATTGCAGTCACTCTACAGGTTCTTTACCAAAAATTTAGACAGGGAAAGGTTGAAAAAAAACTTTTCCTTACTTGGATTGCTTTAATAATTTTTGGTTCTGCAACTTTACTATTTAGAGATCCGGCTTTTTTACAATGGAAGGTAAGTATCATTAATTGGCTCTTTGCAAGTATCCTTATAGGGAACCAGTTACTTAAAAGACCACCAATTATTAAAAGTTTTATGAATGCTGCTAGCCCAGAAGGGTTACCCGAAATTCCTGATAAGGCCTGGATGAATATAACTTATCTTTGGGCCTTTGCTTTTTTTTCTATTGGCATGGTTAATCTATATTTTATGCTTTATACGAGTGTGACAACTTGGGTTAATTTTAAGTTGTTTGGGGTCTTAACCATGATGTTTGTTTTTGCTTTTTTGAATGCAATTTACTTAAACAAGTACGTTACAAAAGAGGCAGGAAAAACAGGTTAATTAAGTATTTTTCATAAAATGTTTGCAAACTATGACAAAATTAAGCATAGTTTGTAATGAGATTTTTTAATCTAGATTTGCTGTCCTTTTAAAGTCAGCAGATGCTAGTAATTTAATTTATATTTAGGGGGAGAGATGAAATTAAAGTTTCTAATTAACTTAGTATTTATCAGTCTATTTGGGTTTTCTTCATTGATGCTAAATGCAGCTGATGATGATGAAGAAGAAGAAAAAAAGGATAGAGGCGGCATTGAGGAGATAACGGTAACAGCTGAAAAGCGTGTATCCACAGTATCCGATACTTCAATGTCCATTACGGCTTTTGATTCAAACATGATCGAAGACCTTGGTTTACAAGGTGCCAATGATTTGATGGATCAACTTCCCGCAACTACACGTGACCCATATGATGTAAGAATTCGTGGTGTAGGAAGAAACTTTAGAGCTCTGGGTGGCGACCCTGGAGTAGCTACTTACTACAACGGTGTTTATTCACCAGATTTTGGTATAGCGGCTTCCGAGAACTATTATTACGACGTTGAGCGTATTGAGGTACTTCGTGGTCCTCAAGGAACTCTGTATGGAAGAAACTCTATCGGAGGGGCCATCAACTACATTACTAAGAAGCCAAGTTTTGAAAATGGTGCAGAAGCTAGGATTTTGGCAGGTGACTACAGCAACATTCAATACTACGCCATGGTAACTGGACCAATAACCGATAAGATTGCTTTTAGAGCAACTGCAGCCAAGATGGATCGGGATGGTACTCAGGAATGTATTAATTGCGATGATCCTCGTGCTTTAGATGATTCCAATGAAGTTATTACCTTGCTATACACTCCTAACGACGACATTGAGTTTCAATTTAGAATCAACAACCGTTACGTGGATAACATTATTCCCGGTAGAGTTCTTTTGAATTCTGGAGCTGGACCACTAAGGGGCATGCAAGACACTACAAGTTTAGTGCGTGGATTGAGGAAGGTAACTGCTGGTACTCCCGGTGCTATTACTTTCACTAACCCCAATACCGGTGAAGTGGGTTACGGCGCTCCTCTAAGAGCAGGTGTTGACAATGCAGCTTGGCCAGGTAGATGGAATTCTTATTATGGTTCAACTTTAGACACACTCGGTACTTACAAGGTGCAGGTTAATCAAGATGTTACCTGTAGAAAATTTCCTTACAACGATGGTTGTCAGTCCAACCATCAGTTTTTTGAACATGATGGAATTCAATCACATGTAACTTGGCAACTAAATGATAGGACTGAAATTAAGTACATCTACGGATACGTTGATTTTAATTACACTTTTAATATTGACTTGGATGGAACTCAAGTTTCTTGGGATCAATATGGCGTTACGGTATTGGAAGATGTCCACATGAAAACTCATGAAATTAATATCAACTGGCAAATTGGAGATGATGTTTTGGTAACCTCAGGTTTTTTCTTAATGGATGAGAACAGGCAACAAAATTACAGTATCCGTAATAATATTGCTGCCATTAAGAATCCTGCTAACTACGGTGCTTACGATATACCGCAAGCTTTCTTAGGCGGTGCCAGCACTTCAGCTTTATTAGGGGCTATCAATACCTGTACGACTCCTCAAACAGGCTGGGTTGGTTCTGGACCTGATTTCGCTACTCTCTCTTGTCGTTGGGGTGGTGATGCTTTAGGAAGGGTTTATAACCATCAAAATGATGTAACCAATGATGCCACAGCCATATTCACTCAGGCTACTTGGACAATGAATGAAAAATTTGGTCTGGTGCTTGGAGCGAGATACGCCGAAGATGAAAAAGAATGGTATGAAATAAGAGGCGGCTATTCTGAGCTCTTCATGAACTTTTCTGGGGCCTGGGATTCAGTGATGGCTCTGCAAGCTGGGCAAGTAGGACCTTATTATGAACTACTTGGGTATATGCCTTGGTCAGGAGCAGTACCTGAATTAACTCCTCTGGCCTACGCGAACCTCATAATGGGAAATGCATACTATACTGGCAATCCTAGTAATCCTATTGCACCAGTGTGTGCGATTGAAGCACAAGATACTTGTGCTACACCAATGAGATTACACCAAGGCTGGCCTTTTGGTTTTACTTCGAGGATTCCTGGAGCTGATAAATGGAGTGATACCAATTACAGGGTAAATCTTGATTACACTCCAAATGGTGATCAACTCTTTTATTTTGGAGTTACCACTGGGTACAGATCCGGGGGTGTTGCCTTAGGATATTCCGGCGCTCGAGATGATGCTAGAGATGAATTTGGTGTACCAACCGGTGCCGGTTTAGAGGCGATTTCTTACGATAAAGAGTCGGTTGATTCAATTGAGTTTGGGTACAAAGGAATTCACCTAGACGATAAACTGCAATTATTTGCTTCCATCTATCATTATGATTATGACGGTTACCAAGACGTTATAATTCAATATGATCCTATAAGAGGAGAAGGAGCTGAATTTGCTTCTAATGCGGATGGCATAACCAACGAAGGTTTTGAAATGGAGTTCGTCTACGTGGCAACTGATAGACTGACTTTGTCAGGAAACATGAGTTACACCGAGACCAAATATGGGGAAGATTATTGGGTGCTTACTACGGATGACCCGATGAACCCACCGCAAATTTTTGGTGATTTCACTCAGGGAGTCGTAGGAAATGCTGCCACAGGAACTGATGTTAATGGCGATGGCGTCATTGATGCTAGTGACTTCCCTTATGCAGAGAATGTGAAAGGTAATTCATTGAAAGGTATACCCAAAGAGAAATACACTGTAAGGGCTAGTTATGAGTATGAAAGCCGATGGGGTCCTGTTTGGTTCTGGGTGAACCACTCTTTTACAGGAGATTTCTCGGCTTCAGGTATTGAAAGAGCTTTAGATAGAGTTCCTTCACGTGAAACTACTAACTTAAGTGCGTCCTGGTGGAGTGAAGACTATAAGACTGCTGTTAGATTCGCAGTCAACAATGTTATGGATAATGATCAAGTCTACAGTCTCAGTACAACCACATCTGGTGATAACTACAGTAAATATGGTGGTGCTTTATCACCTAGAACCATGTATGTAGACGTACGTTATAGATTCTAAAAGGGAATATACCCTAAAAATAGGCTGGTTTTTTCCAGCCTATTTTTTTTTAGTTATTTGCGTATACTAAAAATAACATGAAGCCTTTTTCAATTGCAGCTATCCAATTAAGTCTTGCTAGGAAAAACAATTATAGTTTGGTAGAAAGTAAGACTAGGGAGGCAGTGTTTCGATTTCCTTGGCTTCAAATGCTGGTATTTAGTGAGTTAGCGGTAGGAGGTGCCGGGGCTAAAAATTCTTCTTTTTTTCTTTCAGAGTATTTGGATAGATTGAAAGAGTTGGCGAAGGAATTAGACATATGGTTGATCCCTGGTTCATTTTACGAAAAAACTGAAGATGGGACTTACAATACCGCACCAGTAATAAACAATAAAGGTGAGCTGGTTACCAAATGTAGAAAATTGTATCCATTCCTTCCATATGAGAGTGGAGTTGAAGGCGGAAGTGAGGTTTGTGTTTTTGAAGTACCCGGCTCAGGAAAAGTAGGCATTCACATTTGTTATGATCTTTGGTTTCCTGAAACCAGCAGAGCTTTAGCTTTAAAAGGAGCTGAAGTTATTCTTCACCCCAGCCTTACAGACACCTGCGATAGAGATGTAGAAAGAGCTATGGTGAAAGCAACTGCTGCTCAGCAACAATGCTATTACATTGACGTAAATGCCGGTGGAGAACAAGGTTGTGGGCTTTCTTTAATAGCTGGACCAGACGGAGAAATTCTCCATGATGCCAACATTGGCGAAGAATTCATGTTAATTGAAGTGGACTTTGATAAAGTCAGAAGGTGCAGAAAAAGAGGTCTCAAAGGCTTAGGGCAGCCCATTAAAAGTTTTCGAGACGATCCTAAAAAAGATTTGGCAGAGGCTTCAGACAAAGAATATTTAGAGAAGTTAGGATCCTTAGAGGTACCCAAAAAAGAAAAAACGCCATAAAATTAGTTCAAGTTAATATACTGTCTTAATAAAGGGGGCTTGAAGTGAAGAAAATTTTTTACCTGTTAATATTTTTAACATTAACAGTTTCTGATGTTATAGCAGAAGAATCAGATTTACCCAAAGGTCCTTTAGGTAAACCAGATTTAAATGGGGTATGGCAGGTACTTAATTCAGCCAACTTTAATCTAGAAGCACACGCAGCTAGCGCCTCTTTGGCAATGGTGGAAGGTCCAATAGTCCCTGTTCCCCATCCAAGCACTGTTTTACTAGGAGCAGTTGGATCGGTTCCTGCAGGTCTTGGGGTTGTAGAAGGCGGGACCATTCCATATAAGAAGAAGGCTTTAAAGCAAAGAGAAGAGAATAAAAAAAATTGGTTAGATAGAGACCCAGAAATCAAATGTTATTTACCCGGTGTGCCAAGAGCAACTTATATGCATTTACCATTTCAAATATTTCATAGCGAAAAGGCCATCTTTTTTGCTTATGAGTATGCAGGAGCAGTCAGAAATATTTACCTTGAAGATCCTGGCCCCGCTCCTGTAGATTCTTGGATGGGTCAATCATGGGGTTATTGGGAAGATAATACTCTGGTAGTTGAGGTCTCAGGATTTAATGATCAAACCTGGTTTGATAGATCCGGAAACTTTCATAGTGATCAATTAAAAGTAATTGAAAGATACACTTTAATAAATCAACATATCATGAATTACGAAGCCACAATTGAAGATGACAAAATTTTTACCAGACCTTGGAAAATTAGTATGAATTTATATAAAAGAGTAGGTAAGGATGCTCAATTACAACAATTTAAATGTGTTGAATTTGTTGAAGAACTAATTTATGGAAAATGGCGAGGTGACTAACAAGATCAACTTTCAAAAAGTTTTGAAATATATATTTTCAATGCTTTTGTTATGTTCAAATCTTTCATTCACTGAAACAAGTAACCCCAATAAAACTTGGTATGGAGATCCTAATCTTCAGGGGATTTGGACCAATGCTACTTTAACCACTTTAGAAAGACCTAAGCATTTTAAGACATTAGAAGTCAATGAAGAGGAAGCAAGAAGTGCAGCAAATAAAGCCTCTGCAGATACCTTTGCCTACGACAATCAATATTTAAAAGGAGAAACTCCTAAAGCAGGAAGGGATGTGGGTGGTTATAACACTGCTTGGATGGACCCCGGAGAAGAGTTATTTCAGCTCTTTGGGAAATATAGAACTTCTATCATCGCTTATCCCAAAAACGGGAAGGTTCCTTGGGATCGTGAGAAAGCAAACAAGTTTTTTCAACAAAGAAGAAAAGATAGGTCTAAGAGAAGAGATCATCCAGAATTAAGAGGAGTTGGTGAAAGATGTGTGGTTGGCTTCGGTTCAAGTGGAGGTCCACCGATGATGAATGTTTTGTATAACAATCACTATCAAATTGTCCAGTCCCCTGGGTACGTTATGATTATGGCAGAGATGGTTCACGATGCTAGGATCATAAGATTAGATGGAAAGCACCCTACAGAGAGCATCACTCATTGGCTTGGAGACTCAATTGGCCATTGGGACGGAAATACCCTGGTAGTAGAAACTACTAATTTCAATCCACAACATACTTTTAGAGCAGGATTAAGACACTTTTTTGCTATTACACCTGGAGCCATTGTTACTGAGCGATTTACACGGATTTCTAAGGATCAAATTTTGTATAGATTTTATGTAGATGACCCTGATATTTATAGTCAGGTTTGGGCAGGAGAAATGCCCTTAAGGTCTGTTGAAGATAAGATTTATGAATATGCTTGTCATGAAGGTAATTATTCAATGGCTAATATTCTAGCCGGAGCAAGAGAAGAGGAGAAAAGAAGGTGAAAAGTTTGAAAGGAACATTCTTATTTTCTCTAATTACAGTCTTTTCTTATGTACAGGCAGAAGAGACAATGACTACGTGGTTTGGGGACCCTGATCTTCAAGGAACTTGGACCAATACCAGCTTAACCACGTTAGAAAGGCCAGACAACTACACAAGTTTAGTGGTGACACAAGAGCAAGCCAATTCTGCAGCTACCTCCGCTGCTGAATTCACTGAAGTGATAGATAACCCCTATGAAGAAGGAGAATCACCCAAAGCCGGAGAAAATGTTGGCGGCTACAATACTGCTTGGATGGACCCTGGTACTCAGTTATTTCAATTAAATGGTGAATACAGAAGTTCAATCCTCACGTACCCTGAAGACGGGAAACTTCCGAGGAAATGGATAAGATGGGGTATTGAAGCTCCTAGTATTTACCGCATGTTTACCCGTGCCAATCATCCTGAGCAACGCAGCTTAGGAGAGAGATGTTTAGTCGGCTTTGGTTCTAGTGGCGGACCACCTATGTTGAATGTTCTTTATAATAATAACTATCAAATTGTCCAATCGCCTGGTTACGTTATGATTTTAGTAGAAATGGTTCACGACGCCAGAATT
>Ga0208391_1001745_pt1 | contig 9934 bp, 9 predicted proteins | sample Knorr_S23_td_Bot_FD_185612 | JGI IMG/M metagenome (GOLD analysis project Ga0208391, IMG submission 185612) | Marine microbial communities from Southern Atlantic Ocean transect - Knorr_S23_td_Bottom_ad_3770_LV_A (SPAdes) (version 2) | ecosystem: Environmental > Aquatic > Marine > Oceanic | place... | reverse complement strand
GACGTCGATGCCGCCGACGTAGATGGCGCCTTCCGTCGGGTCGATGAGGCGGTTGAGGTGGCGGACCAGGGTGGATTTTCCCGATCCCGAAAGGCCCATGATGACGAAGATCTGGCCTTTTTCGATCTCAAGGTTGATGTCCCACAAGCCGACCGATGCCCACCCTTGCACACCGCTGAATTACCAACCGACGTCGGCTATCGCCTGGATATTGGCCCACGGGCTTTGACGGGCCGTTTCACGTCTTCAACAGAACCTTACCCTTCGACTGCCGCTCTTCGATGACGTCGTGCGCCGCCTTTGCCATGCTGAGCGGCAATTCCCGGTCGATGGTCACCGTCAGCTTGCCTTCCCGGTAGAGCCGGTGCAGGTCGTCGGTGCGCTGGTTGCGTTCTTCCGGTGTCGCGATATAGCTGGCCAAATGCGGGCGGGTGAAGAACACCGAGCCGGCCTCGGCCAGGTCCAACGGGTCCAAGGCACCGATGGGTCCCGAGGCGTTGCCGTTGTTGGACAGCATGCCCCGGGCTTTGAGGCACTTGAGGCTGCCCGCAATCGTATCCTTGCCGACCGAATCGTAGACCACGTCGGCGCCGAGCCCGCCGGTGATTTCCAGTACCGCGTCGGCGAAATCCACGTCGCGGTAGAGGATCGCGTGATCGGCGCCGCGTTGCCTAGCGATTTCGGCCTTTTCCTCGCTGCCGACGGTGACGATGACCTCGGCGCCGCGCATCTTGGCAAGCTGGATGGCCAACTGCCCCATGCCGCCGGCCCCGGCGTGGATCAGGCACGTGTGCCCTTCGGCCAGCGGAAAAAGCGAATGGGTCAGGTAGTGGGCGGTCATGCCTTGAAGCTGCAACGCCGTGGCAATGTCCAGCGGCACCCCGTCCGGCACCCGCACCAGCTTCCACGCCGGGACCACAGCCAATTCGGCGTAGCTGCCGACCTCCAGGCAATAGGCGACCGTGTCGCCGACGGCGACGGTATAGACACCGGGGCCGACGGCCTCGACCGTGCCGGCGCCTTCCATGCCCGGGGTGAACGGCGGCTTGTTGGGATAGGTGTCGAGTTTCTTGAACAAGCCGCTTCGCATGTAGACGTCAATGAAGTTGACCCCGGCGTAGGCGATTTTGATCAGCGCCTCGCCCTCGCCCGGTTCCGGGGCATCGACATCGCCCAGCACCAGGGTCTCCGATCCGCCGTATTCGGCAATCCGTATTGCTTTCATGACCCGAGCCTTTCCTTCAATGCGCCGCCGACGTCCGACGGCGTCGCCAATACCGTGACGCCGGCCGCTTGCAGCGCCTTCTGCTTCGATTCGTAAGTCCCGCGATTGCCGACGACGATGGCCCCGGCGTGGCCCATCTTCTTGCCGACCGGCGCGGCGCCACCAGCGATGAAGGCGATGACGGGTTTATCCATGCCGGCCGCGTACTCGGCCGCCTCTTCTTCCATGGCGCCGCCGATTTCGCCGACGATGACCACCGCCTCGGTGCCTTCGTCATTGTCCAGGGCCTCCAGCGCTTCGCGGGTGGTGGTGCCAATGATCGGGTCGCCGCCGATGCCGAGGAAGGCCGATTGGCCGAACCCGGCGCTGACGATGTTCTGGCACATCAGGGTGCCGAGAGAGCCCGACCGCGAAATAACGCCGACGGTGCCGTGGTTGAAGATGCGCTCGTTGAACGCCGGCATGAAGCCCATGAAACCTTCGCCGACGGTGACCGAGCCCGCCGTGTTGGGGCCGGTGATATCCGTTTCCGCGCCCTGCGCCGCCATAATATACATAACATCCTGGACCGGGATGTATTCGGTGAGGATGCAGATGTTCCGGGCCCCGGCCTCGATGGCGTCGAGCGCTGCGTCCTTGACGCCTAAGGGCGGAATGAACAGCACCGATACATCGAAGGACGTTTCCTTCATGGCCTCGACGGCGGAAGCATAAACCGGCACCCCGCAATGGGTGGTGCCGGCTTTCTTCGGGTTGACGCCGCCGACGACGTTGGTGCCGTATTCCTGCATGCGTTCGGTCCAGAACGTGCCCTGTTTGCCGGTGATGCCCTGGATCAGGACCCGGTGTTGCCGGCGCACGATGATCATCCGCCGTTTCCACCCTTGGCTTCTTCCTGGGCCGCGTCCACCGCCGCCTTGCACGCCGCGTCCATGTCGGAAAGCGGGTCCGCGCCTAAGCGGTCTTTGAGCATCTTGATCGCTTCCTCGTCGCCGGTGCCGGCAACGGAAAAGAACACTGGAAGGTCCGGGGAAATTTCGTCCCAGGCGTTCAGCAGTCCGTCCATCATCACCTCGCAGCGCGCGAAGGCGCCGCAGAAGTTGACCACCAGCGACTTGATCCCCGGTTTGTCGAGCACCATCTCCAGCGCCGGCTTGGCCTTGGTGTAGGCCTCGCCGCCGATCTCGCAGAAATTGGCCGGCCTGCCGCCGTGATGGCGGATCACATCCATGGTCGTCATCGTCAGCCCGGCGCCGTTGGCCAGGACGCCGACATCGCCGTCGAGCTCGATGTACTTGATCCCCGCTTCTTCGCCCCGGGCTTCCAGTTCCGTCAACTTGTCGGGCGTGCCAGTGGCGGCCAGTTCCCGGTGGCGCTTGATCGCCGAATCGTCGATGACGAACTTGCAGTCGAGCGCCACGACGGCGCCCGAGGCGGTAACCACCAGCGGGTTGATCTCCAGTAGCTCGGCGTCGTTGGCCCTATAGGCGTCGTAAAGTTTTACCAGCACGTTGGCGATCCCGTCCCGTGCGCCCCCCAGGTCCAGCCCTTCCAGCATCTCCTGGGCGTCCTGGGGACCGAAGCCTTGGCGGATATCCACCTTGGCCTGCTGGATGGCACCGGGAGTTTTTTCGGCCACGTCCTCGATGTCCATGCCGCCTTCGGTGGAGAACATCACCAGCGGCCCCTTGATCGCCGGGTCGTTGAGGACGGCGGCATAGAACTCGCGCTTGATGTCGGATCGTTCCTCGACCAAAACCTTTTCGACCGCATGGCCGGCAATTTTTAGGCGTAAGATTTTTTCCGCCGCCGCCTTGGCTTCTTCCGGGCTATCGGCGGTCTTGATGCCGCCGGCCTTGCCGCGCTTACCGGCCGGCGCTTGCGCCTTGACGACGACGGCACCGAGGTCCCGGGCGGCCTCCGCCGCTTCGTCGGCGGTCCGGGCGAGGCGGCTTTCGGGCACGGTAATGCCCGCCGCCTTCAACAGAGGCTTGGCGGCGTGTTCCTCGAAATTCATTTTCCGTATCGGTCCCAGTGGCCCCCGAAGAGTTCCTCTTCGGACGGCTTATCCTCGGGAATTTCGGTCACCAGGTGGGTGATGTTGATGAAGTGGCGGTAATTGAGGTTCTCGGAGATCGAGTTTCCGGCCCAGGTGCCGCAGCCCATGGAGAGCGTAAATTCGAGCCCGTTGGTGAAGCTACCGCCGTTGCCGAACGTGTGCGCCTGATTGACCAGCACCCGCACCACATCCAAGTCCTCGGCCAGTTTGCGGGCGTGATCGAGGTCCTGGGTGTGGATGCCGACGGAATGGCCGAGGCCGCAGACGTCCATGATGGCGCGCACTTGGGCCATGGCGTCGTCGAAGTCCTTGGCCCGGTAGACGGTCAGGACAAGGGACAGTTTCTCGTCGGCGAAGGGATGGCCGGGGCCGGGGCCAGAATCCTCGACCATGAAGAACCTGGCCCTCTTCGCCTCCCCTTCCAGGCCCGCCTCGGCGGCGAAGACGTCGGCGTCCTTGGCGATGACCTTGCGGTTGAGGTGCCCGTCGACCCAAAGGGTGTCCTGGATTTTCTGTTTTTCATCGGCGCTCGTAAGGTACCCGCCGGCTTCCTTCAAGGCGGCGAGGGCGTCGTCATAGACGTCGTCGAGGATGATCACCGCGTTTTCCGACGAGCACGACGTCGAGTTGTCGAAGATCTTCGACATCGTGATCTTTTCCGCCGCGTCCTTTAGCTCGGCGCTGGAATCGACGATCACCGAGACGTTGCCGGCACCGACGCCGATGGCCGGCGTACCCGACGAATAGGCGCGGCGCACGTTGTTCTGCGAGCCGGTGACGACGACCAGGTCGGCGGCTTCCATCAATGCCTGGGTCAGCGCCTTGTTGACCGGGGAGGGAAGCACCTGCACCAAATCGGCGGGCAGGCCTATTTTTTCGAGCTCCTGGCGCATGAAATCGACGGTCTTCGTCGTCGTGCCCAAGCCGGCCGGGCTGGGGGCGATTATCACCGCGTTGGCGCCCTTGACAGCCATCATCGCCTTGTTGACCGGCGTCGCCGACGGGTTGGTGGACGGCGCCACGGCGGCGACGACGCCGACGGGCTTGGCGTACTTGACGATGCCGAGCGCCTTGTCTTCCTCGATGACGCCGACGGTCCTGGCCCGCATCAGGTCGCGCAGGCAGCCGAAGGTCTTGCGCTGGTTCTTGATGATCTTGCTTTCGACGCTGCCGAGGCCGGTGTCGGCGACGGCCAGCTCGGCAAGCTCCTTGGCCCGTTCGGGCTTGTAGAGGGACCACGCCAGCGCCGTCACCGCCTCGTCGATGCGGGCCTGATCGGCGCCGGCCAGCGACGCCATGGCGGCGCGGGCGCGTCCGACAAGGTCATCGATAATCGCGGTTTCGCCGCCCTGGTCAGAAGCGGTTTCGGCGGCTGCGGGCTGGCTCATGGCGTTTCATCCCCTGGTATTTCGAGGAATTATAGGGGGTGGCGGGGGATTGGCAATAACCCGCGAATTCCCCTATTCCGCCGCCCACGGGAACGGCAGCAGCCGGTCCAGAGGCTCGGATATCTCGTAGACGCTCTTGATCGCCAAGTCCGTATCATAGGGAACGCCTTCGGCCTCGGCGCGTTTTTTCAGCCGTTCCTCATGGACCGCCATTACGTCCTTGGGGATCGGCATGTCCGCCGGATCGTAGATGCGCAGGTACCCGTCGGCGTCGCGGGCCGGCATGACGCGGGATTTGACGAACCGGTTGGGCGACCAGGGGATGTCGAGGACGCCGGCCTCCAGCGCCTTGACGGTGCCCTGGGCGGCGTCGCCGTCGCCCATTTCCAGCACCTTGTCGATCACCGGCTTGGCCTCGCGGCGGATGAGGTCGACCTCGGCCTTGAATTCCGGCAAATCGTCGAGGCGGATGTGGCGGGCTAGATAGATCGCCATGCGGGTAGTGCGCAGGCCCTCGGCGTTGACGTCCGGCGTCGGGATGCCATAGGCCTCATGGGTGCTTTTGGTGGTCACGCTGACGGCACCGCCGACGGCGGCGAGCGTGCCGCCATAGGACACCAGGGCGGTGGCCTGGGCGTCGTCCTGGGGCCAGGCGCCCATCCAGTGCAGCGACGTCACCGGCGTGAACATGTCGTCGAACCCGGCGGCGGCAAGGTATTCCTGCGCCAGTTCGTCGCACACCCGGATGGCCGCGGAATCTTGAATGAGATGCAGGGTCTGGCCCAGTTCCAGGCCGTAGTTGCGCACCCCCTGGCCAGCGGCGAGCAGCGCGTCCAGCACGCCGACGGCAATGGCGATGGACGGCGGTACGTTGGTGCCGGTCAGGAAACCCGGCTGGCGGCGGTGCAGGTCGACCCCGTGCTCCAGGTACAGCGCCGCCAAACGGTCGAGATACTGGTAATTGCGGATGCCTTCGGCGATCGACGTGTCCTTGGTGTAGGACGTGGTATAGGCGATGCCGGAACCCAGGTAGCCCGAATACCCGGCAGCGAAACCGACTTCGGACGTCAGGCGCGGCATGGCGGTGCCCGACAGCACGATGGCCGGCTTGCCGATGGCTTCGATCAGCTTCCGCGTTTCACGGGGGCCGTAGTTGACCATGGGAAAGCCGTTCAGCATCGAGCGGCCCTGGCGTTTCGATTCCTCGATCCCGGTCTCGGCCTGGGTCCATTGTTCGTTGCGGGTGTAGCTGTCGGTGGTCGTCGGCACGATGTCGGCCATGCCGTCCTTATCGAGCGCCCGCATCAGCTCCATCTGCAACTCCAGGGTCCCAAAACCGCCGCGCGGCTGGGTCAGGCAGCGGCCTTCGCTGGCCGCCTGGCGCATCACCCAGCCGAGCTGCTTGTGCTCGGGCAGGGATTTGTGGAATTCAGCCGCCTCTTCCAGGTCCACTTCGGCCCCGGTCGGCCAGCGGGCGAGGTTTTCAGTCCGCATGGTTGCGAAGTCGTCGGCCGGGATGGCGGCGGCCGATAAGGTCATGTCGTCAGTTTTCGAACCCATGCTTGCGTTTTCTCCCTAGGTTCCGCCCACAGGATGCATGTGCGCCAAGCCCAAGGTCAAGGCGGCTTCGGGCTCGACGCCGGCGAGCAGCCCACAGGCGAACAGGAGATAATCGCCGTCCAGCCTCAGTTCCGGGTCCTTGGGGCGGAGCGATTGCGGCTTGGCCGGGTCGGCGAGGGCGCGGGCCAGAGACGCCGCCGGGTGGGTCCCATGGGCCAGCACCCCGCCGGTGCCGATCACCGTTGCCACGGAACCCAAATCCTTGCCTGTCTGCATGCTGACCGGGCCGGTCACCGTTTGCACGATGGTGACTGTGCCGGCGTGGCGGGCGACGGCGATGCCGACCGCGGCCTCGGCCAGGGCCTGATCGAACCTTTTTTGCGCCGCCGTTTCCGGCAGGCTGTCGACGGCGGCGGTTATTTCGTCGAGGATTTTCCGGGCCCCGTCCACATCCAGCCCGGTGGCCTCGGCCAAGGTGTCCATTCCCACCGCTTCGGCGATGGCCGGGGCGTTGATCCGCATGCCGAGATCCCCTTCCACCGTGCGTTTCAAGTGCGGTTCCGGCAGGCCGTGGGGGATGACCCCTTCGGCCGTCGGCTCGCCCGTCGCCACTGAATGGACGTCGGTAGTGGCGCCGCCGACATCGATGACCACCAACGGCCCCAGGCCGGGAGCGTTGTCCAGGCCCTCGGACAGCAGCCGGGCCCCTTCGAGCACCGCCGCCGGCGTCGGCATCAGCACGGCGTCGAACATTTCCTCCGCCCGGTCGATGCCCTTGGCGTGGACGATGCGCTCGATGAAGACCTGGCGGATGGCGTCGCGGGCGGGCTCGACGTTGAGGGTGCCGAATTCGGGCATCACGTTTTCGGTGACCGTGACCGGTTTGCCGGCGGCCTCCAGCAAACCCGCCGCCTCGTCGGCCGCTTCGCGGTTGCCGGCGACGATGACCGGGCAGGTGACGGAGGCGGCGGCCAGCTTTTCGGCGTTTTCCAGGATTACGTCGGAATTGCCGCCGTCGGTGCCGCCGGCCAGCAGGATGATATCGGGGGCCAGGGCCTCGACCTCGGCGATATCGCCTTGGGTCAAGCCATGGGAAAAGGTCCCCGTCAGCTTGGCCCCGGCGCCCAAGGCGGCCTGCTTGGCGGCTTCGGCGGTCAATTCCTTGACCAAGCCGACGGTGACCATGCCGAGCCCCCCGGCGGCGCTGGAGCAGGCGAGCCGGTGCTTGAAGTCCGGCAACGGGCCGATCCGGCCTTCCAGGTCGCTGAGCGCCTTGGTCAGTCCGCCGGTGATGTCGGACGCCACCGTCGACGGACCCTGCCCGGCGCCGATGATTTCGCCTTTTTCCAGATCGACGGCGCGGAGTTTGGTGAACGTTGAGCCGAAGTCGATTAGCAGGGCCGTGGTCATGTCCCGGCCTTCTTGCCGGCGGCGAAGTCCTTGTCCAGGGTTTCGACCACTTCCTCGACCCGGGTGCCGTTGGGGAAGGCGCGGTCGAAGCCCATGTCCTTGTAACGCTTTTCCACCGAGTCCCAGTCCTGCTTGCCGACCACCAGGTTGCCGCCGATGTAAAGCAGGATCCCTTCCAGGCCGGCCTCGATGCAAAGGTCGCGGAAGCCCCGGCAATCGAGCTCCCCCTGGCCGTAAAGCGACGATACCATGATCCCGTCGGCCGCCGTCTCGACCGCCGCTTTGACGAATTCATCGGCCGGGGTCAACGCGCCTAAGGACACCACCTTGAAGCCGGCCTCTTCGAGCCCCAAGGAAAGGATACGGTTGCCGACGATATGGGTGTCGGCGCCGATGACGCCGGTCACCAGGGTGATGTCGCCCCTTTTTGGGTTTTCGTCCGCATTCACGGCTGTGACCTTTTCCTGTCCCCTTCGCCGACATAAAATAACGCCGCCGCAAGCAACTGAAAAGGACGCGTTATTTCCGCCCAACTACCATCCCCCCCCGGCGACTCGATGGAGCCCGCCGAGGCTTTTGACGGCCGGCGCCGGGCCTTCAGGGGCGGTGTCGCCGCCGCCTTTCGGATGCCAGTCTGGGTCGTTTCCGCGTCGATGATGGGCTTCGGCTCGTTGGCGCGGGACAGTGGGGTGAGTTTCGGTGTCGCCGTGGTCTCGACCGCTACCATCTGGGGACTGCCGGGGCAGATCGCCTTTGTCGAGATGTTCGCCGTCGGCGCCCCGGTGCTCGCCATCGTCGTCGCATCCTCCATGGCCAACATGCGTTTCCTGCCGATGTCCATATCGATGCTGCCGCTGTTCCGGGCCGACAAGGCGGCCTGGCGGTGGCGCTATCTGTTTGTGGCGATGATGTCGGTCAACACCTGGGCGATGACCCTTCGCTTCGCGCCGGGAATGCCGGAACAGCACCGGGCACCCTATTTCACCGGCCTGTCGACCACTTGCATGATTGTGGGGGTCCTGTCGACGGGGTTGGGCTATTACCTGGCGGGCACGTTTCCCTTTTACATCACCGTCAGTCTGATTTTCCTCAACATCATGTATTTCACCTTCCTGTTCGCCAGTGTGCGGCAGCGCAATTGCCTGCTGGCGCTGATGATCGGCGCCGCCCTGGGGCCCTTGTTTCACCTGATCTCACCGGAATGGGGTCTGCCATTCTGTGGCGTGATCGCGGGGACGGCCGCTTTCTTCATCGATCAACGATTAGGGGATGGCCATGGATAGCGGCGTCATCTGGGGAAAATGGGAACTTTGGGGTTTGCTGGGGCTGGTCAGCTTCGCCACATATGTCTGGCGCGCCACCGGCGCCACCATCGCCGTCCGCATCGTTCCCGACGGCGCCATGTTCCAGTGGTTTTCCTGCCTCGCCTACGGGATGCTGGCCGGGTTAATTTCCAGGATCATCCTATTGCCGGTGGGAATCCTCGCCGAAACGCCGCTGGTGGACCGCCTGGTCGCGTTGGCGGCCGGGTTCCTGGTTTTCGCCGCCTTCAAGCGCAACATGCTACCCAGCATGATTTCCGCTGTCGGTGTCTTCGGTGTTCTTGCGGCGCTTCGGGATTTCGGGGTCTTATAAGCCATGCGCGCTTTCAGCCCCGTTCGGACACTGTTGTTCGCCGCCCTTTTGCTTGCGTCCTGGGCCGGAACGGCGGAAGCACAACCCCGGTGCAAGGCCCCGGACGCGGTCTGCGCGGCGGCCGAGCGGGTATTTGCCATCGCCTCCTTCGATCCCACCGCCAGCGCGGTGCTGATCGAACCGGGGTTGCTGGTCACCAACCGTCACGCCGTCGCCGACAACCAACGCGCTCAGATATTCCTGCCGGCGGGCGGCCAAGTGCTGGCCGACGTGGTGCCGAGCGGTTATGCCGGCGACTTGATCCTGCTCCGCGCCCCGGACCTGAAAGCCCCCGGGAATTGGGCCACCACCGAGAACGCCACCGGGATCAACCTTTACACCATCGGCACCGATGTCGGACGCGGGGCGATCCGGGTCTATCCGCCGGGCCGCATGCTGCTGCCCCCCGCCCCCGGCAAACCCCTGGCCCGGCTTCACCACGACGCCTTCAGCCAGCCCGGCAATTCGGGCGGCGCCCTGGTCGATGCCGAGGGCCGTCTGGTGGCCATCGTCGCGTCGGGCGGCGAGGGCCGCAATGAGGCCATCCCGGCGGCTGAGATCGAAAAGCTTCAATCCCAGTCGGGGCCCGAACACCGGGCCGCCAGCCGGGCCACCGGC
>Ga0208391_1001744_pt1 | contig 9941 bp, 7 predicted proteins | sample Knorr_S23_td_Bot_FD_185612 | JGI IMG/M metagenome (GOLD analysis project Ga0208391, IMG submission 185612) | Marine microbial communities from Southern Atlantic Ocean transect - Knorr_S23_td_Bottom_ad_3770_LV_A (SPAdes) (version 2) | ecosystem: Environmental > Aquatic > Marine > Oceanic | place... | reverse complement strand
GCCGAAGTGCGCCACCGACAAATCGCAGCCGCTGAAAACAGCCGTCGTGCACCGCCGCCGTCTGCCAGCCCCGCAGTCCGCTCACATACAGGTGGCCGTCGTACGGATTGAACCGGCCGCGCATCGCGCCCGAAAGGTAGCGGCCGGGGAGTTGCAGCATCGCGCCCTGCCCGGGATGCGCCTCGTCCGGCAGGGCCAGCAGCGCGGTGCAGCGGCCGTACGACAGGTGGATCATTCGCCCGCCAAGCGCGCCCCATTGCCCGGGCGGCACCCACACCTGCCCCCCGGCGGAGTTGTCGAACACCCGCGGCACGAACGCAAACGGCGGGTCGTACGTCTCCGGTTTCGTGGCGCGATGATGCATCGGCATGAAGCCGTAAAAGCCGCCCCGGCGCATCACGTCCACCCGCGTCTCCGGCACCCAGCCGCCCTGCTGATCGCCCACGGTGATCACGTCACCGGGTCCGATGCCCAAGCCGTTCGGGTTGCGGAAGCCGGTCGCGAACACGTCCAGCTTCCCGCCGTCGGCGCTGATGCGGATCAGCGAACCGCCGTGCGCCGTGCCCTCGGAGCACTTTGTGAAATAAAAGTTGCCGCGCGAGTCGGTCTCGAGACTCGTTGCGTATGCGTGCCCGCCGCCGGCCGAGAGCAGATCGTTGTTGAAGCATTCGTAAAAGTCCGCCTCGCCGTCGCCGTTGAGGTCGTGCAGACGTGTGATCTGGTCGCGTCCGATGACGTAGGCATTGCCACCGACCACCTTCAGGCCAAGCGGCTGAAACAGGCCGGTCGCGAAGCGGCGCCACGTCACTTTTTTAAGCGACGAGTCGATGCCGGTTAGCCGCCACACGTCGCCGTGCACGGTGCAGACCAACGCCGAGCCGTCCGGCAAAAAATCGTGGCCGGCCGTGAACAGCAGCGCGTTCCACGGGTTGTCGAACGGCAGCCGGATCGTGTCGATGGCAAACGCGCCGCGCGGTTTGCCGACGACGCCCCGCGTGGCCAGCGGCGGCCACAAGCCGGGGCCACCATTGGCCAAGCGCGACGGCGGCTCGATGACGGCGTTCGCCTTGGCCAGCGCAACGACGGACTCCGCTTGGCCAAGCGGCGCTTGCACGATGAACACCTTGGCCAGGCGCTTGGCTTCGCCCGGTTGCACCGTCAGCAAAATGCGGTCGTTTTTCACTGCCAAGCCGGTGCCTTGGCCAAGCGCGGCGACCCAAAGCGTTTCGTCGCCGGCGGGGAGTTGGGCCACGGCCAAGCCGCCGATCTTTTGCAGCACAGCAGTCGCCCCTCGCTTGGTGGCGATCAGGCCGGTCAGCGGCTTGGCTACTTGGTCAAACTCGAGTGTTCGCGTGAGAAACAGCCGGCCATCGGCTTGGCCGACCCACGGCGTCTCGAGCACCCCGGTTTCGCCGACGGTGTAGCTGAGCACCACCCGGTTGCCGTGCCGGTACAGGCCGCGGTACCTGGCCCAGTTGCGCGGGAGCGAACCGAGCTGGCGCTGGCGCGGGTCGGCCAGTTCGCCGCGGTGCGCCCAGCCCGGCGTCATGCCGTTGGCGAACAGGATGCGGCCTTTTGGTTTTGTGCTCCCGGTCAAGCCGTACCGCCTCGGGTCGAACTCGAGGAAGCCGCCCGCCCACGCCGCGCTGTAGCCGAGCAGTTCGGTGTTGAAACAGACCGTGGCCTGCGCCGTGTCACCGACCTTGATGGCAATGCCCTTGAGCGTGCGCCCCTGCGGCGTGTGGATGGCAGCGCTCATGAACGGCCCGACATCGGCCTGGTTCCATCGTCCGTCCGCCCAGTCCTCCTCGACCTGGTCGGCCACAGCCTTCATCACGGTCGTCGCCGGAGTGGTTTTTTCCGCCTGGCCAAGCGCGTTCAGCGAGCAGCCAAGCGCCAGCACGGAGGCAAAAGATTTGCACCGAGGTGAGGGCACGAATTTCACGGGCAGGATGCTGGGCAAGTGCGGCGGCTTGTCAAGCAGCGGTACAAACGGGGCTTGCACGCTGCTGGCAACTGCCACACCCTTCCAACCCGTGAAGACATACTCGACTGTCATGCAGCATTTGGTCATCGTTTTTTTGACGGTGGCTCTGGCACTACCCACCCTTGGCCAAGCGCAACCCGGGGATGCAGAAAAAGATTCCGCTGAAACCATGGGTTCAGCGAGCGACGCATCTGCCCTGACCGACGATTGGCAAAGATTGCTCGTTGACTGGTCCCAAAAGATCGGCGTGTCGCTGCTGATCCTGTTTGTCTTTTGGGTGTTGGCGGCTATGGCCCGCAAGGTGGTTCGCAAGGCCGGCGCGACCGCTGGGATCGACTCGAGCGTGATCAACCTGCTGGCGCGCTCAGCGTACGTCGTGCTGCTGGTGATCGGTTTGATCACGACGCTTGGCACGCTGGGCATCGATGTTTCCGGGATCGTGGCCAGCCTCGGGTTGACCGGTTTCGCGGTGAGTTTTGCATTGAAGGACTCGATCAGCAACCTGTTGTCCGGGATGCTGATCCTGATCTATCGCCCCTTCAAGGTGGGCGCCTCGATCAAGGTCAAGACGTTCGAGGGCCAGGTGACGGCCATCGACCTGCGCTACACCAAGCTGGAGCGGGACGGGGAGAAAATCCTCGTGCCCAACTCGCTGCTGTTCACCAACCCGATCAGCATTCAGTCCGGGTCGGCGAACGAAAATTGAACGATCACCCTATTTCGCCTGTCACAATCGCGGGTGTGTCGCCCTCCACAATCCGGTTTTTATTGAAAACAACCGTCAAAACCGCCGTCGCTCTGTCAGCCGTCCTGCTGGCCAGCTTGGTTTGTGCCCCGGCGGTTTTTGCGGATAAAGCCAAATTTTACTCGTCGAAGAGCAGTCCCTCGCTCAAGAGCCGAGCCATGGATATCCAGTCCGGTGTGGGGCGGAGCAGCCTCAACAAGGCCAAGTCGATGAGCGGGGTTGGAATGGCGCTTTACCCGAGCGGCAGTGCGTCGATGGATCGGGCGACCACCAAGAAATTACTCGAGCTTTTCGACCAAAAGAAAAACTGGATGTTTCAGGACTTGGATGAGAATGGCAGAACCGGTGACGCCGGGGAGGAGTGGTCCTGGGAAAATGACCTGCTCGGCGATGAGAGGGGCAACCGGCAAAACCCATATTTCAAGTCGCGCGGAGTGGTGCAGGGTTTCCTTCGGTCAGACGAGAAGGAGAAGCGGCCCCGCAACAAATCACGTCGGCGCGGCCAACCGGAGCGATCGCCGACCGAGGAGGAGGACGAGTTGTCGGAGAAAGGGTTCGAGATGAGCCCGGACAGGCTCAAGAAGGGTGGCAGGAAAAAGGAGGAGTCACTGTTCCGCGCCAATTCGCCGTTTGCCGCCAAGACGGCGCTTGCTGATTTTTCACCTTTTTCGCGGAAGAGCAACAAGTCCACGGCTCGATACAGGAGTCCGGGCAATCGTGCGGGCCTGAATGGCGGACGCTCGGAGGCAGGCAAGGCGCTTGGCCAAGCGGGGGCGGCAAGCCGTGGCGGTTTTTTTCAACAACAGCAAAAAAGCGGGGGGAATTTTTTCAGCAACAAAAACTTTTTCACAACCAAGCCGGGTGCCTCGGGCAAGGGTGCGCTTGGCCTCGACCCGATGAGCTTTGGCCGTGGCTTCGCCCCGAAGCCGTCCACGCCGGTGACGGGGGTTGGCGTTGGCGAGATGTCGGCCGGCTTCAAGCTGCCGCCGGGCCTGGCTTCTCCGTCAGCGGCGAACAGTCGTTTCTCCTCATACAGTGTCGCGCCCCCGGCGACCGTGCGACGGGAGTTGCCGTTGCTTTTCCAGTCGAGAGATCGGGGGCAGCCGAGCATTCGCAGCGGCCTGCTCAACCAGCAGTCTGGCGCCAATGCGAAGAAGCCGGGTCGGGGTTTCTGAGCGCCCGCTTGACCAATCCCTGCCAACTGTGGCCCACTCACCGGCCTTGAGCGACCACGCTGCCAAGCCCAAATTCCCCGGAGGTATCCAAAGCCTGTTCTGGTTTTTCTTCCTCAATTTCCTGTCGTGCCAGATCATCATGGACAGCCCGATCTTTCTGTACGCAGAGAGCCTCGGGGCCAGCGCCACCGTGATTGGCCTCATCGCCGGGATGACGCCGCTGATGGTCGTTTTCCAGATTCCCGTCGCCGCGCACGTGGGGCGCTGGGGCTACAAGCTGTTCATCACCACCGGCTGGTCGCTGCGGTTGGTTTTCGTGTTCGGGCTGGTGTTCGTGCCGTTGATGGATGGCGTGATCAACCAGCAGAGCCAGCTCGCGCTGGTGCTCGTGCTGTTGTTCGCCTTCAACTTGGTTCGCGGCATCGCAAGTTGCGCCTGGTATCCGTGGATTCGCGGGCTGATCCCGGAGGACATCCGCGGCCGCTATCTCACGTTCGAGAGCGCCTTCGTCAATGCCGGCAGCCTGGTGGCGTTCCTGCTGGTCGCGGCGTACCTTGGCCAACCGCCGACGAGCGGGCAGTTCAGTGTCCTGTTCGCGTTCAGCTGCCTCGCGGGGGCGGGGAGCATCTACTTCATTCGCCGCGTGCCGGACGCCGCGCCGCCAAGCGAGGAGGCCGGCAAAAAACAGGAGGCGCCTTGGGCCGAGATTTTCGCGAACCAGCCGTTTCGCAAGCTGCTCTGGGTGGAGTTGTTCATGGCGATCGCGCTGGGTGGTCTGGCCGCGTTCACGGTCAAGTACCTCAAGGCCGAGGCCGGCATGCAGGACAACCACATCATGCTCGCCTCGGCGGCCAAGTTCGTCGGCGCACTCGGGACGCTTTGGTTTCTTAAGTCGCGTCTCGACCGCATGGGCAGCCGGCCGATCATTTTTTTCGGCCTGGCCATTGGCTTGGTTTGCGTGGCGGTGTTTGGGCTGATCGCCGGCGGAGTGGTGCCGATCAATTTTTTCGCCGTAACCGGACTGTACTTCAGCTTTGGCTTCGTGCTGGCGAGTGTCACCATGTCGATGACGCGGCTGGCCATGGCGACCGTGCCGCGCCTGGGCAGCATCCACTACTTCGCCGTGTTCGCCGTCGTCGGCAACATGGCCATGGGCCTGTCGCCGATGCTTTGGGGGCTGATGATCGACATCCTGTCCGGCCGGGAGTGGGGCTGGCTCGGCGTTGAGTGGAACGAATACACCATTTACTTCGCCGGCGTCGCGGCGGTGCTGATGCTTACGGCGCTGGCCACCGTGCGGCTGGAGGAAGCCAAGGCCGCCCGGCTGAATGAGTTCCTCATCGACCTCATCCGACATTCGCCGCTGCGCTACTGGATGCGAAACTGATCGTCGGTTTTCGGTTTTCGGTTCTCGGTTCTCGGTTTAATTTCTGCCTGGTTGCGGCGCTCGAGGAAGGGGACTAGCAGCGTGTCGGCGATCAGTTGAATCAGGTGATACAGCGCAAGCGGCAGCGCTCCGATGGGATTTTCGCTGAAGAAATGCTGCCAAAGGTAGATGCCGTTCGGCAATGTTTTTTGCGAGCCGCAAAAGACGAGCGCCGTGCCGGTGCCGCTGTCCATCCGCAACAGCACCGACACGCAATAGTTCCACGCCAGTAAGAACGCGTGCAGCAGCGCGGAGAGCGCGACAATGCGCAGCACGATGTCGGCGTTGCCGCTTATTTGGCCGGTGGCCACCGAGAAACCGGAGTACACGAACACGAGAATGATCAACTGTGGAACCAGGCGGATGCCCTTGAGCAACGGCTTGGCCTCGGCCCACAAAAACCGGCGCAGCGCTTGGCCAAGCGCCACCGGCATCACGACGACGAGCAGCATTTTGAGGATCATCTGGCCAAGCGGAATCTCGACCGAGGCGCCGATGCTCAACTGCAGCACGAGCGGCGTCAGCACCACGGTCAGCGAACTCGACAGCAGCGTGAAGATGAGCGCCAGTTCCTGGTTGCCGCGCGACAGCACGGTCAGCGCCAGCGCCGAGGCGAGGCTGCTCGCCTGCGCCGCCATGATCATCACCGCCGTCAGGAAATGCGGGTGGCCCGCCGGTTGCAGCCAAAGCGCCAGGCCGTACGCCACCGTCGGCGCCACGCAGTAGGTCGAGAAAAGCACCAGCGAGATCGCGCCGAGGTTGGCCGCCTGCCGGTGCAGCTTGCCGGTGTCCAGCGTGAAACCGGAGATGCCCATCATCATCCCCACCAGCACCGGCGTTACCCAACCGGCGTCCTTGATGGCCCGGCCGCCTTCCGGCAGCCAAAGCCCCGCCGGGATCATCATCAGGAGCATCGCAAGAAACCAGTAGCGGCTTACAAGGGTTCGCCCCTGTTTCGCCGCTGAGTTTGACTGTTCCATACCGCCGCTCACAAGGCGGCGCAGTATGGACACCGGTTCCCCGTCGTCCAAACCAATTTCCATTGACAGGGCGGCCAACAAAAAACTTGCACGCCGCCTGTTTCCTGACTACAAAACGCCGCTCTCGACGCATCGGCGTCGGCGATTGGCGTGCCTCGGTAGCTCAATGGTAGAGCAGTTGACTCTTAATCAATTGGTTGTGGGTTCAAGTCCCTCCCGGGGTACCAGTTTTACTAAGAAAAAAGCCGCTTGGGTGTAACTTGGGGGGTGAGGTTGGGACACACACCCAAGTGATTGCTTACACCCAAGCAGCATTTGATCAGCTCTCCCGCACTACCACTTTTGGCACCTCGCAGAGGTCTGCGTAGTAGTCTGCGGTGACGCTGGGGTCACTGTGCCCGAGGAGTCGCTGTGCAACATAGAGCCCGTAGCCTGTGGCTACCTGAGCCCCGTACAGCTTGCGGAGTTCATGGGCACCCTTCTGGGTTGTCCAGCCAACCTTGTCCTTCATCCACTTATTGAGCGTGGCTATGTCCCGCAGAATGTTTGATAAACTCTTTCCTCTGGCTTAGGCGGGGATTGGTAGGGTTTGAGATCCGAGCGATTTTTATAGGGCTCTTGCAGCGCAGTTAGGAGATCTTTCAGTGGTTTCAGGTCGCCGTTCGTGGCAGCGTCCAGAACCTGTTCCACTTTATGATTGCGTGGGATCACAGCCGGGTTGTTAGCACGCATCAAAGACAAGGAAGATTTCAACGGTTTCGTGTTTTTAGCGAGCTGCGCCTGCCAGCGAGTATACCATTCTTTGAAGGTTTTATCGTTATAGGGCTTGCCCTGCGGTGGTTTTTCTTCCGTCAAACGCCGGAAGGTGTTGGTATAGTCCGCGCCTGCTCGCTGCATCCAGTCAAGCAGATCAGTAATTAGACTTTCGTCCTCCGCTCGCGCGCCGAACAGGCCAAGTTTGGCACGCATCATGGAGAGCCATTTATCTTTATACAGTACGCCAAAACCGTTTACGGCTTCTTCGGTTGTGTCTGCCGCCTTTTCGATCTCGTCATCCAAGAGGGGCAGCATGGTCTCGGCAAGGCGTGCCAGATTCCATTGTGCTATGTCTGGCTGGTTGGCATAGGCGTAGCGCCCCATATGGTCGATGGAGCTAAACACCGTCCTTGGATCGTAGGCATCCATAAAAGCGCAGGGTCCGTAATCAATCGTCTCGCCAGATAGTGTCATATTATCGGTGTTCATTACGCCGTGAATAAAGCCCACGCGCATCCAGTGGGTTATCAAATCTGCCTGTTTCTCGATGACAGCTTTAAGTAGCGAGAGAGTCTTATTGTGTTCCTCCTTAATCCACGGATAGTGCCGGTCGATGGTGTAATTGACGAGCGTTTGGATTATTCCCTTGTCCTGCTGCAATGCGGCGTATTCAAACGTACCAACACGAATGTGTGAGCTGGCGATACGTGTGAGGATTGCTCCCGGCAGGCCAGTTTCACGATACACCTTCTCTCCGTTTGTCACCACCGCAAGACTACGGGTTGTGGGGATGTTCAGTGCATGCATTGCTTCACTGATGATATATTCACGCAGCATCGGTCCCAGTACGGCGCGCCCGTCTGCACCCCGTGAATAAGGCGTGGGACCAGAACCTTTGAATTGAATGTCAAGGCGCTGACCTGAAGGGGTGATATGCTCGCCCCATACAATCGCACGCCCATCACCCAGCATGGTAAAGTGGCCAAATTGATGTCCAGCATAAGCCTGAGCGAGCGGCTCTGACCCCTCCGGCATAATATTGCCGCTAAACAGCGCAGCTTTTACGTCCGTGCTTATGCCGGAAAAATCCAAACCCATATCGGTGGAGAGAGGTGCATTGAATATTACCATTTCTGGCTTGCGCACCGGCACCGGTGAAAGCTCTGTATAAAACGCCTTCGGCAGGTGGATGTAAGTGTTGTCAAAATTAAAACCGGAGCCAGCCATTTAATGCTACCTCATTAATGACACAGTTTCATCGCGTAGTCCTTTTCCTCACACCCCACCAGAAGCACGGCTGCGATTGTTGTGATTAGGAGGTGTTTCATTTCCCTTCAGCTTTCAATTTCCTCTTGGTCGTGCCGCCGTGTTTGCGGAGGAGGGCGGCGATTTCGGTTTCATCGTTTTCGATGGCCCAATCTAGCGGGGTCGGGTTGTCTCCGGGTCATTCCAGACATAGGTGGCGAACGATGCGCCATTGATGGTGATTTCCATCTGCCTCTCGCCCTTCTCGAACGCAACCTGACCAAGGGCGGCGCAGGTAGTGAGGAATAAACAGACTAGAATATGACGTTTCAGAATTAACATAACGGCAATAACTTTTTCCATTGAACCCGAAAATCACCAATGTTTCAATCCCGTTCCAATTCGAATTTCTCGTTTATATTTGCGTTTTTCTTGCACTAGTTCACTGGGGAAAACGCGAACCCAACAATCGTTCCCAGCACAATTTGTATTTTTCAACGTCATTGTTAAAACATCCTTTTTACTGGGCATTTAATCGATTTAGGAAGCATCCTCGGTAATGGCTTTAATCCAATTCACCTATTTCAGTTGAGCTTAAATCGAAAAACCCAACCACTCCAATCTGAAACTTTAGACCGCAATTAAAACCCGAAGAACGAGCATATCGGGGTAAGAGTAGCAATCCATCCCCATATGAATAATCAAAGACGGTTCCCGGTTGTAATCGTTGATATATGGATGTGGTCTATTCACTCACAAGCAACATAGCGCCAGCGTGAACACCGCCCGCTCTAACAAGATTTACGACACCAGCGACACCAGAGACGCCAAGTACCAGAAGCCCGGCCATCCGGAAGCCGAGCTGACAAGCGAAGACTCAGACTCGTGGGAACCGCCGGCTGATGTGCGGGGAGAGAAACCCGTCGGCGGCTTGGCTTACTTCGTGGTGTTCTCAATCTCAGCCTGTTTTTCCCCCAGCTTGGCTTTGCGCGACTCTATGATTGCGAACGGCTCGGCGGGAAGGTTTTTGTGGTTCACGTATCGAGAAAGATCCCGGAGGGCGATCACGGTGCATTTTTCCTCCTGCAGGTGCTTCATGTATTGCGTGAACAGCTGGGGTGGCGTGTGCACCCATGGGTGATCGAAGTCGGGCACGCCGTGAAACTGGAGCACCGCAATTCTACCCCAACCAGCTTGAGCCACTGCGCGTTTGAAATCTGCCAGCGTCCAGTCAGGGCGCGCGTCGCCAGCACTTGGAATCAACAGCGGATGGTCAAGGCCCGGCTCGTAAGCCACACCCTGCCCGTTCTCGTAGGGAAACTCCGGGGAACCACCGCGACGGGCAAATCGGATTCCCAGCGACTTGAGTATTTTCAAAGCCTTAGGATGGATGCCGTTTCCGGGATAAGCGAACGAGACAGGCTTAGGGATGCCGTACGCCTCACATTGCCGGGCGATATAATTGATCTCCTCTGGAAGTCGCCCCAATGTGTCCCGGGTCACCCCCATATGACTGCGGGTGTGGTTGCCGATTTCAAAACCGTCGGCGTGCAGAGCCTTAATTTGCTCCCATGTCATGTAGTCCTTTTTGTTGCTGGTGAAGGTAAACCCTTCGGTGACGAAGAAG
>Ga0208391_1001739_pt1 | contig 9968 bp, 9 predicted proteins | sample Knorr_S23_td_Bot_FD_185612 | JGI IMG/M metagenome (GOLD analysis project Ga0208391, IMG submission 185612) | Marine microbial communities from Southern Atlantic Ocean transect - Knorr_S23_td_Bottom_ad_3770_LV_A (SPAdes) (version 2) | ecosystem: Environmental > Aquatic > Marine > Oceanic | place... | reverse complement strand
CTCCCCCAACACCGCGCGGCAGAAGGAACTCAACTGGCGGCTCGATCGCAAGTTGTCGCTTGGCCTTATCGGCGAGATCGGCGTGCACCAAGTCGATGTGCTTGGCTGGTTCATGAACGAGAGGCCGGTTTCGGTGACCGGTTTCGGATCGATCATCCAGTGGAACGATGGGCGCAACGTGCCGGACACGATTCAAACCGTGTTCGACTACCCAAGCGGCGCGCGGACGATGTACGACTGCACGCTGGCCAACTCGTTCGACGCGAGTTACGACATGATTTACGGCAGCTACGCGGCGCTGATGATGCGCGGCGCGCGCGCGTGGATGTTCAAGGAAGCCGACTCGCCGTTGCTCGGTTGGGAAGTGTACGCCAAGAAAAACAGCTTCTTCGGCGAAACCGGCATCGCGCTGGTGGCCAACGCCACCAAACTAACCAATCACAACGACGACCCGAACAAAGACCCGGAAGGGACGAAGCCAAGCCGGTTTCACGCCTTGGAGGCATTTGCAAAAAACTGCCACAAGCATCAGGTGGCGGTTGAGGATTTCGAGGCGTTGTTCGGTGACGACGATCCCGAGGCGCTCGCCGAGCACCTGGCCGAGACCAACAAAAACAAACTCCCGTACGCGACGGATCAGGATGGGTTTGAGTCCGTCGTCATCGCAGCCAAGGCCAACGAGGCCATCAACAGTGGCACGCGCGTTGAATGGAACGAGAGCGAATACAGCCTTTAAACACAGTACAGATGAAAAACATCATACAGTTGGGCCGCGTGTTGAGTGCTGCGGCCGTCATTGCGTTCGCGGCGCAAACCCGGGCCGAGACCGTCACGTACTCCGCCAAGACTGGCAGCCTGCTGAAAATCAGCGGAACCTCCTCGGTCCACGATTGGGAAGTGAAGACCCGACTCATCGGCGGCAAGATGGAGTGGGATTCGTCCTTTCCGCTGGATCCCTCAAAGGCAGAACTGCCCAAGCTGACCAAGACACCGAAAGTCAGCATCATCATTCCGGTGCGAAACATCGAGAGCGGCAAGCAGCGAATGAACGAAGTCATGCACGGCGCATTGAACGCCCAGAAACACAAGTACGCCCGGTACAGCCTCAAGGAAATGAAGCTCGCTGAAACCAAGCGCAAAGCCGGCGACCCACTGGTGTTCGACACCAAGGGAACCCTAAGCGTCAACGGCAAGACGGCTCCGGTGTCCATGCAAATCAGCATCACAAAGGCGGAGGGGGACAAGTTGAAAGTGAGCGGCAAGACGAAGCTCAAGATGTCACAATTCGGAGTTGTGCCTCCGGCGCCAAAGATTGCCCTTGGCCTTATCACGACCGGCAACGAGGTGAGTGTCGAGTTCAACTGGTTCGTCGCTTCGAAAAAATAAGCTGGTAATGAGACGCGGATTTCACGAATTCACACGGATTTAAAATACGATCCGTAAAAACCTGTGTTAATCCGAGAAATCCGTGTCCCTGCTTGAAACTTCGATCTTGAAACTTGAAACTCCCCCCCCGCGCATCGCGTGGGGTTTCCATGAGCAACGAGGATAAGAACCTTAAAACCAGCTTTCAAGTGCTGACGGTCGCCTTGACGTTGCTGGTTTTTGGCGGGGCCATCTGGATTGCCAAGGAGCAAATGGGGGAGCGCATCCGTGAGCAGGTTCTGGCCCGGTACGCGCAGGAGTTGTACGCCATTTCACTGGTGCATCAGGTGACGATGGCGGAATCGGTCGAGATCCTGTTTATGGATGACGCGTTCGACCAGTTGACCGTCTATGGCGCTGTCGCTGAGTTGAGCGGCGCGATGGGGGTACGGCTTTACATGGCGGACGGCGAGTTTCTTGTGTCCTCCCCCGAGAACATCGCTGAAGGCAGCTTGTCTGCCGGCCAGTTGGAGATGGCTCGTGCCTTTGCACCGGTCAGCATGTTGAACGATGCACTCCCTGTTGAGGATATTTTTTGGGAACCGTTGCTTGAGGAGTTGTCTGTCGGGCAATCGCTGACTGTCCGGGAGGTCGTTCTGCCCGTCCACGTGGCAGAGGAGGACGAACTGCTCGGCGTGGTCCAGTTTCTTTTCGACGCTACAGAGGCGCTTGCGGACATCGCCGAGTTGAACGACGGCTTGTTTCAGCAGGGCGTCTTTATTTTTGCTGCCGGCGGCAGTGTGATTGCGTTGCTTTTGTCGCTCTCCTTTGCGCGGATCAACCGCATTCACCGTTCGCTGGCCAAGCGGACGTTCGCGCTCAAGAAGGCAAACCAGGAGCTGGCGCTCTCGGATCGGACCAGCGCGGTGGGAGGCGTGGCTTCGCATTTGATTCACGGCTTGCGAAACCCGCTCGCCGGACTGCGCGCATATCTCGATACCGGCCAACGAGACGGAGATGATTTATCGACCGCAAAATCGGCGGCCAAGCGGATGGAGGGCATGATCGACAACATCGTGCGAACCTTGGGAGAGAACGCCAGCGGAGTCGTTTACGAGTTGAGCGTTGCGGAGTTGCTCGAGATTTTAAAGTCGAGGATAGAGCCGATCGCTGCCGGACATCATGTGCAACTCACCGTCATCAGCACGGGGGGCAGGGAACTGGACAACCGTGAGGGAAACTTAACTTTGCTGATTCTGGAAAACCTCACACAGAATGCCGTGGAGGCATGCGAGCCGGGCGGGCGAGTCGCTGTTCACGCCAGCAAAACCGGTGGCGTGACGGTGTTCGAAGTAAGCGACAACGGCGGTGGGCTGCCGGAGGCTGTGATAGGGTCACTGTTTCAGCCCGGCAACACGTCGAAGGAGCAGGGGAGCGGGCTTGGCCTCGCGATCAGCGGACAGTTGGCCGCGTCGATGAGAGCCGAGTTGACTCTGGCCAAGTCGGATGAAAACGGGACAACATTTCGGCTGGCCCTGGCCAAGCGCTCCGCCTAGCGGACGGCGTCGAAGACGTTGGCCAAGCGCTTGAGGGTGGCGCTCATTTGGCCAAGCGGAATCATGTTTGGCCCGTCACTCGGCGACTTGGCCGGTTCCGGATGTGTCTCGATGAACAACCCGTTCGCACCAGCCGCAAGCGCCGCCTTGGCCAGAATAGGCGCAAACTCACCCTGGCCCGCCGAGCGGTCGCCGCCACCGCCGGGCAATTGCACCGAGTGTGTGGCGTCGAACACCACCGGGTAACCGAACGACTGCATGATCGGGATCGACCGCATGTCGGCGACGAGGTTGTTGTAGCCGAAACTGGAGCCCCGTTCCGTGAGGATGATTTTTTTGTTCCCACAATGGGCCGCCTTGGCCGCGACCTGCTTCATCTCGCTTGGGGAAAGGAACTGGCCTTTTTTGATGTTCACGATTTTGCCGGTATTTGCGGCAGCAGTGATGAGGTCGGTCTGGCGACAGAGGAAGGCGGGGATCTGCAGAATGTCGACAACCTTGGCGGCTTGTTCCGCCTGCTGCCCAGTGTGAACATCGGTGAGCACGGGAACGCCGGCCTTGTCACGAACGGAAGCCAGAATGCGAAGGCCGGCATCCAAGCCAGGGCCGCGCTTGGCCTTGACGGAAGTGCGGTTGGCCTTGTCGAAGCTCGCCTTGAAAACGTAAGTGATGCCAAGCGCGGCGCAAGTGCGCTTGAGCGACTTGGCGATTTTGAGGCAAAGCGCCTCGGACTCAATCACACACGGCCCGGAGAACAGGAACAGGCGGCTTGGTTTGTTCAATATTTTCCAGAGAGCGGTTGATGTCATGCTGTGTGAAACTGGTTGCGGAGCAATTCGTCATGCTGCGACCGGAATGGTGAAGTGCCGCTTAAGCGGTTGAGCGCGAAAAGGGTAGCGGGCAGGCAGGCAGTGTCGAGTGAATTGTCACGGCACCTCCAGTAAAACCCGCCCGGTGGCGCGGCGAAGGAAAGGGCCGCTGCGCCGAACTTGAACGATGTCCAGCATCAACCTGTCGCCACTTTCCTTGTCGTGCAGCAGTCTCGCTGCACGGACGATGTCGTTCACTTCCTGTCCGTCAACAGCGACGACAACCACGCCCGTGGTGAGGCCCGCTTTGTCAGCCGGCGAGTCGTCATCGACTTGTGACACAACGAGCCCGTTGGTTGAATTGTAGCCAAGCGCCTTGGCGACCTTTGGCGTCAACTCTTCCAGGGTGGCCCCGGTCTTGTCGCGAATGAGGCCGGAGTTGAAATACGCCTTCTCAGGAATCAGTTTCACGGTGCAGGCGATGAGTTCACCCTTCCGCTTAACCTGTAATTTCACTGCCCGCTTGCGGCCAAGATTAAGAAGCCTTTTGGCGAACTCGATGAAGTTGAGGGGGGAGTGGTTGTTGATTGTTGCGATCTGGTCACCCGCAACCATGCCGGCCCTGGCGGCCGGGCTGTCCGGTTCAACGGACTCAACCGTCAACGGATTGCTGCCGGGACGGATGGCCGCGCCGAACCAGTTTCCCTCCAAAAACTCCGGCGTGAAGATGCGTGACAGGGATTCATTGACCCGCTTGATGGGGATGGCAAACCCGATGCCCTGTCCCTCCTTGAGCACCGCGACATTGATCCCGATGATTTCCCCGTCAAGATTGATCAGCGGGCCGCCGCTATTTCCCGGATTGATGGAGGCATCGGTCTGGAGCCAGTCCGGGATGTCCAGTTTGCTGCCTTCGGTCTCGGTGCGGCGGCTTTTTGAACTGAGGATCCCGCGGCTGGCCGAGCCGCCAAGGCCGAACGGGTTGCCAAGCGCCAGCACCGTTTCACCAAGCAACAGATCGTCATCGCTGGCGAAGGTGGCTGCGGCGAAGGTTTCGCCCGGCACTTCCGGGATGATTTTCAGCAGGGCGATGTCAGTGGCCAGGCTCCCGGCGATGGCCTCCGCCTGGTAAATCCTGGTCTCGCCGTTCTTGTCTTTGATCTTGACCCAGATTTCGCCGGCGTCCTTGACCACGTGCACATTGGTGAGCACGTAGCCGGACGCATCCACCACGACACCGGAGCCGGCGCTTTCCTGTGGCGGCAGTTCCTGCGCGTATGGCGCCCAGTTGTCACGCCACCAGTCGTAGTAATACCGCACACGCTGCACACGTGTCTTGGTGATAATATTGACCACGCCCGGCATGACCCGGCTGACGGCCTCGACCACCGCGTTGTGGCGGGGCGATTCCCCCGCCTGGGCAAGCGCGGTGATACACAGGGCCAGGCCGATGGCCGGCGCGAGTTTGCTGTTCCTTCCCTTTATCAACATAAAAATCAACTTAGACAGAAGATCCCTGAAAGATGTTCATTCTGCCCCGGCGCCATTGTCTCGGACAACTTATCCACAATTTGAGCAATTCGCTTGACGATTGCGGCTGTTTTGCTTGAAATGTGGCCCATGACTTTTCGTCTAATTTTGTTGTGTCTTGCCTCTTCAATGGCTGCCGCTTCCGTGGGCTGCATCAGCACGCCCCAGGGGAAACAATTCGGGGTGCCCGGCATCCGGGACACCGTGGTCAGTCGCTACGAACGACCGATGGATCAGGTGATTAACTCAGCCCGCGAAGTGCTTTCGCGCACCGGAACCATAACCGGGGATGACGTGGTCAACAACGCGATTTCCGCCAAGATAGACAACCGCAGCGTCTGGGTGACGGTTTCCGAGGTGGAACCGCTTGTGACGGAGGTGAAGGTTCGCGTGCGCTCTTCACGCGGGATGGCGGACCTGGTCATGGCTGCGGAGATCGACAAGCAGATCGCCCTTGGCTTGGTGGTTTCCCCCTGATCAGCTTTTCAGGCCCACGTCCTCATCGTAGCGGCCCAACTGCAGCTTTTTGCTTTTCTTGTTCACTCCCCGCATCTCGATCCGGAGGTAGGCAATCCGCTGCTCTGCCAGCGCCGCCGGGGCTGCTTTTGGATTCAGCGAGATGATTAGCTGCAAGGTCGCGCGGATCGACTCGTACGTTTCGCCGCTCTTGATCTGAATATCAGCGACCTTGTTCAACCAGGCTGTTTTTTGGTGAATCGTCGTTCCGGGCAAAGTCAAAAGATGCTCGTATTGCTGTATCGCCAGTGCGGGTTGCTTCATGTGCCCGAGATACAGCGCCGCCAATTCCTCCCGGTTATTGATTGAGTCGGGGTGCAACGCGACCCTGCGGAGGCACGTTTGTAGCTTGGCCTCATCGGCCTGAAGCGGATCAACCTCGACGGCTCTTGGTATTTCAAGCGGCCCTGTAAAATCATCCTTCGCCGCAGACTCCTCGACCAGGTGGCGGTACGACTCGTTGAAATCCTCGGTGGCCGCTTCGCTCTCCTCTGACGCATCGAGACTGGCGAGTCGTTGCGAGGCAAACTGCGCCGCCTGAGTACCCGGCAACGCCTCCCGAATTTGCTCCAACGTCCGCTTGGCCGCCGACGCGTCCCCGGCGATCGTCAACTGCCAATAGGCCATTTTGTTCAACGCGACCGGCAGGTTGAACCTCACCTTATCAGGGTCCTCCAACGTTTCCTGAATGGTCGCCACCGCCGCCGGCAGGTCGTCGAGGTTTTCCGCTTGAATGCTCGCCTTGAGCATCTGCCCATCGAAGTCGCCGGGGTATTGTTCCAACTGGGCCTCGACAGCCTCAACCGCATCCTCGTATTGCCCCCGCTTGCGCTTGGCCAATGCCTGTCCATAAGCCGGGCCTTCGTAAGCCGCCGTGTCATCGCCGGACAATGCCGTCGTCAGGGGGGAGACAAGCGTGTTGGCGATGGTGGGCGTCCATGCCAATCCCACCAAAAAAGCAATCGGAACGGCAACCAAGAGCACAAACAGCAACGCTAGACCCTCCTGGGCGGCCACCGCTGAGTAAGCAATCCCCAGGAAAACAACGAAGGAGAGAACCCAAAGCCCAATCACCTTGACAGGATTATTCTGCGGGTTTCGTAACTGCTTTCGGATGATGTAAACGACAACGGCCAAACTTACGCCACCAATCAGAACCAACCCGAAACGCCGCTCTGCCGCTACCTCGAGCAAGGTCATTACAATATCATTTCAGGTGAAAGTGCAGCCGGCTTCGTGTTCCGGTTTTTGTGTCGCGCATTTCCATTTCGTCCACCTGCCACTGGCCATTCTTTTTTATGAGTCCCTTGACGGCAAAACGCTTCACTGGCCTGGCCTCTCCTGAGTAAATATCGGCGAGTAGAATGCCTCCTGATTTTTTATCCACCCACGAAACAACACGGTGATATTCCCCCTTGGCCGGCTTGAGGTTGCGGCTTTCGAGCACGTAGCAAAGCCGGCTTTTGCGCCACTGCGTTTTCAGGACAACCTGGCTTGGCCAATGGAGAAAACCCATTCCTAGGTCGGCAATGAAAAAGGATGACCCGGCAAGGCTGGAATAAATTTCCGCCCGCTTGGCCAAGCCTGATTTTTTCTCGTAGCGATTGGGTTGCCCAATCTCATGGTGCACCCGCCAATACTCGGAGATTTCCTCGTCGCGCTTGGCCGTGTAAGTTGTCTGCCACTCCGCTTGGCCAAGTTTCTCGACTTGAATAACGACGTCGGTGTTGAGACGTTTTCTTTCACGTTCGATCACTTCCATCGTGGCTCGAATCTCAACGTTCTTTTCCGGAACCAACTCCCGGATGGTTCGTGCCAGCTGCGACCCGTCCGGCAGAGGGTCTTTAGCCTGGAGAGCAAACGGGAAGAGCAGGACAGCCAGAAGCGCTGCACGGAGAGGCATATAAATTGGAGCGAAAATTGGCACAAACTATTTCCACGGAGACTATTCTGGCCCCGGGATTATTCGGAATAAGTTAATTGTTCACTTGGCGTACTCAACAAATCGGTTTTCCCGAACCATCGTCACCCGGATTTGCCCCGGGTATTGCAGTTCATCCTCGATCTTTCGCGCAATCTGCCTCGCAAGATCGTAACTTTCCTCATCGCTGATTTTTTTTGGGTTCACGATGATTCGGAGTTCCCGGCCGGCTTGAACCGCATAGCATTTTTCGACGCCGTCGAACGAAGCCCCGATCCGTTCCAGATTTTTGAACCGCTGAAGATAGGCTGTCATCGTCTCCGAACGCGCGCCCGGCCGGGAGGCGCTGATGGCGTCGGCAGCGCTGACGAGGATGCCCCAGATGAATTCGTAAGGCACCTCGCCGTGATGCGATGCGACACCGTTAACAACGTCCTCCGACTCCTTGTGTCTCCTGAGAAACTCTGCGCCAACGATCGCGTGCGGCCCTTCGGCTTCCTCGGACATCGCCTTGCCAATGTCGTGGAGCAACCCAATGCGCTTGGCCTTGCTGACGTCCAGCCCCATCTCTGCGGCCAACAATCCCACCAGGTGCGCGACCTCGACCGAATGTGCCAGGACATTCTGCGAGTAACTGCTCCGGTAGCGGAGTTTGCCGAGCACCGAAAGCACGTCTTGGCTGAGCGTGCCGACGCCGGCCCTTTGAGCCGCCTCTTCGCCGACATTGGCCAGATTGTAGTCGTTCTCCTCCGTGACTTTGGAGACGACTTCCTCGATTCGCGTGGGGTGAATCCTGCCATCCTTGACGAGTCGTGACATCGATTCCCGGGCGATCTCGCGCTTGATCGGGTCGAACCCGGACAGCACGACGGTGTTCGGCGTGTCGTCGATCAACACGGTAACCCCGGTGGCCATCTCGAAGGCGCGGACGTTGCGTCCCTCCCGGCCGATGATGCGCCCCTTGATTTCCTCATCTCCGTTCAGCGAAATCGTGGCCGTGGTGGCTTCGTAAGTGTGTTCGCCGGAGAAACGCTGGATGGCCAGTCCAATGATCCGCCGCGCCTTCTCCTCGGCGTGATCTTTCGCCCCTTCAACGATCGCCTTCGAAATTTGACTGGCCTCCATTTTGGTTTCATCGCCGATGATCTCGAAAAGTTGTTCCCGCGCATCGTCCGGGCTCATGCCGGTGATTTTGCTGAGCGCCTCCTTGTTTTCAGCAACCAAAATCTCCGCCGCACCCAGCTTGTCGCTCAGGTCGGTTTCGAGTTGGTGAACGGTGGCCTGCTTTTGTTGAAGTTGTTTTTCGTTCTCGAGCAGCGATTGAAGCTGCCTGTCGAGCAGTGATTCCCGTTCCTCGAGTCGCTTCTCCCGCTGGCGAATCTCCTCGGTCTCGGCACCGATGACGTTCTCGATTTCAACGCGCAGCCGATCGGTCTCCTCCCGCGTCAGCATACGGGCGCTTCGGGTCAGCACCTCGGCTTCCCGGCGGGAATGTTCCTTGAGGGAGGTCTCGGTGCTTTGCAGCGCACGACGCATCTGCCGCTTCTGATCCTTACGAATCCATATCATGGCGCCGATAATGGCCACTGCCATGACGCCCAACAACCAAGGCTCTGCTGCTGCCAAGTTTTGCATGGAATCTTAAGCGGGTGGGGGAACCAGCCAACCGTTGGGTGTCGCAATCATGTCCATTTTGACATCGTGCCTCTCGACCGGCACGTCAGGATACACTTGTTGCTTGAAGCAGACGCCGCATTTTTTTGCGGGGATGTCAGCCAACAACCTATCTAAGAACCCACCGCCACGGCCCAGTCTGCCACCAAGGCCGGAGAAGGCTACCCCGGGAACAATCGCCAAGTCGAGTTGCTTCGTGTCCATTATTTGACTATCGGGTGAAGGCTCAGGAACGCTGAATTTGCCCGGCACAAGGTCGCTCAAGTTGTCTATCTCGCAAGCCTCGTAAGCATTTATTTTAACTGAAAAACGGGGCAGGGCAACCAGCTTTCTGTTTTTTAACCCGTTTTCAATGAGTGAGTTAACATTCAGTTCGCCACTCATCGGGACGTAAAACATCACTTGGCTCGCTCGCTGCCACACGGTTGACTCAAGAATCAGACGGCAAACGGCGAGTGAATCCTCCTTTGCTTGGCCAGGGGCCATCCCTTCCATGGCCAAGTTCGCCACCCGGCGGGCCAAGCGCTTGGCCTCTGACATGTCAGTTCTGTTTGTCCCCTTGGTCATTTCTCAATTTCGCGAAGTGCTCCCGCCAAT
>Ga0208391_1001733_pt1 | contig 10035 bp, 8 predicted proteins | sample Knorr_S23_td_Bot_FD_185612 | JGI IMG/M metagenome (GOLD analysis project Ga0208391, IMG submission 185612) | Marine microbial communities from Southern Atlantic Ocean transect - Knorr_S23_td_Bottom_ad_3770_LV_A (SPAdes) (version 2) | ecosystem: Environmental > Aquatic > Marine > Oceanic | place... | reverse complement strand
TTGAATGATAATCAATCAGAAAGCGGTCATAAAATTTGCTCAGGCGATTGTGGCCTTCTCCAGACGGTTCTCCAGTCAAATAACTCTCCAGGGAGTCGATGAATGCATGCCATCCCGCGATCACGCCCGTCCAGTGCCTCCCGGCTGATTATATTCGACAAGTCGCATCTTTTCTGTGTCAGAATCTTCGATTGGGCTGTCTTGTCGACAGCCGACTCCCATAACGAAATCGTCGGGCAGTTTGTCGATCATATGGAACAAAGTTCCGTCGCCATCTGGCTCGATTTCAAATCGGGTGAATGATTCGTGACTGCTATTAAATTGAACGTAGCCCTGATTTTCCAATTCAGATATCCAGCCGTCCCATCCCTTCTCGAATGAAAAGGCGCCGCCGACTCTCAAGTCGAGTTCAGTCTTCATGAACCAGTGATCAATCTCATCGACCGTGATCGCAGACCAGACCCGCTCAAGCTTGTCTGGGAATCTTCGCTCAAAAGCGATTGTGTTTCGGTCAACGACAGTGACCATATCGGCGGCCGTTGACATTGCCTTCGCCTCCATCGTTAATATTTGGCTACTCGTCGCTCTCGAAGGACGTTATGTTCTCCGGCGTGACACGAAACGCGACAACGTTCTCATTGTTATCCCGATAGCCTTCCGCGAAGGCTCGGCCCTTCTCCTCTCCGTAGTACCTTACTGACATGGACAGCACCAGGTCATACATGTCCACCTCCACCTCCTCAGCAGTTCCCTGTATGATGGCTGATCTGTACGGAGGCTCACGCCAGTCAACGCACAGAGACACGTTGGGATTGTCCTGAATGTTGCGCCACTTCAACGTTCGCCTACCTGTGAACAAGTAGGCCGCTCCGTCCTTCCACTCGTACCATATGGGGGCCGAGCGGGGCCGGTTGTCGGCATCAACGGTGCTGATAACCGCCACGTGTGTTTCGCTGAGAAATTTATTTAATTCCTGGTTTGTCATGGGCATTGATCAATCATCCTTTAGACGGTGTTAGGGGGCAGGTTATCAGGTTTTTAGGTTTCAGGAGCGCACCTGACGCGCGGCGGTCACTGATCCGTAGGCTTTGTGTGTGTGAGATAGCTAGCGTCGTTGTTACGATGGTGGCCATTAGCAACGCTGAAACAGGCCGCCACAACGAGTCTTCGCCCGTTGATATGTAGCCGAAAGTGCCTACCAACGATAATATAAATACGCCACTTTCAAGGATGCTACGCACCAACCTCACGGCCACATAAGTGCGAGCGACTATGCTCCCCTCTATCCATCCCCATGAGTAACAATTGACCGATGTAACAGTAAGTTGGTGTTCTGGTCAATGTCAGGAAATTCGTTGCCAAGCTCCAGACCATCAATGAGACCAACGAGGCCAATCAGATATTTCATCGCCGGTTGCTTGGAAGTGAACTTCGAGACTTACACACCCAAATCCTCCGCCACCCAATCGGGATACTGTTCATATAGAACTGCCTTGCACTGCTGGTACTGCTCTTCTGTGAAACCCTGATACGGTGATAGCAGGCGCAGGGGCATCTCTTCCAGGCCTCCGAGACGTACCAGCATCTTGTCGTAGGCGCCGTCGATATGTTCGCCGTCCCTCACAGGACCCAACACGTCGGATGTCATCTTGTGAAAAGCAGCCTGGAGAGTGAACAGCCGGTCCAATTTCTGCCGTCGTCCCGCGTCGAAAAGCTCGCGAGTCTTGTGGGGCGACGCCGGAGCCCAGGAAGCCAGCAGCGAGCACTCGCCATACATCGCTCCGTGAGGGAAGTTGCGCTCTCCGAAGAAGTGCTGAAGCTCCGACGAATGTTTCATCAAGTCTGCGGCGCCTTCTAATCCGCCACTGGTAGTCTTGGTGGCAACGAGATTGGGCACCGCGTCGATTAGCCGTCGGTAGTGCTGGCCGTTCAGGATTCGTCTAGAACGGGGCAGGTTATAGTGGAGAAAATCGGCGTCTGGGAAGGTGTTGCATACGTCCTTGAAGAAGACCATCAACTCGATGTCGCTCAGAACGCCCCAACTGGGCAGGGAAATCTGGAACGTCCGAAACCCCATGTCGTACGCGAACCCCAGCCGCTCGACGATGTTCGCCGTGGACAGGCCAATAACCCCGACCATCGGATGCACGGACTTGCCTTGAGTCTCCTCCCTGAATATCTCGACGATTCTCTGGAATCGGGCCGTGTCGACGGCGTGACCCTCGCCCGCTGTCCCGAAAATGTACAGGTGCTTGAAACCCCGTTGCAGGGTGATCTGCACCTCTTTGCGGAAGACATCCTCCATCAGGTTTTCGTCTTCGTCCCACGGGATTTCGCAGGACACCAGAATTGCTTGAGGGTAACGTGCCACGTCATCATCCTTTATTGGTAGTCAGATTGGAACGTGTTATATCATTCGGTTATTGGCGGGCGTCAACCCCCTTCGGGAATCCAGCCCTTGATCGCGGAGGCGCTTTGGCGCACGAGTGGCACGTCAGCTATAGCGATTGGTGATATACTCTCGTTATTGCTTGAGGATTTGGGGGACTTTTGGAGCATTTTACAGGCAATTGTGCGTTACTTCTTGAGCGACGAATCCCCTCCATAATTCAAAAAATACAAAAATGCCAGGAGAGTTCGGTATGACGACTGTTCATGAGAAGCAAGACGTTGCGCTTATGGCGCACCTGCTCAGGCGAGCCGGATTCGGCGCCACGCCAGCCGAAATGGATAGGGCGCTGGAAATCGGCTATGACGCGATGCTCGATGAGATGCTCAACCCGGACCACCCAGATGAGATACCTGACGACCTGATACGCCGGCACCACGTTGACCAGTCCGATCTGAGGTCCGCCGGTGGTCCGCACTGGGTCTATCGTCTGGTCATGACAGACACGCCCCTTCGTGAAAAGATGTGCCTGTTCTGGCACCGGATTTTCGCCACCGCATCGACCAAGCTCATACAGAACAAGGTAGTCACAAACCAGATCAACATGTTCCGCGAGCATGGCATGGGGAGCTTCGATGACCTGCTGCTAGAGCTTGCGAGAGACCCCGCGATGATTATGTGGTTGGACAATCAGGACAATCACGGGTCGAACATCAACGAGAACTTCGGGAGAGAGATTCTCGAACTCTTCGCGATGGGCGTTGGCAACTACTCCGAGGAAGATATCAAGGAGACTGCCAGGGCCTTCACAGGTTGGAGCGTAGTTAATCCTGACTACATGTCCATCAAGATGCGAAACAACACCGCTCGGCCTTACGGGTACATGTCCTGGCAGTTTGAATTTGACGCCGACGACCACGATGACGGCGAGAAGACCATCCTCGGACAGACCGGAAACTGGAATGGCGAAGACGCCGTCAGGATTATCTGTGAGCAGCCTGCGACGGCTGCATTCCTCGCCCGGCATCTGTATCACTTCTTTGTCGCCGATGAGCTTCCTGTCCCGCAGTGGCCGCACGAGCCGCCCCGTGACCCAGAGGCGATCGACCTGCTTTGTAAGGCGTACTTCGAGGACGGACACAGCATCAAATCGATGTTGAAGGCGATGTTCGAGTCCGACTTCTTCAAGGCGGACTCAGCGCGCTTTGCGCGAATTAAGAGCCCGGCGGAGATGGTGATCGGCACTATGAGACTGGCCGGCCCCGTCGAGATTCCGTCCCAAGAGACCTATATGGCCGACGCCGCCTGTGGAAATATGGGCCAGGGCTTGTTCAGGCCACCCAGCGTAGAAGGCTGGCAGGGCGGCACGGAATGGATCAACACCGGCTCATATGTCGTGAGGGTGAATTTCGCCAGCCAGATACTAAACGACCCGAACAAGGACGGCGTAAGGGACATTATCGAGAGGATCAAGGCGAGCGTTGGCTCTGGTTCGATGTCATCGGACGACCTAGTTGACGCATGTCTCGATATCCTCGGCCCGCTGGATGTTCTCGACACGACTCGCAGCGGACTCAAGAATTACGCTGCCAAATACGGAGAGCTATCCTGGGGCAGCGACGATGCATCTTCTCAATTCGATGACGCTGCTGTGGCTATTATCCAGCTTATTGTCACCACCCAGGAATATCAGACCGCTTAAGACTGCGAGGCCAGGGAGGCATAGCCATGACAACAACAGCATTCGGTCTGCGCTACTCCACGAACGTGGGCTTCGAGGCAGATTTCGGAGGCCGGGGGTTCCAGCTGCCCACCTCTATCGCGATAAGGTCCGACGGCGTGATATACCTTCTCAGTCGAGGCAAGGCCAGCACAGCGCAGGTGGTGGGCATCCAGAAGGTCACCCGCGACCATGATTTTCTGGGCCAGTTTGGGGCATCTGGCCGCGGACTCGGCCAGATGGTCGGGGCCACCAGCATAACCCTCGACGACGATGAGAACGCTTACATCGCAGATGAGTCGCTTCACAGGATTACCAAATTCGACTACGACGGCAATCCGTTGAGCATGTGGGGCGAGAAAGGCTCGGCCGAGGGCCAGTTTGACCAGCCCAGCGGTCTGCTCGTCCAGGGCGACACCATTCTGGTGGTGGATTCGGGCAACGACAGGGTCCAGCGATACAGCCTCGACGGTGAGTTCATAACTCAGTGGGGAAGCTTAGGCACGGGCGATGGTGAATTCAATCATCCCTGGGGTCTGGGCCAGGATTCCTCCGGGAACGTCTATATCGCTGACTGGCGCAACGACAGGATTCAAAAATTCACCTCCGAAGGCCAACATCTGGCGACCTTTGGAGAAAACGGCAGCAGTGAAGGCCAACTTAACCGCCCCGCCGACGTCGCCGTGGACCCGGAAGGGAACATCTACGTGGCTGACTGGGGCAACCAGAGGCTTCAGGTCTTCGACTCCGAATGGAATTTCCTCGACACCCAGCGAGGCGAGGCGGGCCTGAATCCGTGGGCCGTCGAGTATCTGGCATCTCAGGATGACGAGCGAAAGGCCAGGGAGTCCTACGTTCCTGTTTACGAACCAGACACCGACGACCCGCACGAGATATCAGCGCGCATGGAACCGTATCTGTGGGACCCCGCAGCTGTCGAGCTCGACGAGGATGGTCGGGTTTATGTGGTTGAAACTGGACGTCACAGGTTCCAGATTTTCGAGAGAATTTGATCAATTCGAAATACGTTTCATAAACTGAACGTTGGTTCAATCAGCATCCTCCGATTGATGCCAGAATGAACGGAATTAGTTTAAGATAGCTTGCAAAGAGGCTCAGGAGTAGATCAATGGCCGAAAAGAAGATAGTGGTTGTTCAGTTGTCAGGCGGGAACGACTACCTCAACTGCATAATCCCATACAACGATCCTCAGTACGTGGACAACAGGCCCAACGTGCGGATCACCGAGGACAGAGTAATTGACATCGGCGACGGGCTGGGAATGAACCCGGTTATGGCGCCGATCAAAGAACTTTGGGATCAGGGCAACGTTGCCATAATCCACGGAGTGGGATATCCGGTTCCGAACAGATCTCATTTCCGCTCGATGGACATCTGGCACACTGCCGAACCGACGAAGGTCGGCAACGAAGGATGGCTCGGCAACGCGATCAACCAGATGTACCCGAAACATGACAACGTGGTTGCCGCAGTGAACTTCTCATCTGCCCTGCCTCGCGCTCTGGTGGCACACGGAGCGCCCGTAGCGTCAGTCACCGATCTTGACACTTACGGACTCATGAGCCACATGGGCGAGTCACAGCAGCGCAACGACGCTCTCCAAGCCTTCAAGGATATGTACGCTCAGGCCATCGGAAGCGGGCCTGTCATGGATTACCTCAGCCAGACCGGTCTCGATGCGCTTCGGGGCGCCGAAATTCTGGGAACCGTGACCGAAAACTACTCTTCCAATGTCGAATACGCCTCCAACGGCTTCGCCAAAGCGATGAAGGGGGCCGCTCAGGTGCTGCAAGCCGACATAGGGACCCGCATCTGCTACACCCAGCATGGCAGCTACGACGCGCACACCAACGGCATTGCCCTGCAGGAAGGCCTGCTCACAGACGCGTGTGGCGGGATTTACGATTTCTACCAAGACATGAAACAGGCGAACAAGGGCGACGATGTGCTGATGTTCGTCTTCACCGAGTTCGGACGTCGAGTCAGAGACAACGGAAATGGCACCGACCACGGATCGGGTGGGGTGGCCTTCATGATCGGCGATGCTGTCGAGGGCGGCCATTACAGCGAGTACCCATCGCTAAACCCCGAAGACCTGATCGAGGGCGACCTCGCCTTCAATCTGGACTTCCGAAGCTTGTACACCGAAATCCTGGAAGACTGGCTTGAAATCGAAGCCAAGCCGGTCACGAAAGGCACCTACGAAAAGGTGGGATTCCTGAAGTAGTTCTGTAACTGGGACACGACAAGAACGATTGACAGTTTGTGGTTGTTTTGATGGAGATCCCAAGCAGTTTCAACGACTTTACATGACGGGGCTGGCAAAGATTGTCTTTGTGGCTCTTGTCGTCGTCCTAGTATCCATATCGTTTGTTGGTCAGTTGTTTTCCAGGGCCTCCCGCCCGCCCCTTTTATCTCCTCTGGAAATGTCACCGCCGGTGGCTTTCCCGCGCCAGACGGCTTCACCCTACGCGGCCAGGTAGGCGAATATTTATCAAATCTTGTCCCCATCATCAACAGTAAATACGAACTGCTGGTTATCAATCCTTCTGACACATTATTCGCCGACGCCGAAATCGTGTTTTTGCTGGATGACATTCTTGCTAATGAAAAGGATGTCTTATTTGTCTTGGGGATCCCAGTGTTGAAGTTGAGTTTCGATCTGACCTTCCCCAATTTGCCAGACGTGACGCCTACGCCTGTCCCCTCGGCTTCGATTACGGCGCTGATGGGATTTGGCGTCGCATTGCTCCTGCTGTCTTTTCTCATGGTGCGGTGTAGGTCCGCGCGATCCTTGCCTGAAATGCCTTAATTGTTTTCAAGGTGGTCAGGTTTTATGACGTTAAGTGGTTGAGGATGTGCCTTCCGCGACTCGCCGATTTCGTTGACCGCAGACCGCGCTTGGGATTACGCTTGATCATATTATCAATTGTCGGGATTCGAGGCATTGGTGGCCGATATGCGTATGCGAGTTACAATCGACCAAAGAGACAACGACACGAAAATCTCCAAAGGCCTGATCAAGCGGACTGCCGGTTCGTTCAAACCGTACTGGAAGCAGGGGATCGTGGTTGTCCTGCTGATCCTGGTGACCGGAGGGCTTGGAGCAGTAAACCCCGTCCTGATTCGAGTCGTTTTCGACTCGGCTCTGTTCCCTGAGAGCGGCCAGCCCGACCTCAACCTCCTGTGGACTATCGGCGGCATAATGGCAGGCATCACCATCGTGACAGGCGCGCTGGGTATACTTCAAACTTACCTGATGAACCTCGTGGGCCAGAAGGTGATGCGCGACCTGCGCGACAGGCTTTATCGCCACCTTCAAAGCCTGTCTATCGGCTTTTTCACTGGCACTCGAACTGGCGAGATTCAATCGCGCATTTCCAACGACGTTGGAGGGATACAGAACGTCGTCACCGATACGGTGTCGAACGTGCTGTCGAACACGGTCATATCCATCAGCACCCTTATCGCGATGCTGGTGCTATCCTGGCAGCTAACGCTGGTGGCGGTTGGCACCGCGCCCGTGTTCTTCTTCCTCTCGAAGTTCGTGGGTGAGCGTCGTCGGCTTGTCACCGCGGAACAGCAGAAATCTGCGGCCGAGATAACAGCGATAACCCAGGAGTCGTTGTCCATATCCGGCGTCATGCTAACAAAACTGTTCGGACGACAGAACCAGGAGATTGAACGGTTCCAGGGCGAAAACCAGAGGCTGTCCGACCTTGCCGTCAAGCTCCAGATGATCGGACAGGCCTTCTTCGCCTCGATGCAAATTTTCTTCTCGCTGTCGCCTGTGGTCGTCTACGTGATCGCCGGATATCTGGTCACGGGAGGAGGAACAACTGGAGTCACCGCTGGCACAATCGTCGCGTTCACGACCTTGCAGGCGAGGTTGTTCTTCCCTATCGGGAGTCTGCTTCAGGTGTCGGTCGAGCTTCAGTCCTCGCTGGCTCTGTTCGAGCGGATCTACGGCTACCTCGATCTGAAACCCGAAATCGAAGACTCGCCCGACCCAATCGAGATTGATCCAAGGACCATCAGCGGACGGGTCGCCTTCGAGAACGTAAATCTATCTTATGATTCCAGGGAAGAAAAACCTGATGCCGGCTCTGGTCGCCGTTTGGCGTTGAATGGGGTCAGTTTCGAGATTGAGCCGGGCCAACTCGCAGCGTTCGTCGGGCCAAGCGGAGCGGGCAAGACGACGATCTCGTACCTGATTCCCCGGCTTTATGACCCGACCGATGGAATGGTCAAAATCGACGGCATCGACGTTCGGGACATGCGCCTTCAGACGTTGGCCGGAATCATCGGCTACGTCGCCCAGGACAGCTACCTGTTCCATGCGAGCCTTCGCAGCAACCTTCTATACGGCAATCCCAACGCGACACAAGACGAGATCGAAGCCGCCGCCAGGGCCGCGTACATCCACGACAGAATCATCGACTTCCCGGACGGTTACGACACCGTAGTGGGAGAGCGCGGGTACCGGCTTTCTGGCGGGGAGCGTCAACGCCTGTCGATAGCGCGGGTTATACTGCACGATTCGAGGGTGCTGATTCTAGACGAGGCCACCTCTGCGCTGGACACGGCCAGCGAGCGGAATGTCCAATCTGCTCTTGAACCGCTGATGGCTGGACGTACCACCATAGCCATTGCTCACAGACTGTCAACTATCTTGTCCGCGGACGTAATCTTCGCCGTTGACCAGGGCAGGATAGTCGAACAGGGAACGCATTCGGAACTGCTACGAAAGGGAGGCCTGTACGCAAGCCTGTACAATGAACAGTTTGAAGGCGGGCGGATCGAGTCAATATGCGAGGATGGTGTCGTTATGACCGATGGGACGATCGTGCCCAGAGAGGAACCAGTCCTGGTTGGATGAATTTTTTGAATTGCAGTCTATTTTTGCAGCGTGCTGTACAGGTCGGTTTCTGGGTGGAAGGCGAACCAGGCATACCAGAAGTAGATGTTGGATGACAGCCGCCTCAGCGTTGTAGAGCCGTCCTCAGATACTAGAGCGGATTCGCCTGCCGTCCAGGTCTCGCCGCTTTCATCGACCATGGCAGCGGGCCGCCCGTCAAAGGAGCCCGACGGTAGTTGGAACTCCTGAGCGTCGCGCTCGTACACTCGGATGTCAGAGCTTATGGCGGATGAGACGATCACGACGTCTCGGCCTGCGACGCGGTCATTGACGACCCGCAAGGCTCGGAGAGTCTAGACCGTATACGCTATGTGGCTATCACTGATACTGACGCCAAGAACCCCTGCCTTGGTCCCCAGGTGGCTATCCCGATTCCACACAGGGAACATCGTGTTCGGGATTGTCCGATATCTGTAATAGGTCGATTTGTAGTAGTCCTCCCGCGGATAGACAATCGGACGATAGAAGTCATTGAGCGGTGAAAGGACAGAGGTATCCGGGTGTTCGGCCAACCACTCGACCCCATATCGTGGGAACCACGGGGAATATCTCCAGTTTGAGGTCTTCTCGATGCGCCAGAGGGCCGATGAGGGGCTTCCGAGCAATGAACTCACAGCGTTTTGGTCTCGCGGTCGTACATCAGCTTGTTGGACCGATAGAGCATTCCAGAAGTGCCAAAGATGGTCGGTTTGCCGTCGATTCTGGCGGAATACACGATTCCGGTCCCGCAAAGCGTTCACCACATGAGCGATATGGGTTCTCCGCCAACCACATCGTTGACCATCTCGTGGGCGTTGACGATTCGCAACGGGTAGGCTTGGCTCTCTCCTTCAATGGTTACTCCGAACACCCTGTCATCGGTGTCGAAGTAGACAGCTTCGGTGGCAGGGACAATCAACGGACTGGTCAGGTCGGGGCTATCGTTAGGCCCCACCCCGCCCCAGACCACCTCAGTCAGGTCGATGGGAGAGTATTCCAGAGCCGGAG
>Ga0208391_1001723_pt1 | contig 10069 bp, 4 predicted proteins | sample Knorr_S23_td_Bot_FD_185612 | JGI IMG/M metagenome (GOLD analysis project Ga0208391, IMG submission 185612) | Marine microbial communities from Southern Atlantic Ocean transect - Knorr_S23_td_Bottom_ad_3770_LV_A (SPAdes) (version 2) | ecosystem: Environmental > Aquatic > Marine > Oceanic | place... | reverse complement strand
TTTGGTCAGGCATTTGGCGTATTCCAGTTCACGCCAATATCTGTATTTGGGCTTTTTGGAGCTGTAAACGGGTATCACCACCGCCCCCAGCGCCTCAGCTATCCCATGGGCTTTTAAGGCGTTTGGGTGAAGCATAACATTTTTTGGATGAAATCCTGTGCATCGACTTCAGACAGGCAAAGCTCAACCTCGCATTGGAGCATGGATGAGAATCGCATAACGATCATGTCCCCGACTCGCTCGATGCAGATGGAGTTCAGGGTGACGTCAGCCTGGATCGGCTCCTCGTCCGGAACGCCCACATCAACCCTAAGTCGTGAATGAGGACTCACAGTTCGAGCGGTTTGGTTTCCTCAAGGAAGCGGACGAGCTCCGTGTGAGGAAACAGTGGTCTCCTGATTGCTCTTGAAGGCCGGATCAAGCCGCTTTGAGTTAGTCTGTCTAGGGTCGGGAGAGAGATTCCCAGCATTGATGCTGCGTCGTCCCGTGTGTATGCCAGTTTTGTGAATCTGGCGCCGTCAGGTTTCGTCCTGTGCTCTTTCACGGCGTCAAACGTAATCACCCGTGATGAAGGTGCCAGTAAAGCTAGGACAACCAGTTGTATGTAAAACAAGTTGCCCTAGAAACTTTCATTCTGGCACGATTCTTGTGTCTAGGAAGAACGCGGTTTGGGGTAAACTTGAACCTGCCACTGCTTGATGATCTTCACATACTTGGTGATTTTGAATTTGTGACGCTCCAACGCCAAATGCCCCTCGTCCTTACGATCGTAATAGAGCTCCTCCCACTGGGAGCATGCTCCCTGAACTGTGCCCTCCTGTTGGAACAACAGGAACGCGGTCCATTGCTTGCCGGAACCCAGAAAGGATTCGGGGCGTTGCATTAGGATCGCCTGTTCTTGTCGGTACAACGCCTTAACCCGGTTAAGCAGCAGATCGACTTCGGCACTGGTATAGGAACCTCTCGGAATACCGATCAAGATATTCTCTCGATTGATACGGTTGAGTCTAAGTTTGTTTTCGATCCCCCACTCTTTTTTGGTTTCATCGATGTTACCGAACGGCGGCAATTTAAAATGTACAGGCTGTCGGCTAGGGTTTTGAAGTGAGTAACGGGTCATGCCTGCCAACTCCTTCCTGAATTTCTCTGGGGTTGCCGGCCAAGGTTGGTTCAGACAAAGCGGCTTGAATGACCGGGCCTCGGTACGACTTAAATCGGGGCCATCCCAAGCGACCCATCTCTTTTCCCTGGGTAACTTTTGAAACCTTGGCTTGACCATCCATTTCATGCAGCAAGCCGCAACGGCGTTATCGAAATCATAAAATAATCGCACCTCATGGTCTCTGGCATAGTCTCCTGCATCCTTTTTGAATTTAGGGTGACGCCTAAGAAGCTCCCAAAATTTTGCGCCGTTACGAGACTCAATTTTTTCATCGGTTGGATTGAACAGTTTCAACATAGTTAGAAGCTTACTTTCCCGGCCATCTCGCGACTGTGCTCGTCGCGCAGATGTCCGTAAGTTTTCATCAGAAGAGCGCCACCATCCACATGGCCCATCCATTTTGCCACCGTGGGTATATCCACACCGCTCTCAATTGCCTGTGTCGCAAACAGGTGCCTGAATGAATGATGAGTGTACCTCGGATATTTCAATCTGCGACAAGCCGTGTCTAATGCCTTCTTGGCGCTATCTATCGGCACAATGCGGTCGTTCGGATTGACGTTTTCAGGCTTGATCCTTTTCAGCAACTCGCTCATTTGCGAAATCATGTGCACGGTTCTGTGTCGCTGATTCTTTGTCCCCGTTTCACCACCTGTCACCAGAAATTGGTTTTTGCCAAAATTCACATCCCTCCAACGAAGACTCGATGCCTCCTTTTTACGGCATCCGGAGTAAGCAAGCAATTCAACGAAGTCTGCTCCATTCTTCGCCTTGGCTTGACTGTCCTTTCGACCGTCTGATATTCGGATCGCCTGAATGAGTTCGTGAAACTGTTCTCTGCTCGGAATGAGTTTTTCACGCTGCCTGATAGGAGAACGTTTCAAGGTGCTTGCCGGATTATTCAAGATCAGTCCATGATCGACAGCGTAGCTCAAAACGGTTTTCAGGGTGGATAACTCATGATTTCTTGTTTGCGCGGATACATTTGGACTGCGCCAAGAATCCCATTCCTCGCAATGATGAGGCTGAATTTTGTTTATGGGCCGATCCCCAAGAAAAGAAGCGAGGTTTTTGATGCAATTATTACGCCTAACTATGCTGGATGGCTTGTTAACGCTCTTTTTGGTTTGGAGCCAACGCATGGCGATGATCCCGAAGGAAAGCTTCGCATCATCGGTAATCCGCAACCTAGAGACATCTCTACGGAGTTGGGCTAAGCGATTTTTTGCGAGTTGGAGGTTATTCGTCTTTAGGCTGCGGCGAAATTGCTTGCCAGATCGCTTAATTAGGCTGTAATAAATGCCGCTCTTTGCATGTCGGTAAAGATTTTGAATCTTACCGACTTTGCGAAATACCGGTTTGGTTTTGCTGTTTCCAGTCACGAAAACAGTCTAAAGGTTACAAAAAGGGGTTACAACAGCAAACATCCCCTTCAATAAACCATCACTTAAACCATTCCATACAAGGTATTTATGCCAGAGTAGCTCAGTGGTAGAGCAGAGGACTCATAAGCCTTTGGTCGCGTGTTCAAATCACGCCTCTGGCACCACTTTCGATCCTTGGCCCCCGCTGGGATGTTGAACGGAGTCTGATGCTTTCCATCAAAAGTATTTCGAAGGCGTATGCCGGGCGAACGTTGTTTGCAGATGCGAGTCTGCAGATCAACCGCCGGGATCGTATCGGTGTGGTCGGGCGTAATGGGGCGGGCAAGTCGACGTTGTTCTCCATTATCCTCAAGGACATCTCGCCAGACAGCGGCGAGATTGCTTTGGAACGTGGAGCGAAGATTGGCTATCTCCCGCAGGAAAGCGCATCGACCGGGGGTGAAACCGTGATCGAGCTGGCCTGCTCCATCTCGCCGGATTTTATCGCGGCGGCCCGCAGACTGGGCGAGCTTGGCCAAGAGCAAGACGGCGATCCGTCAGATGCGGATTATGAGACATTCGAGTCGGCGGGCGGCAGCCGGCTCATCGCCAAGGCACGGCAGATTCTCAGCGGGCTGAGTTTCAAGGACAGCGATTTTGACCGGCCGGCCCGTGAGTTGAGCGGGGGCTGGATCATGCGCGCGCACTTGGCGCGGCTACTTGTGATGGAACCGGACCTGTTGATGCTCGATGAGCCGACGAATCATCTCGATCTGCATTCGTTGATTTGGCTGCAAAATTATCTTCTAAACTATCCCGGAGCGATCCTGTTGATTTCACATGACCGGGAGTTTCTTAATCTCTTGATCCACTATGTGGTGGAACTGGAAGGCGGGCAAGCGACGCGCTACACGGGCAACTACGAATCGCATTTGGTGCAGCGCGCGGCAAGCGAGGCGCAACGAATGGCTGCCTACGAAAATCAGCAGAAAGAGATTGAGCGGCTGATGAAATTTGTGGACCGGTTTCGCGCCAAGAACACAAAGGCAACCCAGGCGCAAAGCAAATTGAAACAGATTGAGCGGATGGAGAAAATCGATGCGCCGTTCATCTCAACAAAGAAGATCAAGTTCTCCTTTCCGCAACCCAGCCGAAGCGGCCAACGGGTGATCGCTCTCAAGCAATTGGGCAAGGCCTACGGCGATCTCGAGGTGTATGCGTCCCTCAACCTTGAGATTGAGCGGCAACAACGTATTGTCTTGGTCGGGCCGAACGGTGCCGGCAAGTCCACCCTGTTGAAGATACTGGCGAAGGTTATAGGTTTTGACGCCGGCGAACGTGAGCTTGGTCATAATGTTCAGCCGGGGTATTTCGCCCAGCACAGGGCTGAGACGCTTCAGTTGAACCGCACCGTCCTTGAGGAGATGCTCGACACTCGAGCCAATGTTACGGAGCAGTCCGCTCGAACGTTGCTGGGTAATTTTTTGTTTTCCGACGACGATGTGTTCAAGAAAGTCGGTGTTTTGAGTGGTGGCGAAAAAAGCCGTCTTGCATTGGCGAAACTTCTGCTTAATCCGCCTAATTTCCTCCTGCTTGACGAGCCCACCACCCACCTCGACATGGGCAGTATCGACACGTTGATCGAGGCGTTGTCCCAATTCAACGGGACAATGGTTTTTATCAGTCACGATGTGCATTTTATTCGGAAAATTGCTTCACATGTGATCCATATCGAGCAGGGGAAACTCCGGCACTACCCCGGACCGTACGATTATTACCTGGAAAAAACCGGCCAGCAACCAGCGCGTGCGGCAGAAACCAGTCTGACCAACGGTTCCCTAGTGAAAGCACCTGATGGCGCCAAGCGTGAAGATGCGAAGACAAGGAAACGGCGCGAAGCCGAGGCGCGACAGGTGTTGTCGAAGAAGCGCAAATCGCAACAGGCTGTCATCGACAAGTCGGAGGTTAGAATTTCATCACTCGAAAAGCGACAGGGGGAAATTGCAGGGTTGCTTGAGCAGCCAGAAACCTATAGCGCGGGAGGCCAAGCGCAACAGTTGAACCGTGAGTTGATGGAGATCAACGACGAGCTCGAGCAGTTAAACGACCGGTGGAGCGTTGCCGTGGATGCGCTCAACGCGATCACCTAGCCGGCGGCCAAGGTTTACCCTGCCCCTTTACGGCGGTGATCTCCGCTTGGCCGGGTGCGAGTTCAAACTTCTCCCTCTCTCCGCTTGGCCAAGCGACGCGCACCGCTATTGCCTTGTCCGCACCTCCCATGACTTGGGTGGCTGAGTTTTGGGACAAATAACCGGAACCGAGTCTCACCATTCGCGACGGCCCCGCCTTGGGGTGCAAATCGAGGCTAATTTGTGCCCCTATGCCAAGCCGGTTGCCCTCCTCTCCCTGAAGATTCACACGTAAGCCACGCCGCTTGGCTTGGTTCAGGAACAACTTCGGCTTGGCCCCGTTTTGGGAGATGATCAGATCTGTCCTGCCATCGTGATCGTAGTCCGCCGCCGCAGCGCCTCGCCCTTCCCCAAACACGGCCAAGCCACTCTCCTCGATCGTCGCGGGCTTGAACTCACCGTCGCCGCGACCCAGCAGCAGCAACCCGTAACCGGCATCCTGTCGCGACTCCTCCCGGTGAACACCAAAAACATTCTGACTGAACACGATGTCCTCAATACCGTCGTAATCAAAATCGGCGACCACCGGGCTGAAGGCAGCAGAAAGTTGGGCTTCAACCGGGAGCGGCCTGGCATCAAAGCCCTCTGCGACCTGGAGGAAAACCATGCTTTGTAACGTAGTAATCTCGAGTCGCTGCATCTTGCCCAAGCGCGCCGCATCGAATACGTCTTCCACTGTCGATCGGGCATAGTGGTCGTAACTGCCGAGGCGCTCGGCAATCCAGGGCAACGCGCCGTTCAACGTCGCAAGATTCCGGCGGGGATAAAGTTTCCCGTCACTGCCCCATTCAGTCTCGATGACCTCGCGTCTGCCGTCCTCATCAATGTCTCCATGAAAAACAACAAACGGCCGCTCGACGGATGTCTCGTAGCCGGAGTTCAAACCCCGGTTGGTCACAACAAAATCCATTCGGCCGTCCCCGTCAAAATCACCCACATCGATTCCACGCCAAAAACCGGCGAACTTGGTCAAGCCGTATCGCTCGCTGTGATCCACAAATCCCTCACCGGTGTTCACGAAGACTTTCGGCGTCCCCCAATCGCAGGCGAGCAGCAACTCCGGCAAGGGGTCCGCATCGATGTTTGAAAAAACAGCCCCCGAAACCAAGCCGACATTCCGCAGCGCCTTGGACCAAGCTGCGCTCTCCTTCCATTCGCCGCTCTCGTTTAGGTAAATCCATGAACTCGTCGATTGTGGGTAGTTGTTTGGCATTGTCCTGGCAGCAACGAACAAATCCAAGTCGCCGTCCCCGTCGACATCCGCCATGGCCAGGTGACCGGCGCTGGCAGCCTTGGCGGCGATCTTTTGCAATGTTGTGCCGTTGGCTTGGCTGATTGTAACCATATCGCCAAAGGCCAAGCCGTCCTCGTTGTTGGACATGGATTGGATGAGGTTGCCATCTGCAATCAACACGGAAAGAATATCGCGTGGGTTTTTTGGGAACGGTGTTTTTGGTTTGAATAACTGGAACCCTTTCCCTGCCATGTTTCGGTATAGCGCCACGGTGCCACCCCGGCCGTTGCCGATGGCCAAGTCCTCCCATCCGTCGCTGTCCAAGTCGCCCCAAGCGACGCCGGGCCCGTCCCGGCCAAGCGTCCACGGAACCAGGGGTTGGTTCTGGTTTTCGTTGCCAACAGTTTCGAGGTGCCGCTTGGCGTCAGGAAAATCAATCGCCTTGAAGAGTGGAGTCGGTTTTTTACTTTGTGCGCGCCTGGCTTGAGTTGGGTTGTAATCAATCCTGTAAAACCGGTTTGGCTCAACTTGATTGATGACAGTTTCCCTGCGGTTCGGCCAGATGACCTTTAACTTGGCCGGCCCGCTGGGCATCGCAAACACTCTCACCGAATCGTCCGAGGACAAGTAACGCCCGCCACTGATCATCTCCTGGCTTTGGACTTTATCGCCGTACTCGACTTCAATCCTCGCACCGATGCCCTTGGTGTTCCCTCCGGGGCCGGTTAACCGGACAGCGATGCGCGGCTTGGTTGCGTTGTTGCGATAAATCCCGGCAGGGCTCCGCATGTTGTTGACGACCAAATCGAGATCGCCATCGCCATCGAGATCGCCGCTTGCCATGCCATGGGAAACGCCTTGGGTGTCAAACCCCCATTCACTACCGGCTTTGGCGAACTTCAGGTTGCCGAGATTTCGGAAAGCCACGTTGGCTGTGTTTTGAGTGGGGAACACTTTGCGAGCAAGGAGGATTTCGCGGTTGGTCATCGTTCTGCTTTCGCGCTGTTTCCGCAGTTTGATAATTGTGTCCAAATGACGTGCGTTTCGCTCCACCCCGTTGGTGATCAGTAAATCCTCAAAGCCGTCGAGATCGACATCGATGAACATCGGACACCAGGCCCAATCCGATGCGGCGACACCGGCGAAGTTGGCAATCTCGGAGAATACACTGTGCCCGCGATTTAGGAACAACGTGTTTCGCATGGTTTGCGGTCGATCGTTGAATTTGCCGGGCACGGGCGTGTACTGCACCCTCGGGATCATTTGATTCTTCCTCGTTCGACGGTCGCTGTTCAACATATCCACGACAATGAAATCGTCCAGGCCGTCACGGTTGATATCGGCGAAATCGACCCCCATGGAAAACATGCTGGTTTTTCTGAGCGCCAACGCGGGGGCCTCGCGAAAACGGCCTTGGCCAACGTTGAGCCAAAGACGATCTTTGCCGTCAAAATCATTGCAGACATACAGGTCAGGACGCCCGTCACGGTTGATGTCCCTGAACATCACGGACAATCCCCACTCGAACAACGGCCCCTGCAGCGGCGTTCCGCTTGCGGTCACAAACCGGCCACCGCCGACTTCGTTCCGCTCAAACCGGAATTGGCCAAGGTTGCGGTAGAGCACATCCGGCAACCCGTTTTCCTCAATGCCACCGCGCGTATTCAGTCTGAAACGGTTTTCGAATTTTGAACCTCTTACCGGGATGCCGTTGACACTTGAAATCACTTTTCGGTTTCCGACAGTGCGAAAATTGAAATGCGTATTCGGCATGTCCATCAAGGTTGTATCGCGGTAATAGGTGACATAGAAATCAAGCAAGCCGTCCCCGTCGATATCAGCAATCGCGATGGACATACCGCCACGCGCCTTGTCCATCCCGGCCACCTTGCCAAGCGCTTGGCTGAAACCAGCGCCGGTGTTCCTGAACAGAAGCGTCCCGGAATGGATCGTGTTGACGATTAAGTCGAGATCCCCATCGCCGTCCAAGTCAGCAAGCGAAGTTCCCGTCGAGTCTTTGCCGTCACAATCCACACCATAAGACTTGGCCGCCTCCTCAAACTTCCAGTTGCCCCTGTTCAGGTAAAGATGGTTGGGGCCATCCAAGCTGCACAAGTATATGTCACACAGCCCATCACCGTTGATGTCACCCAGCGCAACACCCGATCCATTCAGGTAAACCTGGTTTTGAAGCGACTTCTCCGCATCCAACTGGTTGCTGAACTGTATGCCGGTTTGCCCGGAGGCGAGCAGAGTGAAGCCGGGCCTTGTTCCGGTCGGGATGTCGAGAGGCCGCCATTTGTGGTTTGCTTCCTCGACCCATGTGACGGCAGGGAACGCTTGGCCAAGCGCCCATGCAGCCAGCGCGACAACCATCGTGCGGCCCTTAATAAATGACCTGAACCTCATCCGGCTTTGAGATTTTGATGGTTTTTGCACCACGGGGAACGACCACTGCGGCGACGCTTCTGTCGGGCCATTTGATATGGAGCCTGGCTTGGGTTTCCCCGACGACAAACAATTGAACCAAGCTGTCCTGCGACCAGTAACCTGAACCAAGTCGGATTTCGCGCCTGGGGCCAAGCGAGCCGTTTTGCTCCAGCCGGATGGAGGCACCCACGGCCTGCGGGTTGTCTCCTCCGCCCGTTAACACAACCCTGATACCAGGCTTGCCGGTCGAGTTGAGATGAAGTTTCACGGGGCCGTTGTTTTGAGCCGTGACAATATCGACCCGACCATCGCCGTTGAAATCCGACACGGCACACCCGCGCGCTTGGCCAAGGTTTGCCACGCCGGATTCCGTGGCCGACAGCGCCCTGAAGCCTCCCCGCCCGTCGCCGGTCATCACCAGGCCAAGCCCAGCATCGTGCCTGGATGTTTCACTGTCCACGTTGAAAAAATTCTGCGCGAGATAAACATCGTCGTTTCCGTCGCCGTCAAAGTCAGCCACGGAGCAGCCGAACGCCGGGGCAAACTGGGCTTCCACAGGCAGGTGAGCTTTTTTGAACGACCCGCCGACATTCAAAAACAGGGTGGTATCGAGCGTGTTCAGCTTAAGGGTCACCGCAGGCGTCCCGGCCGGTTCGAGGATCGTCCGGATATCCGCCTGGGCAAAAGCCCTGTGGGTTTGAAGCAAGCCGACAATCCAGGGCAAAACCGCAGACAAGGTCTGCCTGTCGCGAAGCGGAACGCGCTTGCCTAAAAACGGATCCCAAACAGACTCGACACCGTCGACCATTCCATCCTGGTTGAAATCCGCGACGTGCAGCCAGATCTCCCGTGCGAGATACTCGCGGTACTTGGAGTTCCTGCCCGCGTTGGTCATCAGCAAATCCATCCGCCCGTCGCTGTTGAAGTCACCCGTGGTCACTCCGTTCCAAAGTCCGTGGAAGCCCGAGAGGCCCCATTGATCTGTTTGATCGATGAACCTGCCGTTGTCATTGATGAAGACTAGCGGTGAATTCCATTGGCGCGCGAGGATCAAATCCGGATCGTTGTCATTGTCGATGTCCGAAAACACAGAAGCGGACACGGCGCCGATCCCCTCAAACATTTCTCCTCCCGCAGCCGGGGCGAAACCTTCGTTCGACGCCACATAAAGAGCCGAGTTGACCGACAAAAACGGATCGTTCCTGCGAACCCTCCCTCCGACGAACAAATCAAGATCACCATCCCCGTCGATGTCGGCCATCGAGACGGGGCCGGCCGAATCCGTGGAGGCGGCAAGCACCTGCCGAGATGAGTTGCTAGAGACTGAATTCAGGGCTGAACCAACCGCCAGTCCGTCCTCGTAATTCGACAAAGCCACCAACAAAGCCAAGCCGGAAGATGGCGGCTTGTACGCGAGAATCGAGGCTGTGTCGCGTATGAGTTTCGAGTCGCCACCCCATGCCAACCGGGTGGCGGATTTGTTTTGGAACTCTGGGGCAAGTTTTAAGCCGAGGATCTTTCCGCCCTTGCCTGCCCCGACAAACAACTCGTCGTACCCGTCCCCGTCAACATCCGCAACACACACGCCCGGCCCCAGCTCAGAGAAACCGGCTGTCACCGACGATCCGGCAGGGTCGCTACGCGGGTTCTCCACATGTGCCGCCTTCAGTCTCCCCGAGGCATCCTCGAA
>Ga0208391_1001711_pt1 | contig 10105 bp, 7 predicted proteins | sample Knorr_S23_td_Bot_FD_185612 | JGI IMG/M metagenome (GOLD analysis project Ga0208391, IMG submission 185612) | Marine microbial communities from Southern Atlantic Ocean transect - Knorr_S23_td_Bottom_ad_3770_LV_A (SPAdes) (version 2) | ecosystem: Environmental > Aquatic > Marine > Oceanic | place... | reverse complement strand
CGCCAGCGCAGCCAGGATGTAGATGGGTGCGGGAACGACCAGTATCAGCAGCGTGGCGGAGCCGATGATGACGGTTTCGAGCATGAACTTCGCCGGCAGCGCAGCATCGCGTGACCACGAGCGCCCTTTCGCCTGCTGGAACAGCCACGCCGTGTAGATGGCGGTGAGCGCGGAGAGTGGGACTCCAGCGAAAGCCAGCCAGCGCAAGGGCGCCTCACCAAGCTCGAAAAACAGCACCGCCACGGTGGCGGCCAGGATTCCTCCGAAGCCCACCAGCAGGTAGGCGCCCCTGACAAGCCACGAGCTCCAGTTGGGCCGCAGCATGACGTAGAGAAAGCGGTCCGGCCGGTCAAGGTCGAGCACGAGCAGGACGCTGGTGATGCCCAGGAACGCGAGCCCGGTCCCCACCACCAGCCACCAGAGCTGCGCGTCCATTTCGAGATAGCCGCCAAGCCAGAGCAGCATCGCCACTAGGTAGGTCCCCGACGCAATTGCCTTGGTCCAGATGTAGGCGGAGACCTCCCAGCCCCAGAGGATGCCTTTCGACGGTTGGTCGTACGAGCGTTTCGCCTGCGGGGATTCGTCGGCCAGTTTGGCGGCGACGTCGTGGATGAGGGCCCGGTCGCGCGGCGGTGCCTCGCTCGCCTTCTTTTCCAGCGCGAGCTGAATTAGCAGCGAATCGGTGTCGGCCGCGCCGAGCCGCTTCTCGGCGTATTTCGCGAAGTGGCCGACGCCGGTGGCCTGCTCGCTCCACATTCCGGCCGGGGTGCGCTCGGTGGCGGCCGGGTTGAGCATCTCCTCGCTCGCCTCGATGTAAAATACGTTGGGCTTCGCCCCCGACTCAGGCTTGCGCACGTTTGTATCATGGGTGGCAACGAGCTGCGCTATCTTCGAGCCGGGGTCGTCCAGGTCGCCCGAGATGATGGCTTCGGTGGGGCAGACGATGACGCAGGCCGGTTCGTAGGAATTCTCGAGCCGGTGGACGCAGTAGTTACACTTCGCCGCGGTGCCCTGGTCAGGGTCGATGTAGAGCGCGTCGTAGGGGCACGCCTGCATGCAGGACTTGCAGCCGATGCAACGGGCATCGTCGAAATCAACGATGCCGTCGGGGCGCGTGAAGAGCGCAGTGGTCGGGCAGATGGTGACGCAGGGTGCGTCCTCGCAGTGGTTGCAGCGGTGGACGCTGAACTCACGGCTGCTGTTCGGGAAAGTGCCTTTCTCTATATACTTGACGTGGGTGCGGTTCACCCCGATAGGTATGTCGTGCTCCGACTTGCAGGCGACCGTGCAGGCGTGGCAGCCGATACACGAGCGGTTGTCGATGACAAAGCCGTAGTTTACCATTGATTTCCAGCAGTGCGGAGGCCCGCTACGCGCCTCCGTGGCCAGAGGCCGCACATTCATTCTTGCCGAGGTCCATCACGTTCTGCTTTTTAGGGTCGGGCGTGAGCCGGCCGGCGTTTACAAGGCGAATCTGGTCGTAAATCTCCGGCTGTTCACGGATGTTTGCCTTGATGTACTCGACAAACTCCGCCTCATCCTCGATGCCATAAATGGCTTCGTTGAGGGACTTGACCGTGCCAAAATCGTTGACGATTCGCAGTTGTTCATCGGCTTCCCGCTCCCAGTCGGTGAAGTGGGCGGGCAGCACCAGCAACGTGTCCGGCAGGACCGTGATGCGTTCCTTGAGGGTCGTATAGAGGGTCCTGGCCCATTCGACGACTCGCTTACCGAGGTCGGGCCGCCCGATGCTGACGATAAACACAGTGTCCCCGGAGAGCATGTATTTCTCGTCGACAATATAGGTGGTTGAGCCGGGCGTGTGCCCGGGCGAATGGGTACAGAGCACCCTCGGGCCGCCCGCCTTCGCGAATTCGAATATTTCGCCATCGGCGAGGGCACGATAATCATGGAGGCTGGCGCCATAATCGCCTTCGTGGGCGACAAAGGTCGCCCCGGTTTCCTCGGCGAGGGTGGGGCTGCCGGAGATGTAGTCCGCCTGCAGGTGTGTCTCAAAGGTGTGCGTGACCTTCGCACCGCGAGAGGCAGCAAACTCAATCAGGAAATCTGTCGCCCGCGAGGGGTCAAAGATGAACATCTCCCCCTCGTACACGATGCCGTAGCCGCATGAGGCCTTGGCGGGGCGGTTGAACTGCCAGACCTCGTACGCCTCCTCCTCATCGTTGATGCGACGCGGTATCAGGACATTGCCCCAGGTGTTAATGCCGCCCTCGAGCCAGGCGATATCCTTACGGCCGCAGCTGTCGAGTATGTCTGCGACGAACTGGGAGGAGCTCTCTTTGGCGCAGACGATGCGCACGGGCTTGCCCCCCGGAACCCTCGCAGCGGTCGCCTCGGGTTCATCGATGAAGTCGAAGTAGGGGATGTTGAGCATCGTAAATTCGCTCGGCCCCTCAATCATGAAGCGTTCGAAGTCCAGTTCGTTCCGGACATCTAGCAGTATGAAGTCCTCAGCATTCTCGATAAGTTCGAACAGGTTGGTTGCCGAGTAGGTGGAGACTGCTATGAAATCACCTCAGATATATAGCTGGATGCCGGCAGGTCCCTTGCCGTATTAAGCATGACGCAACCGGTCGGGGTCTCCGGGCACTTTCCCTGTTGCGGGGGGCGCCCGCCGCCACCGCTCGCGTCGCGCTGCCGGGCAGCTCGCCGCCACGGTCCCCTCTTCCCGAAGCCTTTAAGCAAGGGGTGAAAAGGGGGGCGACGGTGCCGTTGTAGCTCAGTTGGCCAGAGCACCCGGCTGTTAACCGGGCGGTCAGCGGTTCGAATCCGCTCGACGGCGCCACGCTCGCTAGCACGCACGGGCCCGTAGCTTAGTCCGGTTAGAGCGCTCGGCTCATAACCGAGTGGTCGCCAGTTCGAATCTGGTCGGGCCCACCACTTACCTGCGCCTGCGGCGGAGGTGGCTAGCGACAACGGTCCTATTCGGTATAGGCGGATTCACCGTGAAGAGCCTCGTCCAGATTCGTCTCCTCGCTCACTCTCACGGGTGTGACCTTGTCGATTCCCCAGAGCATGCCGTAGGTGAACACGAAGGCCCAGACACAGGCCAAGGCCAGTCCACCCAATTGCACCATGAAGAATTCCGAATTGCCATTCATGAGACCGTCACTCCCAGCAGAGTTGATGCTCTTGTCCGCCAGCACGCCCAGCAGCACGATTCCCAGTGCACCGCCAACTCCGTGCACACCCCAGACGTCGAGGGCATCGTCCCACCCCTTCTGCTTGCGGTAGACCACGGCGAAGTAACACACCGTGCCGGCAGCCACTCCGATGATCATGGCGCTGTGGGGGCTGACGAAGCCGGCCGCGGGAGTGATGGTCGCCAATCCGGCGATCATGCCGATGAGCATCTCCACGAACGAGGGTTTCTCGTCACGGTGCCAGGCGATGAGCAACCAGGTGATGGCTGCGAAGGCAGCGGCGATCTGCGTGTTGATGAAGGCGAGCACGGCGATGCCGCCCACGTCCAGCGCGCTGCCGGCGTTGAAGCCGAACCAGCCGAACCAGAGGAGCGCCGCTCCGAGCGCGACGAACGGCACGTTGTGGACACTCTCGTCCTCGTTCTTCCTGCTCCCCACATACATCACACTGGCCAAGGCCGCCATGCCCGCCAGCGCGTGCACCACGATGCCACCGGCGAAATCGAGGACACCCCACTCAAACAGAAGGCCTCCCCCCCAGATCATGTGCACGAAGGGGAAGTAGACGAACAACTGCCAGGCCACCAAGAAGATCAGGTAGGCCTTGAAAGTGATGCGACCGGCGAAAGCACCGGTGATGAGTGCCGGGGTGATGACGGCGAACATCATCTGGTAGACGACGAACAACAGTACGGGTATGTCCAAGCCCGGGTAGAGCTCATCGATTCCGATCCCCTTCAGGAACATGAGATCCAGGTTGCCGATGATTCCCCCAGCACCGCCGCTGAAGCACAGCGAGTAGCCCACGGTGACCCACAGAATCGTCGTGACACCCATCGATACATACGACTGCATCATTATCGTCAGGACGTTATTCTTGCTTACCAGGCCGCCATAGAAGAAGGCCAACCCGGGTGTCATTATCATTACCAAAGCGGTGGCTACGAGCATGAAACTCGTATCGCCAGTGTCTAGAGGCATGACTCGTGCAGCGAAAATCCACCCTTAGTCATTGGGACGGATGCAGCGATAGCGTGACGTGCACGAATCCTTGTGAGTCCGGACCCCGCTGCGGACCCCGGTGCGAGCACGGAATGACCATATTCTTCACAGGAGTACGCTTGTTCAGAGGCATTAGTGGTCAACATGAATTGGAAAATTATTTTTCTGACAGGAGCAGCAATCGGAACATTTGTTGGATTGTTAATGACGGTTATTTCTCATATTCCACTTGGTAATGATTCAGACGGATATAAAATCACTGTAATGTACCATTGGTCGTCAGCATTGTTAGTTGTAATTGGAATTCCGTTGGTGTCAGCATTTGGTGTCAATAAAATAGCGAAGATGAGCGGGTGTTGTGAACCTAGTTTGAAGCATTTGATTCCAGTAGCATACCTCACTTTACTGATACCGGTATTATTCACCTCTATGGGAGCACCGAACAGTAACTTGGTAACATTGGCAACTATCGTTATGTTAGGTGCTATTGGAGGTACCTTCTGGAGTACCCCGTTTGCTATTCGGAGTTATTTCAAGAGTCGTGGCAACGAATCAATCTCTGGTATGGCGGGAGAAGAAGAGTGAGGTGCTTGCACTGAGGTACGGACCCTTGTGAGTCCGAACTGATGAATTTCCATTCAGCGGCGGAAGTTCGGCTTCATACTTTTCTTGCCGCCTCTGCGGTTTCCGCCGCGGTGGTTTCGAGTTCCACCGTTACGACGGTTGCCATTTTGCTGATTTCTACCATGAGGACCACCGCGCTTACCCCTACCATTCCTTTGCCCACCGTTTTTTTGCGGGCGGTTGTGGTTTCGCTGTCCGTTACGTCTGGAGGATTGGTTTCTATTCTTTCTCTTCGGATCAGGTGGAGGAAAGAAACCCACTTCGATATCGGGTAGTTGGGAATAATCTGGTGGGGTGATTCTGTAGTTGATGCCCGCCCCTCTTTGGATGTGCTGACATCCCTTTCTCTGAGGTTTCTGCACCAGCGAGATGACGGTACCTTGTGCGCCGGCGCGAGCCGTACGTCCGCTACGGTGCTTGTACGCCTTGCCGTTCTCGGGTGGGTCGTAGTGGATCACGCTGGCGACGTCCTCTACATCGAGTCCTCTCGCCGCCACATCGGTGGCGATTAGTGCGATGCAATCTCCCTCCTTGAAGCGCTTCATCGCTCTATCTCTCTCGCGCTGTGAAAGTCCGCCGTGCAGGGTGGCGACACTCAGACCGTTGTCTTCGAATTCCTCACCGACACGATCCACTCCCGCTCTAGTTCGACAGAAGACGATGCTGCGGCCGCATTTGCGGACCGCCTCGGTAGCGATTTTAGTTTTCATCGGGCCTCGAATCAACCAGAAGAGGTGCTGCATGTTGTCCATGCTGACCTCCTTTGGTCCGACCTCGATTTTTACCGGGTCATGGAGGTAGCGTCTTACCAGGTCGTCCACCTCATCATCCAGTGTCGCACTGAAGAGGATTGTCTGGCGCTCTGGATAGCAACGGTCGAGAATATCGCAAACAGGCTTCATGAATCCCATGTCCGCCATGCGGTCAGCCTCATCGATGATGATTATGTCAACATCCTCTAGGCTGAGGGAACCTTTCTGCATCAAGTCGATCAGACGACCTGGGCAAGCGACGACGATGTCTACGCCGCGCTCGAGCGCGCGAATCTGCGTTCTATACGATGCGCCGCCGTAGATCGCCAGAACATTAAGATCGACCTTCGCAGCGAGCGGAGTGAGCACGGAGTAGATCTGTACGGCCAACTCACGTGTTGGAGTTAGTATCAGGGAGGTCGGCAGTTTGGGGCGGGAGCGCCTGCAGCGAGAGAGTAGTGGTAGGCCGAAGGCAAGCGTCTTTCCCGAGCCCGTCGGAGCACGGCAGCAGACATCTCTCCCGAGCATGCCATCGGGGATAGCCTCTCGTTGAACCTCGAATGGTTCCGTGATACCCTTATTGTCGAGAGCTTGCACTAGGCAACGCTCGACGCCGAGATCGGAAAAGCTCACAGTGGAGGCCATCAGGTGCACGCCGCCGGACAGCGATATTTAATACTCACAGGTCGGACGCTTGTGAGTCTGGGCATGGCGTGTGTGGATGGGTCACCAGACGAGGTCAGGTTCCGCGGTAATCGGGGCCTTGCAGGTCATGCCCTCGCACAGCCACGCCATCCAAGGTGCATCCCCGCGGTCACGTTCCTCCTGCACACGTTCGGTGGAGATGACGAGTTGACGTTCCCCCTCGCTCTGTCTGAGGTTTTCCACTGCCTCCGGTTCGGTTCCGTCGTGGTGGATGTGCCACACGCTCCAAGGTTGGAGCAGGTCAGCGGCGGCGTTGAGCAGCGCCCAGTATGCCGGTCCGCGATGCATGAGCGAATCGCCGAGTCGTTGGATGGCGCCTTCGGCGGAAGCCCGCCATGAGTCGGCATCTGGGTGGGCGGGCCATGCACCGAGATGGGTCGCCAGCAGGCGGACGACGACCGCGGTGGAACCGGGCACCGCGGAGTCGTTCTCGCAGCGCTGGCGGACGGGGAGTTCCTCGTGGTCGGCGGAGGCGAGCCAGAATCCTCCGTCCGGATCTGAGAATGATTCCAGAAGACGATTCGTGATGGCTGATGCGCGCTCGATACAGGTCTCGTCGTCGGTCAACAGTCCCCAGCGGAGCAGTCCGAGCGCCGCCCACGCATGGTCGTCGAGGAAGCCAGCACCGCCGTCGGTCTCCCCGCGCCAGGTGCGAAGGACTGAGCCGTCGGGCTTGGTCGAGCGTGCGAGCAGACCCTTCGCCACGTGCTCGCCGACATTCTCCGCCCGTTCGCCTGCGAGATCGCTGAGGGCGACGAGCAGCATGCCGTTCCATGCGCTCAGGACCTTGTCGTCGGTGCCCGGGCGGGCTCGTTCGGCCCGCGCGTCGAGGAGGGCGAGTCGGAGTTCCTCTTCGGCCTCTCCAGTGAGCCCTTCCGCGGGAGCGAGCGCGAGCACGCTGCTGCCGCTCTCCTCGAAATTTCCGGATTTGGTGACCGTCCAGCGAGCGCACGCCAGCGCACCATCCTCCTTGCCGAGCGCAGCCTCGACTTCTGTCGGGTTCCAGACGTAGAATGCGCCCTCCTCCTTGTGCCCCGTGCCGTCGTCGGAGTCGGCGTCGAGGGTGGACCAGACGCCGCCGCCAGGGTGGAACATCTCCCGCTCGAGCCATTCCAGAGTCAGCAGGATCACACGCTCGTGCAGGGCCGAATCTCCGATTCCCTCGCGCAGCGCGCGGGCGTGAATCGGCAGTAGGAGCGCATTGTCGTAGAGCATCTTCTCGAAGTGCGGCACGGCCCACTGCGCATCGACGCAGTAGCGATGCCAGCCGCCGCCCAGATGGTCGAACAGGCCCCGCTCGGCCATGTAGCGCAGAGACACCTCGACCGCGTTCTGCGCCTCCTCGGAGCCATTCCTGAGCAGGCCCTCCAGTTCCATCGGGTGCGGGAACTTGGGTGCGCCACCGAATCCGCCGTTCTGCGCATCGAACAGTTTCAGCGAGTGCTGCACGGAAGCCACGGAGACCGCCCCGACCAGTTCCTCCAGGTCATGCTCGCCTGCTTCTCCACCTGCCGCCATCTGGCTTAGATGGTCCGTGATCTGCTCGGCGTTGGCCAGCAGGCCGTCTCGCTCGTCCCTCCAGGTGTCGCTGAGCGCGGTGACGATCTGGGTCCAAGAAGGCCGGCCATAACGCTGGTCGGGTGGATAGTAGGTGCCGGCGAAGAACGGTTTCAGCGTGTTCGGGTCGACGAACGCGTTGAGCGGCCAGCCACCCGCGCCCGTGAGCGCCTGACAGGCCGCCATGTAGAGCGCATCGACGTCCGGGCGCTCCTCGCGGTCGACCTTGATGCAGACAAGTCGCTCGTTCATCATCGCGGCCGTCGCCTCGTCAGCGAACGACTCGTGTTCCATCACGTGGCACCAGTGACAGGCTGCGTATCCGATGGACACCAGCAATGGCCGGTCGAGGGTGCGGGCGAGTTCGATGGCGTCATCATCCCACGGTTGCCAGGCCACCGGGTTCGAGGCGTGTTGCAGCAGGTAGGGGGAGGTGCAGTCCGCAAGTCGGTTCGTCGGCCCTTCGTCAGCCATTTCTCGGCACTCTCACAGCCTTCGCGGCATCACTCGCCATGCGCTTCCAGCACATCGATGGGTATGATCGCCAGCGCCTCCTCGTGCGTGCATTCCAGAGAAATTGGACAGGCGACACCCTCCTCGGTCGCGTCCATCCACGTCTGCGCGCAGACACACCAGCGGTCTCCGGGGACAAGGCCAGGGAAGTTGTGCTGGGGGGCAGGGGTGATGAGATCATTTCCCTGTGAGCGGGCGAACTCGAGGAAATCCGCGGTCAAGATGCAGCAGACGACGTGGCGGCCGCGATCATGGCTGTCGGTGTTGCAGCAACCGTCACGATGCCAACCGGTTAGCGGGTCCATCGAACAGGGCTCGAGCTCGGTCCCGAGGACGTTGATGCTCGGATGCATGGGGTCGGCTGGGCGGCCGGTGGATATCAACAATGACATTGGCAGACGTTTGTAGGTTCACCTCCCGCATGAGCAGAGGGGAGCCGTGGTCAGACCGAAGAGACCGTTTATGTACCCTCACTGGTGGGGGGCCATCTCCGGAGTTGTTCATGTGACGTGAGAGGCATCGATCACCAGCGTGTACGCCGGTGAGGATGTAATCATGGAAGATGAAGATAACAGAAGCGGCTACGGGGCCTTCGCCAAACTACTCAGTAGATTGCTTGCCATAGCGGAGCAGGTGAACCAGTTGCTCAAGGAGGAGCTTGAGCGCAGGGCTCGACTCGATGAGGAGAAGCGGTTGAGTAGCGAGCAAGATATGTTCATGTCCCGTGAGTTCGATTGGGAATTCGAGAAAGAGCATAGATAGTCCCTAACTTGGCAGACTCTGGTCCAGGTCCGGGAGTCTGGACGCTTGTGGGTCTGAACCCTACTCTGCGTTCAGGTCTTGATTCAGTGTGGCCGGAGCAGTTGCTCGGAGCCCATCAATCGGTTCGGTGTCCATCCGCATGAGTGAACGGCAACTCGTGGCGTGACTCACCGATGTCGTCCTCGAAGGGGCTGTGCCTTTCGAAGTGGATCATCGAGTGCAGGATGGTGCCGGCCAGCAGCCTGTGCTTCCGGTTCTGCGCGTCGATGCGCTCGCGGGTCGAGTGCTCGATCAAGATGATCTCCTTGGCGAGTGCGTCGAGGTCGTCGACGTTCTCCCATACGATCAGCGAATAGACAGTCTCGAGTGCGAGGAATTCATCCATCACTATGTCCGTGTAGATCGCGCTGGTGCGGGTGACGCTCAACACCGCCATGGCGACCACCGCCGCGCTGAACGCTGAGATGGCGATCGGCTGTATGTCCCAACCGAGGATGACCTGCACTCCACCAGTGCCGATGACCAGCGCCACGATGAGGAATGAGCCCATCTGCACCATCTGGGCGCGCATCGAGGACAGTTCGCTGTTGGCGGCCAGCGCGACATCCATCTTCAGGCGGATGTAGCCCAAGATACGGTCAAGTTCGCGACCGCGGAGGATCTCCTCGGCGGCCTCCAGCGTCTTGATCGGCGCCTCGGACGACTCGCCGGTGTCCGCTTCATCACTCATGGCCATCCGACCCGGTCGCTGTTCATGAATGGCATCCCCCGAGGCGCGCGCATCGAGTGTAGTGGGGGGTTGACCCTGTATCAGGAATCGTTGGCGGGCATCGTCGCCCACAGGAGGCTGGCGGACAGGAAGATCATCACCGACCCGAACCAGTCAGGCTCCCCGGGAGCGGGTGAACTGTCGGCGACCGACTGCTGCAGGAACGTGTTCGAGAGCAGGGTCGCCCAATCCACCGTGCATCCGGACGAGAGGTCCGCCTGACAACCGTTTGCGAGGCCAATGAAGAGGTTGAACAG
>Ga0208391_1001709_pt1 | contig 10115 bp, 7 predicted proteins | sample Knorr_S23_td_Bot_FD_185612 | JGI IMG/M metagenome (GOLD analysis project Ga0208391, IMG submission 185612) | Marine microbial communities from Southern Atlantic Ocean transect - Knorr_S23_td_Bottom_ad_3770_LV_A (SPAdes) (version 2) | ecosystem: Environmental > Aquatic > Marine > Oceanic | place... | reverse complement strand
TCCAGTATCTTGATCAAATTTTTTATATTATTTTCTAACATAGGTATATTAACTCTTTACCCTCTCAATATATCGTTTCTCTTTTGTGTCAATCCGAATCACATCACCAATTTGGATGAATAGCGGGACTTGAATGGTCAAATCGGTTTCTAATTTTGCTGGTTTAGAACCGCCTTGTGCCGTATTCCCCTTTTCTCCAGGATCAGTATCTTTAATGGTCATATTCATATGTTGTGGAATTCTAACCTCAATCGGTTCATCTCCATTAAAGGCGATAGTTGTAATTGTATTCTCTAAAAGGAAATCAAGTACATCTTCTACTTGAGCTTCAGTGAGGCTAACCTGCTCATAAGTCTCTTGATCCATAAATATATAATTGGTGTTTTCTGAGTACAAATAATTATAGTTTCTGGCTTCAACTCTTACCGTCTCAATCTTCTCACCAGCCCTGAATGTCTCCTCTACTACCTGCCCTGTGCGGATATTTTTTAATTTTGATCGTACAAATGCACTTCCCTTGCCGGGTTTAACATGTAGGAATTCTACAATTTTCCATAAATTATTCTTATGATTAATAATTAGTCCATTTTTAAAATCTGAAGTATTTGCCATCGTTTATAATGTATTCCTTAATTTAATTTATACCCCTAAAATTACAAATCAATTGGACATTATACATATATATTTGAGATGATAAATTCTGAATTTCTTGCAGAACCTTTTGCGCAATTTTTACCAACAGTATTTTTATATGCAGAATTACATTTTCGGTTTAAATGGAGTGGTAGCCGCTATTTTCAAAAAGAACCGGAAATATTAGCCGATCTCCCTATAAGAATTGAACCTAATAGGGATATTCCAATTTTATTGATTATAAAGGATTCACATTTATTCCCAATTACTCTAAAATATGTTGAAATAGTAATTTATAAATCTAACAAAATTATTCAATCTCAAACTTTTCAATATAATACTCAATTAAATATTAATTGGTGGGATGATACAGTGATGATTGATCCGGAAGGTATTTCAGGGGATATAGAAATTAATGTTGAATTTATGTATAATGTGGGTGGACAAGATAAAAAATGTACTATTCATAATTACCCACTTTGTTCTCATGATAAATTAAAAACCTATATTTCTAAATATCCTTACCCAAATGATGGAAATGTATTATATGGCGATATTCACTATCATTCAAATTTAACTGAAGATATGGTTGAATTTGGCGCTCCGTTAAAGGCAACATTAGCCATGGCAGAATCATTAGGATTAGACTTTTTTTGCAATACTGATCATTCCTATGATTTAGATGATGTTCCGGGTTCATGGACTGAAACAGACCCAACTCTTGAAAAATGGAATAAATCCAGAATAGAAATCAACACACTTAATAATGGCAATCCGGGAAAATCATTTATCATACCATCTGAAGAATTAAGTTTGCATAACAAGGATGGAAGAAATATACATGCGCTTATACTGAACCATTCAACTTTTCTCCCAGGCTCAGGAGATGGCGCTGAGGAGCCATTTAATTTTCATGCTGATTATAATACAAAAACTGTTCATGACAGTTTAGATAATGAGTCACTTTGTATTGCAGCCCATCCTTTTAATCCAGTTCCCTTAGTGCAATGGTTTTTTGTAAAAAGAGGGAAATGGCAATTAGAGGATATTGTGGAAGACAATGTTGCAGGAATTCAAATAGTCAATGGAGCTCTTGATGAGGGATTTTATGAAGGTTTAAAAATTTGGAAGGAATTACTTTTAGATGGTTACCATAAATTTATTTATGCCGGAAATGATGCCCATGGTAATTTTAATATTTATCGCCAAATCAAAATACCAATGCTTTCCTTATATGAAAAGAATGAACAATTATTTGGAGAATTCAGAACCGGTGTGCATACAAATGGGAACAATAGAACCATAAATTCTGCCATTACTTCCATGAAAAATGGGAATTGCTTTGTAACTAATGGCCCCTTTATCAACATAACCTTCCAAAATAATGGACCAATTTATGAAATGGGAAGTACCGTTAGATTAAATTATGGTATTATTACAGTATCAATCATATCTACCCCCGAATTTGGGATGATTAAAAAAATAACAATAATAAAAGGTGTTATTGGTGAAAATAAAGAAGTAGATTATTTTATAATTATGAATCCACGGGACTATAAATTGATAAAGGATTTTAATATTAATAGTGATAGCAACTGTTATTTTCGATGTGAAGTTGAACTTGATTCTATTAATGAGAAAAGGATTTTTGCAATGTCAAACCCAATTTGGTTATCACCTAATATTAATTAAGCAAATTTGCTATATTTATTATTGGCTCCTGATTGTGACTGGATTTTGTAAAAAGATGTAATTAATTTAATGTAATCTTTTTTATCTTCGGTGAATTGATCAATTGGTGGAATATGACTCGCATATTTTGCCATATCCACAATTTGACAGACATCATTCCAAGAGTTTACTAATTCTGGCTCAATTCCAATTAATTTAAAATGTTCTGCTAATTCACCTGAAGTCATTTCTGTTGCTTTTATATAGAAGACCTCTTTAAAAAATAATCGACATATTTCACTTAATTTTAAATAGTATTTTTCTGTAGATTCAGAATTAATTATTTCAGGAAGTGGTAAATCTTCTATTTCTTTTACAGACTCTTTGAGAGCGGAAATTTTAAAAGATCCCGTTAAATATTTTGATTTACTTTGTCTTGTTTTTGTTTTCCATAAATACCCTGCCCCTACAATTCCGGCAACCAGGGATAACAGCAATAAGGCAATTTTAAAGGGTGAGATTAATTTTAGCTCTTTCATTGGTTTGATGGATCGCATCTCATTTGATGTACTTGAAATATTTGATAATATATTCAGGGTGATTTTATTTGTTTCAATTTGGGAAATAACATGATTATTTTGTTTAATATCTACTGGGATAGATGGAATAATAATCTCCCCCACTTTCCAAAATTGTAGAAAATAACTGATAGAAATTGGAGTTAGAATTTTATCAGCAACTGTAAATTCTTCCATATTTTCTTCCAATTCATAAAAAACAGGAACCTCATTATTTTTATTATTTTCAACACTTACTTTTATTTCTACCAGTGAACCCACATAAATAGTATCAGATTTAACATCCACTCTTAAATCAAATGGAAATAATCCGCAAAAAAATATTAAAAATATTAATCTCATTAATGCCGATGCATTCTGGTACTAAAAAACTGTTCCAGTGGATTCAAATATCCTTCAGCAGTATCAATTGATATAAAGTCTATTTTATTTTTTTTACAAAATTCTTTTATAACTTTGTTTTTATTTTGAATATATTTTGTGGAAATATTTTGGACTTGTTTATTATTTGTATCTATCCATGCAGATTTTTGAGTTTCAGCATCGTGAAATTTCACCATCCCTAATTTCGGAATTGCAATCTCAGCTTTATCTAATATTTGAATATTGATTAAATCATGTTTTTTGTTTATCAATTTCATAGTTTGCTGATAGGAATCGTCCCAAAAATCAGACAATAAAAAAATAATACTCTTTCGTTTAAGAACTTTTTGAATATGTTCCAATGCAATAGAAATATCAGTTTTTCTATCTTTGGCTTTATGGTAAATCATTTCTCTAATTACACGCAGAACATGGCTTTTACCTTTTTTGGGGGGAATAAACTCTTCGATTTTATCAGAGAAAAGTAATAATCCAACTTTATCATTATTTTTAATGGCACTAAAGCTTAAAATGGAAGCCAGCTCAATCATGATATCACTTTTCAAGGATTCTCCAGTGCCAAAAAATCCAGAAGCGGAGACATCAACTATCAACATTACAGTCAATTCACGTTCTTCATCGTATTTTTTGATAAATGGTTTGCCAGTTCTTGCTGTTACATTCCAATCGATGGCTCTAATATCATCTCCGGGATAATATTCTCTTACTTCAGCAAACTCCATTCCCATCCCTTTAAAGGCTGAATGGTACTCACCACCAAAGATGTTATTTACAATATGCCTAGTTTTAATTTCAATTAAACGAACTTTCTTTAATATCTCGGCAGGAATCATGTAGGAATTTAGGGAGTGGGCACAGATTCATAAATTCTTTGAATAATATCCTCAGTTGTTATCTCCTCTGCTTCAGCTTCATAGGATAATATAATGCGATGTCTTAGAATTGATTTTCCCACTGCACGTACATCTTCAGGAATAACAAAGCCTCTGTTGCGTAAAAATGCATGTGATTTGGATGCATTTGCCAAGAAAATTGTTGCTCGAGGAGAAGCACCATAGGTAATCAATGGCTGCAAATCTTTCAAGCCGTATTTTTCCGGATACCGAGTAGCAAATACCAAGGACACAATGTACTTTTGTATATTTTCTGCAATATATATTTGATCCACAATTTTTCGTGCTGATAAAATTTGAGATGGGTTTACAACTGGTTTTAATTCAATATTTGAATTAATTTTCCCCATCCTTTTTAATATTTCTAATTCTTCCTCGGGATTCGGATATCCAACCAATACCTTAAACATAAAACGATCAATTTGTGCTTCCGGCAGAGGATAGGTACCTTCCTGTTCAATGGGATTTTGGGTTGCCATTACCAAAAATGGATTTTCCAATTTAAAAGTTTGATCACCAATTGTAATCTGCCTTTCCTGCATTGCTTCAAGGAGAGCTGATTGTACTTTAGCAGGTGATCTGTTTATTTCATCTGCCAGTATGATATTCGCAAATATTGGTCCCTTCTTAACTTCAAATGAACCATCCCTGGGATTGTAAATCAGAGTACCTAATATATCTGCAGGCAGAAGGTCAGGGGTGAATTGCAGCCGTTGGAATTTTGTGTCAATAATCTTCGCCAATGAGTTTATGGTGAGGGTTTTTGCAAGTCCAGGGACGCCTTCGATAAAGACATGGCCATCTGTTAAAATAGCCAACAATAATTTTTCAATTAAATCATCCTGACCAATTATAACTGTACGAATGGCAGTATTAATATCATGAATAAATTGCGACTCCCTCTCAATGGAGTCTTTTAATTCAGCGAGATCAAATTCAGACATATTTTATATATTAGTTCTTTTGTTAACTATTGAATTTAATGAATCTATGGTAGTTTTAATATTTTTTAAGCCTTCAAGTTCATATTCCACAGAGGGAATTAATTCATCATCGGGATATTTATCCTTAAATAAATTATAATTTATTATTGCATCACTATAAGCTTCCAAATAATTATTATAAATGTAGGCAATCATAAATAATGATTTTTTTGACACTTCATGATCAGGGTAATCCTGGACTACCTTTTGAAATTCTTCAACAGCAAATTCAAAATCTTTGGTATCGTTTAGATAAATATCAGCTATCTGAAATTGTGCCTGAGCAGCTAATTCATGTAAAGGGTAAGTTTTAATTATAGATTTAAAACTAGTAATAGATTCCATTAGCTTAGTTTCAGTTCTATATTGTTGACCATCCTTCCAATGCTGATCAGCCGACTTATTTGAACCGCCACTACAAGACAGCACGTACAATCCTATTAATAATATTAATATATTTTTCACAGTATTCTCCATTTTTGTTTGAATTACAGACTTAAAATTTATCAATGTTTTACATAATTATCTCAATAACTAAATATAATTATTTACTCAAAATATCCAATAATACTTAAAACATATATAATAATGATGCATGCAGTTGGGAATTTGATAATTCTCCATAAGGAAAACCAATATCTATCCGTATTGGCCCTAATGCAGTTTGGTATATAAGGCCTACTCCATAATCCCAAATCATGTTTGTATTAATAAATGCATCAATAGTTTCATATAATCTTCCAGCATCGATAAATAACTCGCCACCAAATTTGTTTTTAATAGGGAATCTATATTCTAAATTAATCATATCGCTTATTAATGATCCTTCATATTTATCAATATAAGAAGCCCAGCCTCTTAATGATGTTTGACCTCCAAGTTGAAATTTATATATATCAGGAAGATCATTATCGGTTTCCAAATTATTTATGTAGGCTACAACTACTCGTAAAGCAAAAATATTATCATTCCCTATTCTTAAGTATTTCCTGAATTCACCTTCAAATTTTACAAAATTTCTATCTCCACCTAAAAAGGTTCCATATAAAGTTGAGATAAAGGATAGATATTGACCACCAACCGGATTTAGAGGATTTTTAATTTTATTGGATATATAGATAAAATTCATCCATCTTGCCGGTTCTTCATCTTCTTCAATAATTAAACTATCATTTGATTGTATTATTTCGAACGTAGAATTAAACTCATATCGTGTATTATTCATTTTATCAAACTTCAAAGAGTAGGTTAATCCGTCTATTATCAATTCAGAGTCTTCACTTTGTTCAATATGAAAATATTTAATTTGGGTTGGTATTCTAAAATACAATGTCCAGGGGGTCCGATATATAGCGGTAAAGTCTCTCTTTATTAGTGGTTTATCAGTAAATATATCCAAATTAATATCACTGGAAATTTTACCGGTGAATTCGATATTGGACGTTGTATTTAATATATTACCAAGAACCCATCGCGCCTGCGCTTCGACACCAGTAGGTTTTAAATTTTCTTGCCAATGATCTAGTTCTGTAAAACTAAAATTTGCTTCAATTGAGGAAGATTTATATTCTCGCACTTTAACTTCGATATCAAGCAATCCTTTTTCTTTATCCACTAATTTATTTAGTATTTCTACATTACTGAAAAGGCCCGAGTTAAAAATCCGTTTTTTGGATTCATCAACTTTATCAATATTATAAATTTCTCCAACTTTGAATAAAATTTCCCGTAAAACATATTTTTCTTTTACAGATAATAGACCTGTAATAAAAATATTTTGAATCTGATAAGTTGAACCTTCAAAAATATTAATTCTAGCTATTACATTTTTTTCATCGATAGTCACTTCATCCATAATTACAATATCAACTTTCCCTTCCATTAAATATTTTCTTTTTAAAGTTTTTAATTCCCTTCTAATTTGCAAAGGATTAAAATTTTCATTAGTGGATATATGTACTATTTGTTTTATTTCATCATGAGTGAATAACTTGTTTCCATAGAAATTAATTTTTTTCAATTGATATTGATATCCCTCTTCTATATAAAACTGAATGTCAATATAATTTTTGGAAATTGATTCATATTTTGTAGTGATCACAATATTTAGAAAACCATTTGATTTGTAGTATGCTTCTAGAGAAATTTTATCTCTTTTCAGTTTTTTGGGTTTAAATTCACTTCTCATAAATAGCTCTGGTGATTGTAATTTTATAACGGATTGTAGATCGTGATCCGTAAAAAAAGAATTACCGTTAAAATTAATTTCTGAAACAATTAATTTTTCAATTGCAAAAATGTTTGTGATTAATATTAATCCAATCAAACATAATTCATGGCGATGCTTCATTTATAATAAAATTTTATGCGGTAACTCAAATGCCACAAATTGTTTTCATCTAGTCCTCCAACAATAGATGTATTTTGGTTGATTCTATAGGTTGCCTCATATTGGCTATTTTCTATATCATATAAATCAAGTTTGGTATTTAAATAAATTTTATTAGAAAATTGTTTACCTACAATAAGCTTTAATTCAATGTCTTCCTTTCCTTCGATATTTTCTAAAAGAGAGCCTTGACTTGTAAGCTGAAATTCATCCAGGGCACTATATCTTGTTATAGTTTTTTCTATTTCATTTTCTACATAGTTTGATAACATATTCCCGGCTTGATTAGGATCACTAAACCCTTCAACATCCCCTAAAGTTAATATTTTTAGAATTTCCGTCTGAGTATATTCATCTGAGTCAAAAATAAGAGTGGGATTATCTGTAAATCCAATAAAGGACACATCAATTATATTTTCTTCAATTCTAGTTTGAGCATGTAGATCTATATATGGCGTATTATCTGTAGGATTCAAAATTATATTTCCATAAGTATTTTGAAATATATTCCCTTGGTTATCATAAAAATTTCCATCAATTATATTAGCTTTGCCCGAAAAATTAAAGTTTTCATTTCCAATTTTAGTGATACTAATATCTCCATCAAATAATAGACTTATGTTTTCTGTTTCTACTTTTATTCCATCCTTGATTGGCACATGAATGTCATAAGAAATCATTCGATTTGTATATAATTTAGGTACTTCATAAGTGGGGTCATCACCCAAATTTGTTATGGTGAAATTATAAGGAGTTGGAATGAATTCTCCAGAAATATACATTGTATCCCTGCCTGTTACATTTATATCTACAGTCCCTGATCCATGGAATAAATCGTAAGATGATGATATTGAAACATCGTCTCCTCTTAGGTTTAATGCAAATTTAGGATTGAAAAATTCGGTGATATCCATGCTACCAGAAACATTTAGATTATCTTGTTTTTTTAGATCTTCCGATGAAAATAAATTTAGTATATTTGAAAAGAATGGAAGGCTCCTTATCAAATTCTCATCTTCTTTATAAAGCAAACCAGTCATTTTATTGATAATGAGTTGATTATCAATAATCGAAATTGAACCAGAAATATTTCTAATAGGCTCATCAATTGGATCTAAATATAAGCTGCTATTTACAATTACGATCTTCCCATTTCTGATGGGTTTTTCTAATGTTCCCGAGAGTTCTAATCTAATATTATAGTTGTTTGAGGTATCATCCTCGAATTGATCACCGGTTAAAGAATCTAAAATATCAAAATAGGGTGGTAAAAACTCAAAATTATTTGTAATACCGGTAAAAATAAAATCAATTGGGTCTTGAGAAATATCAACGCGGTTTTCAATTATTAAATTTAAATCTAATGGTATAAATCCAATTCCTGAATATTGACCATATTTAGTTTGTAATGATAAATTTAAACCCAGTTTATTTTCTTTAAATTCAAAAATTCCAGAAAGGGTATCCTCCATATTAATTTTATCAAACCCTGGATGGGAAATATCCATACGGCTTATAATTTCTGGTTTAGCCGTAGAACCTTTTATATCTATGCTTCCTGTCATAAATCCTCTACTTTCGTATCCCCAAGGCAAATATCGGTTAAATCGTTCAATATCCACATTTTCATAGTTAAATTTCAAATTAAATTTATCATCATCCTGAAAGAGTTCACCTTGATTTGACATACCAATATTAAACCAACCGTCTCCATTTATATTCCCCAAATATGTATCTAATCTAAAATCACTTAAGAGAAATCGTCGATTTCGGTAGGATGCTGATATTTTTAATTTGTCAAACTGAATATCATCTATATTACCGTTGTCCATTTCAACAGTAGCAAATATTATAGGATTTGGTTTTAATTGGTCATTAAAATTTTCGATATTTATTGTTGCAGAATTGAGTAAACCATTTAATCTGTAAGATTTACCGGTTATTGAATATAGATTGTTTAAATCTAAATTTTGAATATCTACATCGATTTCATAATGATTTTTACCCTGATAATTCCCCTTCATTTTCATTGTACTTTCACCAAGATTAATATTGATTTGCGGAAAATGAAAATAATCTTCTCTTTTATTAATATAAAATGGCAGAATATTCAATTCAGTTTGTTTTAAACTTCCAGGAAAAGGTGTTACTAATATATCTCCCGTCGATTCCTGTTTTGCAGAAAATTGAATTTTATCCCCCATAGTACTGATTGCATCTAATTTTAAATATGTTAAATTTTCATTTAAGAGATTAACATTAAAATATATGCTGTCCCAATTATAGGACTTATATCGCCATCCGTTTAAAATCCCATCTGATGTCCCTGCAAATTGAGCATTTGTAATTTCACCAGCAATATTTCCTTCAAACCTAGAAAATTTATTTTTTAACAATATACCTTCACTCAAATTGATATCAGCGGAAAATTCATTTAAAATAGTACTTTTAATCCAGTGAAAATTCAAATCGCCAGATAAAGAATCAAGATAATATTTCTCAAGTGTTGAATTATTAGAAAAGTCATTTAAGTATACTTCCCCGGAAATATTAAAATTATCAGCATCAGAAAAAGAGTCAATTT
>Ga0208391_1001707_pt1 | contig 10119 bp, 8 predicted proteins | sample Knorr_S23_td_Bot_FD_185612 | JGI IMG/M metagenome (GOLD analysis project Ga0208391, IMG submission 185612) | Marine microbial communities from Southern Atlantic Ocean transect - Knorr_S23_td_Bottom_ad_3770_LV_A (SPAdes) (version 2) | ecosystem: Environmental > Aquatic > Marine > Oceanic | place... | reverse complement strand
TTTATAGTACTTCTTAAAGTTAAAAAAGTTGATGATACTATAGCTGGAACAATTAACAAAATTATAAAAGGATTTGTTACACCTCCTGTTAAATATAATAATACAGACAATTGGAGAAGATCGTAAAATAAAAAAAATGTTGAAGCAAAATTGTTTAATTGGTTTTTGCCAAACTTAAATTGCAAATAAAAATTAGTTAAAACACCAATAAAAATAATTATGGAACAATAAATAAAAGGAAGTTCAAATTTGAGAACAAAATAAACAATACTTATTGTTATGTATTGTCCAATTATAGCTATCCATCTTAAAATGACTAAAGTTTTTTTGTCTAATTGGATATTATCCTTCGATGTAAAAAACTCCGAAAACTTCATTCGGAAATTATATATCTAAATTTGAAACTTCTAAAGCGCGATTAATTATAAAGTCTTTTCTTGGGGCAACTTCATCACCCATAAGCACCTGGATTAAATCTTGATCTCTTTTTGATTTAGCTTTTGTATTATTTGAATATCTTACTTGTAATAATGTACGTTGTTCAGGATTCAAAGTTGTCTTCCATAATTCCTCTGGATTCATCTCCCCTAAACCTTTAAACCTTTGAATACTAATTTTACTTTTTTCTTTTTCAATAAATTTGCTAAATTCCTTACTATTTTTTTTAATTGAACCTTTTGTTTTATCTGAAGATTTGATTAAAAAGTTTTCTAACTCCCTATCATCTTTTATATAATAGTTCTTTGATCCTTTGGTAATTTTATAAAGAGGAGGCTGAGCCAAATAGATATGATTTTTTTCTATAAGTTCATTAAAAGGATAATTATTAAACAAGGTTAGCAAGAGCGTTCTTATATGAGATCCATCAACATCAGCATCTGTCATAATAATAACTTTTTCATATCTTAGGTTTTCAATATCAAAATCCTTAGATCCTGTGCCCAGAGCATTAATTAAAGTAACTATTTCATTAGAGGACATCATTTTTGAAAAAGCTTTAGTCTGCAAATCTTGGCCATTGCCGTTTTTAGCTTTAGAACCATTAGTATCGATATAAGTATTTAGTATTTTACCTCTTAAGGGTAGAACCGCCTGAAACTCCCTATTTCTTCCTTGTTTTGCTGATCCTCCTGCTGAATCTCCTTCAACGATAAATAATTCAGTCCCTTCGGCTTTACCAATTTGACAATCCGCAAGTTTACCAGGTAAGCCTGATAATTCTAAAGATCCTTTTCTTCTAACACTTTCACGAGCTTTTCTGGCAACATCTCTTGCAATAGCAGCGTGAACTATTTTTAATAATACTACTTTTTTGATTCCAGGATTTTGATCAAACCAAGTTGACAATTTACCGTTTATTATAGATTCAACAATAAATCTTACCTCTGATGAAACAAGCTTATCCTTCGTTTGTGATGAAAATTTGGGATCAGGTATTTTTATTGACAAAACCCCCGTTAGACCTTCTCTAGTGTCATCACCCGTAAGTGTAATTTTATTCTTTTTTAAAAAATTGCCGTCTATAGCATACTTGTTAATTACTCTTGTAAGTGCGCTTCTAAAACCTAACAAGTGTGTTCCACCGTCTTCTTGATGGATATTATTTGTGTACGCAAACATGTCTTCAGAATATCCAGCATTCCACTTTAATGAACATTCCACTTCGACATTATCTTTTGAACCTGAAATATAAATCGGTTTTTTGAATAAACTAAGATCGTTCTTATTAACCAAAGTTGTTTTAGTTTTATCTAAAAACTCAACAAATTCTTGAATACCACCATCGTATTTATTTTTATATTCCTTTTCTTTTTTTCCAGTCCTATCCACTAAAATAATACGTAAACCTTTATTTAAAAAAGCAAGTTCTCTCACTCTTTTTTGTAAGATTGATGAACTGAATTTAGTATCAGAAAATACTTTTCTTGACGGTAAGAAATTTATAAGAGTTCCTGTTTTATTTGTTTTTCCTTTAGCTTTTAAAGGAGATAAAGCTTTTCCATCTTTAAACTCAATAAAATATTCTTTTTTGTTTCTAAATATTTTTAAACTTAATTTTTCAGATAGAGCATTAACTACTGAAACACCAACACCATGAAGTCCACCGGAAACCTTGTATGAGTCGTGATCAAATTTGCCTCCAGCATGAAGTTGTGTCATGATCACCTCTGCTGCTGATTTTTTTTCCCCTTTATGTAAATCTATTGGAATTCCTCTTCCATCATCCTCAACGGAAACGGATTGGTCTGGATTGATTATAACTTTAATATTTTTACAATAGCCAGCTAAAGCCTCATCAATAGAATTATCAACCACCTCATAAACCATTTGATGAAGACCTGTTCCGTCATCAGTATCACCAATATACATTCCTGGTCTCTTTCGTACTGCCTCTAAACCTTTAAGCACTTTTATGGATTCAGCGCTATATTTTGAGTTATCTTGTTGATTTTTCTTGATCATAATAGTGAATTTTTTCTACTTATATTAACATTTTTTTTTAATTAATTAAATCTATAACAAATCTATTGCTTAAATTATCGTTGGTATTGAATGATTACTCATTGAAAAATATAAAAATAATCTATTATTGTCTTTAAACGAAATAAATCAAATTTTCATTGGCATAACTACATGAAAACTATTTTTATCTGAAAAATCTCTAATAAGTACTGGAGAGCCTGGATCTTTTAAATTAATAACTATCAATTCATTTTCAATGTGAGAAATTATATCCATAAGATATCTGCTATTAAAACTTATACTTAAATCGCTAGAATTAAATTTTGCATTAATATTTTCAACACCCTCCCCACTGTTAGGGTTGTTAACTGACAATTGTACAGAATCTTTCGATATAGACATTTTCAAACCTTCTTTATGGTCTGAAGAAACAGTAGTAACTCTCTCTATAGAATTCTTAAACTCGTTTAATTTTATTTTTAAAATCTTATCATTGTCTTTAGGTATAACTTTATTATAATCAGGAAATCTACCATCAATAACTTTAGAAGTTAATATACCTGTATCCATTTCAAATTTAATTTTTGATTTATTATTTGATATTTTTATAGGTTTGTTGCTTTTTTCTAATAAGGAAATTAATTGAAAGATAGTTTTTTTTGGTAAGATAATAGATTCAATATGAGTATTTGAATCAATTTCCAAACTACTAGAGGAAAGTCTGTGACTATCTGTTGATACGCCACATAGAAATGATTTATTTTCTAATTTTGTTTTATGTAGATAAATTCCGTTAAGGTAATGTCTAGTTTCATCATTGGAAATTGAAATTTTTGTCTTGTTTAAAAGTTTAAGTAGTTTTTGAGGAGAAACTTCAAATTTTTTTTCACCAACATCTTCCTCTGATAATGGAAAATTATCCGAAGACAAGCACAATAAATTAAATTTAGAATTTCCAGAGACCAACTTCAACCTATTACTATTTAGTAAAGTCAGTTCAACATTAGCACTGGGTTGCAATTTTCGCAATATATCATAAAGCACACTAGCAGAAGTTGTGGTTGAGCCTTCTTTTTTCACTTCTTTCGGTAACATTTCTTCAAAATAAATTATGTCTAGATCTGTTGCAGTAATTTTAATTTTTGAATCTTTTGCCTCTATCAAAATGTTTGATAGGATTGGCAATGTTGTTTTTTTTTCAATAATCCCATGCGCATGACCTAATGATTTTAGGAAGGTATCTCTATCAATTGTAAATTCCATTTTTAGCTGTTAAAGCAATTTTTTTTTTATTTCGATTATGCTTTGCCTAATCTCATTATCTTTTTTAATTAGCTCATTAATCTTTTTGACAGCATGAATTACGGTAGTATGATCTCGATTAGCAAATTTTCTACCAATATCTGGCAAAGAGTTTGTCGTATATTGTTTAGCTAGATACATGGCTATCTGTCTTGGTCTAGCAAGTGATCGTGGTCTCCTAGGTGATAACAAGTCGTGAATATTTAGATTAAAATGTGAAGCAACTAAATTTTGAATAAACTCAACGGTTACTACTTTAATATTGGAATTTACAAAGTCCTTCAAAATTCTTTTACATTCATAGACATTTGGAGATTTTGTGTTAATTTTACTAAAAGCCAAAACTCTATTTAGAGCTCCAATCATTTCCCTGATGTTGGATGTAATTTCAGATGCTAAAAATTCAAAAATTTCATCGCTTAAATTATAATTTTCTTTAAAATTTATTTTAATTTCCTCAAACTTGCTTTTTAATATTTTTATTCTTAAATTTAAGTCAGGTGGTTGAATATCAATTACCAAACCTCCCGACATACGAGATTTGATTCTTTCTTGTATTCTATCAAGATCTGAAGGAGGCCTATCCGACGATATAACAATTTGTGAACCTTTTTCAATTAAAGCATCAAAAGTGTGAAAAAATTCTTCTTGCATGGCTTCTTTTCCACTTGCAAACTGAATATCATCAATAATAAAAATATCAGCCTTCCTAAAAAAATCTTTAAATTTAACCATTTCATTATTTTTTATAGACTTAATAAAATGGTACATAAATCTTTCTGCTGAAACAAACATCACCTTTTTTGAATTTCCAACTTCTAATCCAACAGCATTCAATAGATGAGTTTTTCCCATTCCTACAGCGCTATAAATAAATAGCGGGTTATAGTGAGCAGACTGAATACATATTTTCCTAGCTGCGGTAAACGCTAGCTCATTGCTCTCACCTACCATAAAATTATCAAATCTATTACTCAAATTAAATCGATAATAGTTCAAAAAAGAATTTTCAATTGATGTTACTTGGCCTTTTTTTAAAAAAAGAGATTTATCAGATTTTTCTTGAGTTTCATCAATCAAAAATTCAATTCTCTGAATACTTTTTTTAAATGTTTTTATTATATCCAATATTTTATCTGCGTATCTAGAAACTATCCAATCTCTAACAAATCTAGTGGGGGCAGATAAAATAATATAATGATTAAATTCCTTTTTAAGATTTACATTTTTTATCCAACTTTCATAAATATCATTTCCAAAAGTTTTTTTTAATTTTTCAAGAACCTTGTTCCAATTAAGCTGATTCTCTTCTTTTACCAAAAGATCGTTTGAAGATTGATTTAATAATATTTCTGTCATAAATAATTTTTTTTAGAATTAGGAAGTTTTAATTTTTTTTTAATTACTTTGCAATATTTACAAGTTGTATTACAAAAATTATTTTTTATTAGGTTGTATATAAAAATTTTTAAAATTGTTTTTTGGTGTATACAACTTTGAATATGATTTAACTAGATCTGGATTGTTTTTAAAAAATTATTTTTTATTTAGTTTCGTCAGAAACTTGCATTACAAATTTATCAACTCTTAATTGACTAATTCTTGTAAGTTATTTACAAAAAAGCTTTATTTTTTTTTGAATTGTTGATTCTTTTAGTAACTCTAGAGATTTTTCTTGACGCAGTTTTTTTATTAATTACACCGGTTTTGGCTATTTTCATCAATTGTGAGTGGAATTTTGGAAGAAAACTTTGAGCTTTTTTGGCATTCCCTGCGTCAAGATAGGCAGCCATTTCTTTAATAGCAGATTTATATTTACCTTTTCTTATTCTATTTACTGAAGCTTGTAGTTGAGTCCTTTTTGTGCGCCTTATCGCAGATTTAGTAGTTGGCATGAAAGTGGTGAATGTATATCTTTTTCATTCATATGGGTCAATAACAATTAATTTTGACAAACGTTACAATAAAAAGAAGATCTATTGGATATTGATATTTTTTTTATTTTTCCTTTGCACGAAATACGAGAACAATTTTTATTTTCTTGTCCATATACATTAAAAAATTGCTGAAAATTGCCACTTTTACCGTATACATTTTTAAAATCTCTAATTGAAGAACCTCCTTGATTGATTGCAATTTTCAAAACTTTTCTAATATTATAAATTAAATTCTTAATACTTTTTCTTTCTAAATTACTACATTGTCTTAGTGGATGAATCTTCGATAAAAATAAAGCCTCATTTACATAAATATTACCAAGTCCACTTACAAAAGTTTGGTCCATTAATAAATTTTTAATATTTTTTTTCCTATTTTTAATAAACTTTTGAACATATTTTATACAAAATAAAACACTAAAGGGTTCAGGGCCAAGTTTTTTTAAATAGGTAATTTCTTTCAATTTGATATTTTCAAATAACTTAAAAAAACCAAATCTTCTTACATCGTTATAAATTAATTCTAAACCATTGTTTAAAATAAAGTGAATATGATTGTGTTTTGCTAATATATCTAAATCATAATAAAAGCTTGTTTTAAACATTTTTTTATCTTTACTTCTAATAATTAAAAACTTTCCACTCATACCCAAATGAGCCAAAAGTAATTTATTTTTAAAATGAAAAATTAAATACTTAGATCTTCTTGAAATTTTTAATATCTTTTCATTGATTAATTTTTTTGGTAACGCATCTGTTATTTTGTATCGCAAATTTTTATTATTAATTTTCACATTTACAATTTTTGCTCCATTTATCTTTTTAAATAAAGATCTTTTTACAATTTCTATTTCTGGGAGTTCTGGCATTTATATACTATATATATTGTGAAAAAACTTAACATATGATCTATTAAATTAAATGAAAACCTACCACAGAAACAATGAAAGAATTGTGACAAAAATCTTTCAAGATGTATTTGACAAATATGACCTGATGAATGATTTAATGTCTTTAGGTATTCATAGACTTTGGAAAAAAAACTTTATCCATTGGCTAAATCCACAAAAAAATACAACATTAATTGACGTGGGTTCTGGTACTGGAGATATAGCAAAATTATATTTAAATAAGATTAATTATAGAGGTTCAGTATGTTGTATAGACGAAAACAAGGGAATGCTTGATTTAAATAAAAAAAGATTTAAAAAAAATGCTAAGGTCAAATGGTTCTGCAATAGTGCGGAAAAACTGCCATTTAAAAATAATCATTTTGACTATTACACAATTAGTTTTGGTATTAGAAATGTCAGTAATATAAATAACGCACTTAAAGAGGCTTATCGCGTTCTTAAACCTGGTGGTAGATTTTTATGCTTAGAATTTTCAAAAGTAAAAAACGAAATTTTAAATAAATTGTATAAAACTTATTCAAAAGCAATACCTCAAATTGGTAAATTCATAATAGGCAACTCAGAACCATATGAGTATTTAATTAACAGTATTGAAAAATTTCATTCTCAGGAAGAATTTTTCAAACAAATAAAAAAACATAATTTTGTAAGCGTATCCTATAGAAATTTAAGCGGTGGAATTGTAGCTATTCATTCAGCTTGGAAAGTATAAAAATGTTTAAAAAATTGTTTATGCTATTTAAAATTGGAAGGAAGTTGTCCACTTCCGGCGCAATTTCATCTATTTATGAAATATACGATCCTCCAATTACAATCAAAATACTTTTTTTCGTAATCGGCTTTAGCTTTAATGGCAAAAAAAATAATAACAATTTGTCCCCAGGAGTAAAATTATGTAATGCACTTCAAGGTATGGGGACTACCTTTATAAAATTGGGACAATTTTTAGCAACCAGACCAGATATAATTGGTGAAGATATTGCAAAAGAATTAGAAAAACTTCAAGACAAATTGCCTCCTTTCCAATTAAAAGAGGCAAAAAATATATTAAGAAAAGAACTTGGAAAAGAAAATTTCGATAAGATTATAAATTTTTCAGATTCAATAGCGGCTGCTTCTATTGCGCAAGTGCACTTTGCTACAATTAGCGATTTTGCCGAAAAAAAAGAAGTTGCAATTAAAATTTTACGACCAAATATAGAAAAAACATTTAACGAGGAATTGGATGCTTTAATGCTGTTAGCTTATATTATTCAAAATCTCATAAGAAAAACAAAGAGATTAAAGTTAATTGAAGTCATACAGCTGCTGCGTGAAATCACAAATATGGAAATGGATCTTAGATTTGAGGCAGCCGCTGCCAATGAACTTTATGAAAATACAACAAATGATGTTGGATTTAAGGTTCCTAAAATTTATTGGAATTACACAAGTAAAAGAGTTCTATGTTTAGACAAAATAAATGGAATTTCAATAAGAGAAATTGAAAATCTAAAATCATTAAATATTGATACAAAAAAACTAGCAAAAGATATCATTCAACATTTTTTAAGACATGCGGTCAGAGATGGTTTCTTTCATGCTGATATGCATCAAGGAAATTTATTTGTTAATAAGGATGGCAGTATTACGGCAGTTGATTTTGGAATAATGGGAAGATTAGATAAAAATAATAGAAAATATTTGGCTGAGATACTTTATGGTTTTATTAAACGAGATTACAAAAAAGTAGCTGAAGTACATTTTTTAGCAGGACTGGTTCCAAAAGAAGTTTCAAAAGATGAATTTGCACAAGCGCTACGTTCAATAGGGGAGCCAATTTTTGGACAATCTGTTAAAAATATATCTGGTGGTAAATTATTAAGTCAACTTTTCGAAATTACTGAAAAATTCAACATGCAAACCCAAATACAGTTATTACTTTTACAAAAAACTATGGTTGTTGTTGAAGGAGTTGCTAGAAAGCTTGATCCTGATACTAATATATGGGACGTATCAAAACCAATATTAGAAAACTGGTTAAAAGAAGTTAAAGACCCAATTAATAAAGCAAGTGAAGTTGTAAATAAGGCTTCTGAAGTACTTAGTAGGTTGCCAGATTTGCCTATTATTATGGACAAAGCAAATGATGTTATGACTCTAATATCAGAAGGTAAATTTAACCCCAACACATTAGCTTATAAAAGTTTAAGAGAAGAAGAATTAAAGTTAGAATTAATGCGTAACAAGATATTAGGAGGAGTTTTAGTACTTGTAATTTTTGTTCTCATAGTATTCAAATAACAAGGTTATGGATAAGTTGTTTAACAACAAAAAAATTATTTTAATTATTGGCGGTGGAATTGCTGCATACAAATCTCTTGATTTAATTCGTTTATTGAAAAAACAAGAGTGCGAAATCAAAGTTGTTCTTACAGAATCTGGGAAAAAATTTGTAACTCCTTTATCAATTGCATCATTATCTCAAAATAAAGTCTATCAAGATATTTTTGATAGTGAAAAAGAAGCCGAAATGGATCACATATTATTATCAAGGTGGTGTGATATAATCTTATTTGCTCCAATCACCGCAAACTCCATTGCAAAACTTGCTTCTGGAAGAGCGGACGACTTAGCATCAACTCTAATATTGGCATCAAACAAACAAATAATATTGGCTCCAGCAATGAATGTTAGAATGTGGCTTCACAAATCTACTCAAAATAATATCAATAAGTTACTAGATTTTGGATATTTGTCCGTAGGACCGTCAACTGGTGAAATGGCGTGTGGAGAATATGGTGAAGGAAAAATGTCAACACCAGAACAAATATATGAGTTTATAAAAGATTATTTTTCTGATCGAAATATTGTAAAAAATAAAAATTTAAAGGCACTTGTCACTGCAGGACCAACAAGAGAATATCTAGATCCTGTTAGATTTATTACAAATAATTCAAGTGGTAAACAAGGATATGAAATTGCTAATTCATTGGCAAAATTTGGTATCGAAACGACACTGATATCTGGTCCATCTACATTAAAAAAACCTGTAAACGTAAATATTATAAAAGTGGAATCTGCCGACCAAATGTATATGGAAACAAAAAAGGCTTTACCTGTAGATATAGCCGTATGTACAGCCGCAGTAACTGACTTTAAGCCAACAAAGTATGAAACAAAAAAAATCAAAAAGAATACGCTAAATTTAAATTTTAAAAGAAATATAGATATCTTGGAATTTTTATCAAAAAATAATTCGCAAAGACCTAAATTAGTAATTGGTTTTGCAGCAGAAACAAACGATATCTTAAAGCTTGCTAAAGAGAAAAAAAATAAAAAATATTGCGACTGGATTATAGCAAACGATGTTTCAAACTCAGAAATTGGATTTAATTCTGAATACAACGCTGTATCAATAATCGATGATAACAAAGTTGAAAAAATTGAAAAAAATCTAAAATCTTATATAGCAAATAAAATAGCTAGAAAAATAATTAATAATTTTATCCAATAGTACACAT
>Ga0208391_1001702_pt1 | contig 10145 bp, 9 predicted proteins | sample Knorr_S23_td_Bot_FD_185612 | JGI IMG/M metagenome (GOLD analysis project Ga0208391, IMG submission 185612) | Marine microbial communities from Southern Atlantic Ocean transect - Knorr_S23_td_Bottom_ad_3770_LV_A (SPAdes) (version 2) | ecosystem: Environmental > Aquatic > Marine > Oceanic | place... | reverse complement strand
AGCGGCACCGTGCGAGGCGAAGGGGATTTCACGTTCACGGAAACGAATGGGGTCACCACTGTGAACATCGTTGGCGACGCGCGAGTCAGCGGAGTGATCGCCCGTGTCGGCCAAAGGCTTTTGGGGTCAGCTTCGAAAATGCTGATGAACCAGTTTTTCGACTGTCTGAAATCCAAAGTTGAAGCGTAACCCGCCCATCTAGCAAGACTCCCAAAATCACATCAGGAGATCAAAGATGACAGATTTTATCGACGTCCAAGAGGTTGGCAACGTCATGGTCATGACCCTGGACGACCCGACAACCCGCAACTCCATCGGGGAGGAGATGGCGACAGAAATCAACCAAGAGATCGACCGGTTAGAGAAGTCATCCACATTGCGGGCCCTTGTGATCACAGGTAGAGACCCGTCCTTTTGTTCCGGCGCCAACGTCAAGCGCATGAATTCAGCCAACGAAGACAGGGCGGACGAGCCGGCCTTGCCTGACGATCGGTCTCCGTGGCAGTATCTCGACCAGCGGTGGAGTGAAATGCCCGACGAGACGCGCGCCGGCGAGGAAGAGATTGACGGCGTCAGATTCGTGCCGTTGCGCCTCCACGAGCTCCAGAAGCCGTCGATCGCCGCCGTCAACGGCTTCGCGATGGGTCTCGGCATGGGCATCGCCCTGTCGTGCGACATTCGCATCGGATCACAAAACGCTCGCATGGCCGAGACTTTCATACGCCGGGGGTTGATCCCAGCAGACGGCTCTTGTTGGCAACTGCCCCGGATGATCGGACTCGGAAACACCATGATGCTTCAGTACACTGGCGACGTCATGAACGCCGAGGAGTGCCACCGCCTAGGCATCATCAACAAAATCACGCCCCACGACGAACTCATGGAAACGACTCTCGACCTCGCTCAGCGAATCGCCGACGGCCCGACTTATTCCCAAGCGCTGATAAAGAGACTCGTTCAACGCTCACTGAACATCGACTTCGCCGAAAGCTTGCGGCTCGCCGGCCCTGCTCAAACCATCGCCCGAAGCACGGACGACCACAAAGAGGGCGTTCGAGCCTTTGTCGAAAAGCGCCAGCCCGCATTCAAGGGTCGATAGCAACCGACATTCTTCGCCTCTATCATCGGAATTGAATATCGCGATTCATTGACTTTCGCACCCAGCCGACGGAAATAATTTGAAGAAGATTCTGGCCCGACTTTTTCCGCTTGCCTTGCTGATGATCGTTATCGGCGCGTGCGGCTCGCAGAATCCTGATCTTGCGCCAACTCCAGCGCCGCCGGACGTCGATGCTGTCCGAGCTTCAGAAACTCCGGTCCCGCCGGTCGCAGCAACTACGCCCCGTATAACCAGGCAAGTTGGCACGGCCACACCATTGATGCCCACGTTACCTCCCGTTCCGACGACAGGCACCGCCACGCGCCGTGCGATCGATGCAACTCCAATCCCGCAACTTGCGTGCTCTTCTTCGTCAGTTTCGTCGCCTTCACGACAGTTCGACTTTCAGTTTACGAGCGTCCTGGTCGGCCCTAGGTTTGCGAATGATGTGTTCGTGGTCAATAATTTGGCCTGCGTCACAGGCTCCCACGATGGACTTCAAATCGTCGATGTCTCAAGTCCTTCCCCACCCCTGTTATTGGATGGCATAGACACACTGGGAAGAGCCGAAAGTGTCGGGGTCTCCGAAAACATAGCCTATATCGCGGCCAATGGATTATGGACATTTAGGCCCCTCGATTCTCAACGTAGCGACGGAACTCATCGGGTACTCTGGAAGCGCGTTCGCTAGCGACGACCTTGTGTTTGTCGCTGGAAAAAGGTCAGGGTTGCTTATCATACAGCCGTGACGTGAGGAGCCTACCCTGGTGGCAGTTCATTCGGCCTCGTAAAACGTCATCATCGCGTTATCGGCAATCAGCTGTCATCCCCGTCTCTCGGCCTGGCGGAGTAATCCGAGAAGGGGCCGTCGCGCCACTTCAGCGCAGCACGGAGTCCTTCATCCTGAGAAATTCGTCCGAACTCGCCTGCGCTATTGCGATACGTTGATAGCACTTGCCAGTCTACGCCCACCTCCATCGCGGTTCGGATTCCCATGATCTCATATGCCCGATTGACTGCTTTCTTGGACGAGGCCAGCATATCGACTGAAATGGAAGCGATCGCTTTGGCTTCCTCTTTGGTCTGCTCGTCCAGTTCGTCGGCAGGAAAAGATTTTGTGGCCCATCCGATCTCGACAGCCTGTTTTCCAGGCACAGGCTTTCCGGTGAACATCATATATTTGGCCCAACTCATATGCATCTTCCACGGGAAGTACATCGTGTCCGGCGTGCTGAGGGCTCGCACCGGTGGATAGCCCAACATGGCGTCATCAGCGACGAAAAGGATGTCACACATGGATGCCAACTCGCTCGCCCCGGCGAGGCACCATCCGTGCACCTGGGCGATCACCGGTTTGTTCAATTCCCAGATAACCCACCACCCTTTGACCAGGTCGCGGGCGTACTGGCCGGTGAGCTTGTCCAGGTCTGGCGAAACGTAGCCTTCGACTGGCCTGTTGGGAGAAGGGTCAGCGGGGGTAAGATCGTAACCCGCGCTGAACGCCCGACCAGCGCCTTTGATGATGATACAGCCAACGCCCTGGTCTCGTTCTGCCGTCTTAAGGGCGTCGTAAAGCTCCTGTCGAAGCGCCCAACTCAATGCGTTCACCTTCTCAGGCCTATTCAGAGTGATTGTCGCAACCTTGTCTTCGATGTCATAAAGCAGATTGTCATATGGCATGGCTTGCTCCCTGGGATTGCTGTCCCTCTCGCTTCCTTATTCGTTCTCCAACGCCTCTTGGATTGCCTCTTTGGTTGTTCGGACCTGGACTCCCGCGCGCTCTTCCTGCAGCATCATGGGCGAGCGGGAGTCCCTGTCGCCCCAGCCACGATTCAACCCTTCGATCATTTCCTGGAGAGATATGGAGGCGAGCCGCATTGGGACATCAAATTCACGTCCGACCTGAACGGCAAGGTCGATGTCCTTCCTGGCCCCTCGCAGCGCGAAGTCGGGAGGGTCGTATTCTCCGATCAGGAAGTGATCGGGCAGACGCTCGAACACTCCCCTTCTGCCGTGGGCCCCCTGTCGCACGGCCAACCACAGGGCCAGCGGATCGACTCCAGCCTTCACGCCCATCGTGAACACCTCGGCCATGCCGGTCTGGATGATGTACCCGATGCAGTTGTGAGCAAGCTTGGCGACCGTCCCCGCGCCAATAGGTCCAACGTAGTAAGGCTTGTCACCGATAGCATCCAATGCCGGTTTGCATCGTTCGAAAATCTCCTCATCTCCGCCAACCCACACAGCCAACTTGCGGGTGCGGGCGCCCTCCGGCCCGCCGCTCACCGGGGCGTCCAGCACATGAATTCCCCGTTCAGCGAACTTCGCGTATATATCACGAATAAGGGCCGGGGAGCTGGTGCTAAGGTCAAGAAAGACCTTTCCTTCGGTCAAGCCTTCGGTCAGCCCATCTTCACCCAGAGCGACAGCTTCGACCTCGCGCGGGCCGGGCAGAGATGTGAACACAATCTCTGACTCCTCAGCGACCTGTCTCGGAGTGTCGGCCCATTGCGCGCCAGCCTCCAGGTGGGGGGTCGCCGACTCACGGCGGATGTCGTTGACTACAAGTTCGTGGCCGCCTCTTATGGCGTTCATTGCCATGCTTGATCCCATTGTCCCAAGACCGATGAATCCAATTTTCAAGTCAACCTCTCATTGCTTCGATTCTGTGTGGGGCGCCACGCCAAAAAAAACAGATTCGGCGGTAACCATTCCACCGAATCTGTCATGTCAAATCCTCGAATCTGAGTTTTTAGTCCGCAGACGCAAGCGCGGGTTCTATGTACGGCTCGTTGGTCATCGGATCGATGTCGAAGGGGCCGAACAATTCAAGCTCTTTTCCCATCTCTCTGACCGCAGGTAGAACCTCCTCGCCCATCAGGCGAAGACTACGCATCTGGTCGTCGTGAGTCATGGCGCCGTCGCCGTCCCAGAAGAAAACGCTGCCCGGCCTGAGGGTTTCGAGGATGTTTCGTATCTTGGGTATCACAGTGTCGGGAGTGCCGGTGAGAATCGTATTGTCGGCAACCTGGTCATCGAACGTCCTGCGGTTGACGCCGAACCTGCCTTTTGGACCAAACTGCGACGCCGCGATTTTTTTGGACGTTCTCGAAGTGTGACCGGGCAGAGCCATGAGCGCCGGGTTCACCATCCCCTCGTTCCCGCTGAGGAACGGGTTGGAGACGCCGGACAGATATTTTCTCCCCACTTCTTCTGCCTTTTCGTCGGTCTCGTCAACGTGAACTTTCCAAAGGTAAGAGACGTGCTGAGTTCCTGATTCGTAACCGCTTTCCGCCGCGAATTTTTGGTACATATCAAAAGCGTCTTTGGTCGGCCCTAGCTTTGTAGCCAACAGCACCAGCGGATACCGGTGTTCAGCGGACCACTTGATGGTCTCGACGCTGACTGTCGAGGGTATCCATATCTGAGGGTGCGGCTGTTGAAGCGGCTTCGCCCATGGGTTGACGTAACGGTAGTGGTAGTGCTTGCCCTCCCATCGGAAGGGGCCGGGGTCGGTCCACGTTTTGATGATGAAGTCGTGAGCTTCCTCGAACCGCTCTCGGTTGGCGGTTGGCGGCGAGTTGTGAGACACGCTCTCGCGCCCTCCGCCACGCACGAAGCCAGAAACCAGCCTTCCCCCAGAGATCATGTCGATCATCGCCAACTGTTCAGCCAAGAACAGAGGGTCGTCCCAGATAGGAAGTATGTTGCCCAGAATCACGATCTTGGCGGTTTTGGTTTGGCGGGCGAGGATCGACGCTTCGATGTTGGTCACGCCCTGCATGCAGAACGGCGTTGAGTGATGCTCGTTAAGCATCAGGCCATCGAAACCCATCTCTTCTGCGTAGAGTTTTTCATCGAGATAACGGTTGTAAAGCGCGTGCCCAATTTTGGGGTCATAAAGTTCGTTGCTGATGCTCAAATCAGTGGTCTGAGTGCCCATGAGGCCGGTTGTGTCGTCCTGCCAGGGCTGTTCCGTGAAATGTCCTATGAACATGGCCATCCTCCCACTCTGGAATGATGGCCGAAGTTTAGCACTGTGGAGATTTCATGTCGAGCGATACATCGAATCGCGAAGCGATAACTGGAATTATTGCCCAGGCGTCCCGCCTGCCTCTAGCTGTCGAATCTGGCTCTCGACCTCGCCAACCTTCATATACTCCTCGCTGATGAGATGAAAGCAGCGTTGGAGATACAGGTCGGCAAGTTTGGCTCCGGTGTCGTCGCCTGACCTTGCGGCATCTACCAACTCGGTGATCTGGTGGTTGTCCGGAAGGTGGTGGCCCAGAATCGCAATCTCCTGTTGAGTATCTTCCGCCAATCCCCGATCACCGATGTTCAAAGCGTCTCGAAGTCTGCCAACCTGCCGAGTGAGTTCACCGAGCTTGTCGGCATCGCTCATCAGTTCATACAGCACTTCGTTGACGCCGAATCCGGGGAGCGCATCTATCGATACATCGCTGGGATCTGATTCGGTCTCAGGAGCAGTGTTATCAGCATAAAGTTGCGCGTACCAGGCGATTGCCTCATTAACAACCATGAGAGCAGAGGGAATGTCCGAGGTGTTCATGGTCCCGCCATACAAGACGTCGTCGTCGCGTCCACTAGCCAACTCTTCGATGTAGCCGAAACCATTGACCTGTTCCGGGGCGGGCGGGAACGCGAAAGCCGAGAGGTCAGTAGGGCCGATTTCACCCATCTGGTTCATGAGGAACGGCGGCACGTATTTGGAAACGTCTACAAGAATCGGAAGGATGACGATATAGGTCGCCCAACACTGGTCGTGGTCATCGAAGCTCCTGAAATACAGGATCGCATGACCTTTAGGAGAATCCTGGCTGCCCTTGTCGAAGGTGAAATCCATTTGCCAGACACCTGCCCCACAATTCGAACTGCGTCTTCCACGCCCTCTGAACATCATTATATGGCACGACGCTTCAAGATGCCCACCGAATCTGTTCGAGCGTCGGAAAGATCCTCCTTGAGGGCGCAATAAGTGTCAGCCTTTAGACCGAAGACCAATGAAATTGATATTGAACATTATCCTGAAACTCACTGAAAAATCGGGTGGCATACATGCCGAATTAAGATTATCCAAAAGAGTCCCAAGTGGTTAAGTCGCATGGTTTCGGCCCGGGCGGGCAACTGTCAACAGCGCGCAAGGTGGAGGGCATACAGCGAGGTCACTTGGGGCTTTTCTTTCCCACTGGCTTTCATTCTTCCAATATTGCCACATGCCTTAGATTGCGATATAGCCCATCGTAGTCCAATCCGTAACCCACCACGAACTCGTCTGGGATTTGGAACCCTATGTATCGAATCCGCGTCTGATGAACCCTTAGGCTCGGCTTGTCTAAAAGCGTGCAAATCTCCACGGTGGTCGCTCCGAGATCGGATAGTTTTGTTTCGATGAACTTTACCGTCGAACCGGTGTCAACGATGTCCTCCACAATCAACACATGCCTGCCGGCAACATCGAAGTTGAAATCCGTTCCCGCGCTGATTTCGCCTGGCCACGTTCCTTCATAGCTCGACAGCCGAATGAAGATCACTTCCACAGGCAGTGAAATCTCGCGCATCAAATCGGCCATAAAACAGACGGACCCGTTCAGTACGCCAATCAGCGTTAAATCCTGATTCAGATAACTGGATGTGATTTGAGCCCCCAACTCTCGGACTCGACGGCGTATCCGACGCTCGCTAATAAGTGTCTTCCCGATATGCACGATATTCGCACTCCTCACCGGATTGTCCGCAATTATCGCACAGCGCCGTCGGCTTCCAAAGAGGCGCTATAATGCTCATATGTTCGCATCAGGAGGCGGCGAGATGAACGTCGGCGTGTGCAAGCTCACGCTACGCTTGCCAGAAAATCAAAACCTTAAAGGCAAGCGTCGCGTCGTCAAATCCCTGTGCGACCGCATTCGTATCAAGTTCAACGTCGCCATCGCAGAAGTGGATAACAACGATAAATGGCAGGTGGCGACACTGGGTATCACATGCGTCAGCAACAGCAATCGCCAAGTCGAACAGGCTCTCGACCAGGTGATCTCCTACATTGAGGTGTCCCGCGTGGACGTAGAGATGGTGGAGTGCGAGGTCGAAGCCATCTCTGGTTTCTAGGTTATTTTATTATCCGACGGACATTGTCCGTCCGGCCAATCCAGGGTGGTCTGCCTTGAATTGAGTTGCAATCCCACCAGTCACGAACCGTTGAGCAATGGATACCGCATCATTCCTTCGACACATCGAAAGCCTGCTCTGGTACCAGGGACAAATGGTCCACCTGGAGCAGATACCGTCACGCGAGGCGAAATCAGCGCAGGTTGACCCTCCCCTCGACGAGCGAATCACGGCCAGGCTCGAATCTGAGGGAATGAATTCCCTGTATCGACACCAGGTTGATGCGATTCACGCCCTACGAGAGGGCAAGAACGTCATAGTGGCAACTCCCGCCGCCAGCGGCAAAAGCATGTGCTACAACCTGCCCGTTATCGAAGCAATTCTTGATGACCGCTCGGCGCGAGCGCTCTACCTCTACCCTACCAAGGCTCTGGCCCAGGATCAGGCAACCAAGCTGGCAGCGCTGATCCCGGACGAGCGCAAAGTCCGTCACGGCATATATGACGGCGACACGCCATCGCCTGACCGCGCAGGAATCCGGCGACAATCCCAGATCGTGATGTCCAATCCTGACATGCTCCACGTCGGAATTCTCCCTAACCACCGGGCCTGGTACCAATTCCTGCGAGGACTGCGTTTCGTTGTGATCGACGAGGCCCATGTGTACCGAGGCGTGTTTGGGTCCCACGTTGCCAACGTCTTGCGACGACTGCGGAGGCTCTGCGCTGCCTTCGGAAGCTCCCCGCAATTCATCCTCTGTTCCGCGACGATCGCAAATCCTGGAGAACACGCCGAGAAGTTGGTGGGCCTGCCATTTGAAGTCATCGAAGAAGATGGCTCTCCATACGGAGGCAAGGATTTTGTGTTCTGGAACCCTCCGATGATCGACATCGCCGAAGGCAGCCGTCGCAGCACAAACAGCGAGTCCACTCAGCTTTTTTCAGAACTCTTGCGCCGACACACGCGCACTATGACGTTCGTGCGAAGCCGCAGGCTGGCCGAGTTAATCTACGTCTACACCCGCGACCAGTTGCAGCCCACCCATCCCATTGTCGCCAAACGGATCGCGCCGTACCGAGCCAGCTATCTTCCGGAAGACCGCAGGCGAATCGAGCGCGACTTGTTCGAGGGAAATCTGCTGGGAATCACGACAACCAACGCGATGGAATTGGGCGTGGACGTAGGAAATTTGGACGCGACGATTATGAACGGCTATCCTGGAAGCATCGCCAGCTCGTGGCAACAGGCAGGACGCAGCGGGCGCAGAGGAGAGCGTTCGTTGAGCGTCATGGTCGCGCTAAACAACCCCCTGGACCAGTACCTGATGAATCACCCAGAAACGTTCTTCGGCAAGACCAACGAGGCCGCACGAATCTCGCCATCAAACCCTTACGTCCTCAAACCCCATCTGTTGTGCGCTGCGTACGAATCTCCACTGACCCTGGATGACACAAAATACTTCGGCCCCGACCTCCTCTGGTACGCCGATGAACTGATAGAGGACGAGTTCATGCACTCTCGGCTGGGCCGTTGGCACCTTCGTCCGGAGATCACCTACCCCTCGCAACAGGTGAACATCCGCTCGGCGTCCAGCGAATTTTACACACTGGTGGAAGAGTCCAGTGGAGTCATTCTGGAAACGGTATCCGAGGACACGGCGTTTATGCAATTGCATCCTGGGGCCATCTATCTCCATCAGGGCGAGCCGTATTTGATTACCGACCTCGACCTTGAGTCACATACCGCGTACGCCAAATTGACTGACGCTCCCTACTACACGGAGGTTCGAGACTTCACCGAGACAAGAGTTTTGAACGTCTTCAAACACAAAGAAGCAGGCACAACGACTGCGTATCTCGGAGAGGTGAACGTCTCAATTCATGTGGTGGGGTTCAAAAGGAAGGCGCATTATACTGACGATGTGCTGGGTGAAGAGCACATCCAGTTGCCGCCTCAGAGCTTCGACACTATATCCCTGTGGTTCGACGTCCCGCCGGACACGCTCAGGTTAATTCACGATGAGAAATTGGATCTTGCGGGCGGACTGCACGCTGTGGAACATGCGGCCATCGGGTTGCTGCCTTTGTTCGCGCTGTGCGACAGAAACGACATTGGCGGAATATCGACTCCCCTGCATCCTGACACCGGCAAGCCTCAGGTGTTCATCCACGACGGCCACCCCGGAGGCGTCGGAGTCGCAGAAAGGGGTTATGAGATAATCGAGGAACTCTGGCAAGCAACCTACGACGTCATTTCCGAGTGCCCTTGCGAAGCCGGGTGCCCTAGCTGTGTCCACTCCCCCAAGTGCGGCAACAACAATCAGCCGTTGGACAAAGAAGTTGCGAAATTGTTGTTGAGTGCGTTCCTTGATTTATAGCAAGTGTATACATTGTCATTTCGCGAATCTCGTAACAAAAACACCGTACCTGAAGAGCCTGGATTTTTTCGTGATCAAATTGACACTCTAATGACCATATGATAACCTCCGGTAGTCACCAGATGCGCCTACGATAAGCATGATTAATGACGGTATTAACCAAGGCTGTCACCATCAGGCGCAAATACAGGAGGTTTGACACATGGCTGGAGAAGGCAAATTCGACATCGAGATCGTTTACTGCGTACCTTGAGCACACTTCGGCACGGCGGCCTGGATGGCCACCGAGTTCTTCGCTGAAGCCGGCAACGGCATTGCACTAACCATCACCCCGGGTGAGAGCGGCGTACTGCAGGTATTCGCCGGCGGTGACAAGATCTTCGACAAGGCGGACGAGGGCGGACACCCAGACCTTACCAGGGTGAAGGCCATGAGGGCGGCGATACGCGAAAAGCTGGCCGTACCAGCAGCCGCCGACTAGTACCAGACCCTAGTACCAGACCCAAACACCAGGCCTCCTCTCACCAACGCTGGAAGGGGAGGCCA
>Ga0208391_1001700_pt1 | contig 10148 bp, 9 predicted proteins | sample Knorr_S23_td_Bot_FD_185612 | JGI IMG/M metagenome (GOLD analysis project Ga0208391, IMG submission 185612) | Marine microbial communities from Southern Atlantic Ocean transect - Knorr_S23_td_Bottom_ad_3770_LV_A (SPAdes) (version 2) | ecosystem: Environmental > Aquatic > Marine > Oceanic | place... | reverse complement strand
AGGCTGGGGTATCTACCGCCAGCACCGGAAACGATACAGATTCCAAATACAATTATGACTTATGAAAACTGAATCCTAAATCTGGTATAAATAACGGGGTCTGGTCACCCACAAGAATCAAATCCGCCGCTTAATAATTTTTAATTGATATAGAATTTATTCGTCTTTGGGAACATATTTGAAATATATATTTACATGAAGGTTAGAAATCTTTAATTTCTTGGGAAATTCAGGGAAAGGCACCGAATCCAGAACCGCCCGTACAGCCAGAGTATCCAAGGCATCCATTCCTGAGCTTTTTTTGATAAAAGGCTTGTCGATATTTCCACGGGGAAAAATGTAAAAGGAGACAACGGTTTCCCGATTATGTTCTTCGGCTAAAGGCTCCCGCCAGTTTTTATAAATTTTTTCCTGAATCATGCCCACATATAACGATCGAACATATGCACCCGGGGTTCCTCCTTTTTTCGCGAACACATAGGAGTCCCCTGTCCCCGATTCACGGGCGCTGGAAATTTCCGCTTTTATTGGTTCTGAATCGACCAATAAAGAATCGAATTTCTTCAAAATGGAATCGTAGAATTCACCATTTTTTTGCGTGCTTTTCGCGGTCTCGGGTGTTTCCGTTTTCACATCGGGGACAAGGATGGGAGAAGCATCTATTTTGGCCAACTGTTCCAACTCCTTCAACAAATCAACTTCTGCGAGCCCCGGTTCTTCCGTTTCCATGGATGACCGAAGGGACTCTTCCAAGCTTGAATCATTTGAGTGTTGCGTTTCCTTATAAAGTTTTTGAACAACTTTTTCCTTATTATTTACTAAATATTCAACAAAGTTTTGCTGGCTTTCTAATTCTTTACGTTTTGATTTAACATAAAATTTGACTTTATTCTTCACCGCCTGTATTTCCCCTACATTTAACTCTGTAAAAAGGGTAGGATATTTTTGACGCAAAGCATCCCAAGCTTTAGTCTTAAATTCATTTTCAAATGGAGAATTTGAAATTTCCTCAAACTTCTCTAAATCTGCCTTTATGCTTTCTTCCTCGCTTTTAGCGGATTTCAATTCTGATTCTGCATTTTTAGCCTGTTTCTTGGCGTTCTTATAGAGCCTGCTATACCTCAACTCCGCAAGACTCAACTCATGTTCCTTTTTTTTATTAAACTTTTTGTATAAATCATCAAAAGCCCCTTCACAATCTAGGTCGCATTTCTTAGGTATTTTTTCTTCAGGCACAGGTATGGATGGTAAACCATCTTTTCTATTTGTATCGGGGTGGTTTTTACCAATTTGATCCAATGTTCTTAATAGTGAATCAAACGTTGGGTTATTGTCTGAGGCAGAGGCATTAAGGGTAAAAAGGGAGAGATGGAAAACTAGTAATAAAGCTAAGAAGGATCGGGACATAGAAGCTTTTTTACTCCATGTCTAATATTAATGTTATATATTGGAGTTCCAAATTATATCAGATTAAAAGTTTTTTGACAGAGCAATTCCTTCAACGGACCTTTGCAATCAGGAATGAAACATTGGAGGTAGCTATGAATAAGTGCTTAACCAGACTCGTATTAACTACTGTTTTTCTTTTTGGATTGACGTTGTCTTCTTCTAGCGCGGAGGCCCAGATTTTTGGTGCCGATGATGAAGATTTAAAAAAAATCTACTTTGAACTAAAAAAGTTCAACGCTCATCTAGCGGAAGTTAAAAACCAGGTTTTGGATGAGATTCACCAGCAAAACAAGATTCTCCAACTATTCCGCCAGGAGCAGGCAAACCTGAAAGAGGGACTGGCGCAGGATATGGAAAAATTCGAGAAATTCAGCAAATCCAATTTTCAGGATTTTTCTACCGCCAACCAGAAAACCCTGGGCAGGGTTGTTCAACAGTTGGAAGCACAGAGTGCTACGACAAAAAAAGGTTTCGATGATACCATTGCCCTTTTTCGTACAGAGGTCATTCCCACTATTGCTAATGAAAACCAGAAGAATCGGCAAATGGTTCTTAACCACTTGACGAGTGCCAACAAAGAAACCCGGAAAAGCCTGGAAGCTTTCTCCGCTAAAAATCAGAAGTTGAACCAGAAGCTGATCGAAATTCTTCAGGAGAGCTTGAAGCTGGGGGTGGGCACTAAATCTCTGTTGGATTCCATCAAAAAAGACCTGGAAATCAATCATGCTAGTTTGGAGGGAACGAATAATAAACTTAAGATTGCGGATGAAAAATTTAATAAGCTGGCAGAGAGCCTGAAATCCCTGCAGGCTCAAAACACCACAACCAGTGAAACGCTTGGTGCTCTCAAGGCAGACCTGGAACATTCCGGGGAGTTCAACAAATTAGCGGATGAAAAGCTCAACAAGCTCATCGAACTTACCTCAGAGCTTGCTGTTCATTCCACCGAACTGGAAGAATCGGTGGTCGGACAGTTGAAGGAGTCGGCACTAAAAGAGGATGCCAGTAATATCAAAGTAGATCTGGCAAACGAGAAACTCTCCCGCCTGATTGAAATTCTTAAAACTATTGCCAAGGAACAGACAAAGCTGGATCCGCTTGCCACGACCTTGGGCGCTATGCAAAAAGAGCAGGTGGCTTTGCAAAAGACTCAGGCAGTTTTAATGAAAAACCAAAAAGAAATCAAGGAAGCGCTCGCCGATTTACGCCGAAAAGCGAATGTCAATATTTCCCGAAACGATGAAATTAAGAAAACCCTTAGGCAATTAGGTTCGGCTAAAAGTGGGGCAGGTAGGAAATAGAATTGCTTGATGGCAAAAGTTTTTTCGTTGCAAAAAAAGTTCCTGTTTTTTCAGAGTTTGGCCGCTTGCTGATCCCCGTTGCTTTGCCTCATTATGGCTAAAACCACTACTATTTTTATCTGCCAGGAATGTGGGCACCAGATCCCGAAGTGGATGGGACGGTGTCCCGAATGCATGGCCTGGAACAGTTTTGCAGAAGAAGCTCTGCGCCAGCAGTCGGCTTTGCGTAATTCGAGACGAAGCCCGGATTCCTCAACATTAACCCCAATTACGGAAGTTCAATCGATTGTCGAAAACCGTTTGACTACCGGTATCAGAGAGTTCGACCGGGTTTTGGGCGGGGGTATGGTCGAAGGCTCGCTCATACTGATTGGAGGAGAACCGGGGATAGGGAAGTCGACTCTCACTTTACAAAGCATGGGCCATTTGGCACGGTTTGGAAAAAAGGTTCTGTATGTCTCTGGGGAGGAATCGGCCACCCAAATCAAACTCCGCGCCGAACGCCTCAACGCCTTATCTGAAAACCTGCTGGTTTGTTCTGAAATCTGTGTGGAGGAAATTCTTCAGTTGTTGGATAAGGTTGATCCGGATGTGCTGGTGCTGGATTCTGTGCAAACGTTTTACACTTCGGATTTGCAATCTGCTCCTGGAAGCATCGGCCAGGTGCGGGAAGTGGCCTTCAAAATTTTACAAGCCATCAAGCATCGCAATATTCCAACTCTTTTGATCGGTCATATCAATAAAGATGGGGCAATAGCCGGGCCTAAATCTTTAGAGCATATTGTGGATACAGTGGTCTACTTTGAGGGTGAGCGGGGTCATGTTTACCGGGCCTTGAGGGCGGTTAAAAACCGGTTTGGTCCTACTCCTGAGATAGGGGTGTTTCAAATGCTGCCGGAGGGGTTGGTACCGGTGGAAAATCCTTCCGAATGGTTTTTGTCTGAACGGCCTGAGGATTCCTCTGGTTCCACCATTGCGGCAACCCTTGAAGGAAGTCGCACCTTGCTGGTCGAAGTCCAAGCCCTGGTCAGCACGTCTTCTTCTATAGGAATGCCGAGGAGAATGTCTACGGGTTTTGACCATAACCGCATGTCCCTGTTGATCGCCATTATGGAAAAAAGGATGGAGTTCAACCTGCAGGGTGAAGACATTTTCGTGAATTTGGCCGGAGGAATAAAAATTACGGAGCCGGCTCTGGATCTGGCGGTCGTGGCCGCTATTGCGGGAAGTTTTCGTGACAAGGTCATAGACCCGTTAACAGTGCTGGTCGGGGAGGTGGGCTTAACGGGAGAGGTACGAACTGTCATGCAGTTGGATGCTCGGATCATCGAAGCCAAAAGGCTAGGTTTTAAACGTTGTGTAATCCCGCATTCCGCGAAAAAATTGAAGAATTTGCCCGATGAAGGCATTGAGTTGTGCTTTGTGAAAAATCTTTCTGATGTTTTTGAACAATTATTTTAAAACCCAATTATGAATGTATGCGCGATCATTCCTGCGGGAGGCCAGGGAACCCGAATGGGAGGAACGATTCCCAAACAGTTTCTGACGTTGGGGGGAAAACCCATCCTGCATTACACTTTGAGAACGTTGCAAGAATCGGGTCTTATTGATTCGTTGGTCCTGGTTGTGCCGGAAAAGGAACTGGAAAGTGCCCGCGCCGACTGGCTGGAGCGTCCCCCGGTTGTTAAACAAGTTGTAGTGGGTGGTGAAAAAAGGCAGGACTCTGTTTTTAATGGCTATCAAGCTCTTCCCACCGATACGGATATCGTTCTGGTTCACGATGGAGTGCGCCCTTTTTTATCGAAAGGGATGATTCATGAAACGATCCATGTTGCCGGGAAATTTGGTGCGGCAATCACGGCCATTCCTATTCACGACACCCTTAAACAGGTAGATGTTTCCGGATTGGTTCAGCGTACCGTGGAACGAGATGGTTTGTGGCGAGTTCAAACCCCTCAGGCTTTTCGCTATGATCTGCTCGGGGAGGCTTTTCGCAAAGCCCAGGCAGATTCATTTTATGGCACGGACGAAGGAGCCTTGATTGAAAATCTGGGACAGGAAGTCCGGGTCGTGAACGGATCCGAATGGAACCTCAAAATCACCCGCCCGGAAGATCTGGAAATGGGCGAAAGTATTGTGGCAAAATTGTTCCTGGAAGGTTGAAGGTTTGTCATCTCAATCTTAAGAGCCTGGGAGTTGCCATAGAGAAAATAATCGAATAAATAGAGGGCCCCTGAAATATTCTGCTCCCTGAAAGTCCCTCCGGTCATCTAATACCTGTGCCAGTTCAGAATATAGATTTTAACTTTTTTAAGGAGAGAGAAAAATGTTACAAGCCGGAACCAATGCGCCCGATTTTTCTGTGAAGGATCATAACGGAAACACTGTCAGCCTGAAGGACTGTAAGGGGAAAAAAGTTATACTTTGGTTTTACCCCAAGGCCGATACTCCTGGTTGCACGATGGAAGGCCAAGGTTTTCGCGATGATTTTAAAAGTTTTGAGGGAAAAAATGTCCAGATTTTCGGGGTAAGCCTGGACAATGAAGCGGATAATAAAGCCTTTGCGGAAAAGTTCTCTTTTCCCTATCCACTGCTTTGTGATGTGAATCGGGAAATTGCCCTGGGTTATCAGGCTGTTAAAAGTGCCGACGAACAATATGCGGCCCGTATCACTTATGTGATTGGGGAAGATGGGAAAATTCTCGAAAGTATAGAAAACGTTGATACCATGACCCACTCCAAAGATTTATGTTCCCGGCTATAGCCCACTAGGCGTGTACCCCTTCGGGGCATGCGTGATGTCCTTTTCCTAAACTTTCATGCCCTACAAGGGTAAAGGCAAAGGTGGAATATCACGGGGCCAACTAGCAACGACTTTATTTGGCGAGCAAAGAGTTGTCTCGGCTCAAAGAGCCCTTGCTCATTACCATCGGCCGTTGGCCAGGTCTAGTGGTTGACCTGACTGGATTAGGGCGTTATGATTCTTTTTTCAAAAATTTCCGGACTGGGAGCAAGGCATGGGCTACAAAGAAGTTTTAATGCCTGAACCTTTGGATGACGGCAAGAAGAGAGAAAAAAAGGAGATTTTAAACACTCGCATTTCTCCTGTTAACTTTGAAAAAATTAATGATGTAGCGGATTTGGTGGAGTCGTTCCAATCGGCTTCCATTCAAGCCAGAAACCTTGGGCAATGCGCTAAAATATTTGGGAAAATGCTCCAGGATGAGGAAAAGCCTACTATAATCCTGGGGATGGCGGGTCCTCTTATTGCGGCAGGGCTGAGAAAAGTTATCCGTGATATGGTGCATTACAATATGGTGGATGTGATTGTTTCCACTGGGGCAATTTTATACCAGGATTATTATAACGCCCTGGGTGGCGGCCATTATTATGGCAGCCCAGATGCCGACGACAACAAACTTCGGGAACTCTTCATCAACCGGATTTATGACACTTATGTTGATGAGGAATTGTTTGCAGAGGATGACACCCTGGTGGGAAAGTTTGCGGATACTTTGGAACCCGGGAACTATTCCAGCAGGGACTTTATTCACAGGCTTTCAGAGACCATTGATGATGAAGAGTCCATTCTCGTCACTGCCAGGAAAAATAATATTCCGGTTTTTTGCCCGGCCCTTAATGACTCCAGCTTAGGGATAGGATTAACGGAGCACTACTACTCCGCCCGCAAAGAGGGGCGCACGCCCATTACCATTGATCCTATTCGCGACAATTACGAACTGACCCAGATCGTGGTGAATTCAACACGAACGGCGGCTTTTTATATTGCGGGAGGAGTTCCTAAAAATTACGTCAATGATTCGGTGGTCATGTCCTATATTTTTGGGAAAGATACTGGCGGCCATAAATATGCTTTGCAGATGACCACCGATGTTCCCCATTGGGGAGGGTTGAGCGGGAGCACGTTGGCTGAAGCGCAGTCGTGGGGCAAAATAAATAAGGAGGCGACACACAGCATGGTGTTTGTCGAGCCCAGTGTCTCGCTTCCTTTGATTTATGGCTATGTTTTTCAGAAAGGACTCTATAAAGGGCGCCCTCGAATGGACTTTGTATGGGAGGGAGATACATTGAAAAAAATTGCCCGCCGCCGCTAGGCGCCCGGAGAACCTCCGGGGGTAACTAGCAATAGCTTTTTAACCCTTCTACCCAATTTGGGGCATGAAGGCAATGGTCGAATATCACGTCTGCCTCCAAAAATTATCTCGGCCTAATTAGTCCTTGCTATCTGCCTCCCCTGCGTGATATCCCGCTTCACTTGCCTTTACCCTTGTTGGGCATGAAAGTTTAGGAAAAGGACATCACGCATGCCCCGAAGGGGTACTAAGGGGCGAGATCCAGAAACACCCGGGCCCGGTCAATTTGGGGAGCGGTCTCAAGCTTGGATTTGACATTTGCGACCAGGGCACGAGAGTCTTCCATGCTTTGGTTCGAGTTGATTTTTATAAAAACATCCACCATATTCTTTCCCTTGATATGATGTACCCGAATTTCGGGTTGTGAGATATTTCCAGCCAGTTCTAAAATTAATGGCCGTGCAATTTCCATCAACTCTTTTCTTGTAACGGGGTAGATGGCCTCGACTTCCGCATCGTGTTCGCCATCGACATGAACCAGCACATCCTGAATATTGTGCATGGCATTGATGAGGTTGCGCCGTGCGGTTTCCGCGATCCGGTGGCCTTCAGTGACCGTCATTTCGGGGTCGACAAGGATGTGCACATCGATGAGGAACTCTCCACCAATGACACGGGAACGCAAATCATGAAAATGAAGAACCTCGGGGATTTCGCTTAAAATAGCATGAATTTTTTTGGTGTGTTCATCGCTGAGTGCTGTGTCCATCAAGTCCCGCACTCCTTGCCGGGTTATGTCGATGCCGACTTTCACGATCATGCAACCGACCACGGCTCCTGCCAGAGGATCCATGAAAGCAAATCCCTGCCAGGCTCCGACAATTCCGATCAGCGCGGCGATAGATGAAATGGCATCGGCCCTGTGATGCCAGGCGTTGGCAATTAAAGAGGGGCTTTTGGTTGCCTCACCCACGCGGCGAGTATAATGAAAAAGTCCTTCATTGATGAGAATGGAAAGAAGAGCGGCACTGGCCGCCAGCAAACCTGGTGCCTGCCTGTTGTCTTCAGCGATCGTCTCCCAGGTTTCATAGGCGACACCTATGCCGGTCATGATAATTAGCAGGCCTATGACGGTGGCTCCAATTGTCTCCGCCCGCCCATGCCCATAGGGATGATCTTTGTCCTGTGGTATTTTCCCGATTCGGTGAGTGAACAGGACAATAATGTCTGTCACCAGGTCCGAAAGGGAGTGGATGGCATCCGCCACCAGGGCCACGCTGTTTCCCAGTATACCTCCGGCAAATTTAAAAAGGGACATCAGTATATTGGCAATCATGCCAACAACGATGGCTCGGATTCCTGTGGTCATAGTTTTACCTCTTAGCAGGAAAAGCAATTGTGCAAGGGCTTTTTAAGCAGAGACAATTCTTTGCTCGCCAAATAAAGCTATTGCACATTGCCACCGGCGGCTCGCCGGTGCCTAGTGGTTTTTTCTCAGGCTCTTTATGATTTTAACATTTGCGGCTGGAAAGGGATACCTGTCCAGTTCTTCCGTCTTCACCCAGCTCCACTCCTCGCACTGGGTTGGTGAAACCCGGCCCGAGCGGACTCGGCAAAGGAAAACATGCAGGGTTACCCTGAAGCGGGTATAGCTGTGCTTGACTGTCATCAGTTTTTCATCGATTTGTATTGTCACTCCCAACTCTTCTTTGATTTCACGATGCAGGCATTGCTCGGGTGATTCGCCGGACTCGAATTTTCCGCCGGGAAACTCCCACAATCCGCCCATCAATCCCCCTGTTTTTCTCTTTTGAATATAGATCTTATTGCGCCGGAAGAGGACACCGGCGCTGACTGAAATTTTTGTAGAGGGAGCCGCCTGCTTGGGAGGTGGATAAAGGTTCTGTTTGCCGGATTTCTGCGCCTGGCAGTTTCGCTTCAGGGGACAGAGCAGACAAAGGGGATTTTTGGGCAGGCAGACTGTGGCGCCCAGCTCCATGAAAGCCTGATTGAAATTGCCGGCTCCCGTTTCAGGAAGAAGGTGTTGCATGGTTTCCCATAATATATTTTCTGATTTGCGTGTCCCCCCGTTTTCCTTGAGCAGAAAAAGCCGCGATAAAACCCTTTTAACATTGCCATCAAGTACGGGAACTTTTTGGCCGAAGGCAATACTTAGAACGGCCCCTGCTGTATAACGGCCGACCCCGGGCAGTTTCATGATTTCATTCATGGATTCCGGAACCTTCCCCGAATAGTCCTGCTGGATTTTTTGCGCGGCCTTTCTCAAGTTCTGGGCGCGGGAATAATAGCCTAGCCCCTCCCAATGTTTTAAAACGGTGGACTCCCGGGCCTGCGCCAGCTTTTGCAAGGTGGGGAACGATTTTATCCACCGTTTAAAATAAGGAATAACCGTTTTTACCTGGGTCTGTTGCAACATGAACTCCGAGACCAGAATGCGATAGGGGTCGCGGTTATTGCGCCAGGGCATCTCTCTTTTTTCGTCTCCATACCAGTTCAGCAATTTTTTTTGCAGAATTTTGGTGGAGATGCGGGGGGTCATTGGGGTGTTGGGGTCGAGCCACATGCGACGAGTTAGACACCAATCGCGTCTTTACTCCAGATAACTTTGTGGAGTTGCGTTTGCAGGCGTACTGCTAGCCGGTCTTTAAGAATCCATTGCGAGAGGTCTTTCAAATTGAGCTTGTCATAAACCGGTGAAAACAATACTTGTGTAGATGGGGCCAGATCGTATTTCCGCAACAGGTCACGGCTCCATTCATAGTCGGCGCGATCAAGAAGGACGAACTTAACTTCATCATGCGGGGAAAGGAGTTTCAGGTTTTCAAGGTGATTCTTTTTTTCCTCACCGCTACCGGGGCATTTTATATCGAGAATTTTTATAACTCTTTGCGGCACTTTGTCAATCGGGAGTGCACCACTTGTTTCCAACATGACCCGGTATCCCTTTTTCAAGAGCGCCTCCATAAGCGGATAAACATCCTCTTGCAGTAAAGGCTCCCCGCCGGTGATTTCGACCAGCGGCAGTCCGAAGGTATCGACCTTTTGCAGGGTTTCCTCAATGGTAAGGTCATTCCCTGCATAAAAAGCATAGGCGGTGTCGCACCACGAACAGCGCAAGTTGCATCCTGTCAACCGGATAAAAATACAAGGCAGGCCCGTGTGAGACGATTCCCCCTGAATGCTGGCATAAATCTCATTGATTTTAAGCATGCTTTTTTAGTATACCTACAGCCGTTTTATCAGCTAAATAAGTTATTCTAATATTACAACAATTATAGATAGA
>Ga0208391_1001698_pt1 | contig 10150 bp, 10 predicted proteins | sample Knorr_S23_td_Bot_FD_185612 | JGI IMG/M metagenome (GOLD analysis project Ga0208391, IMG submission 185612) | Marine microbial communities from Southern Atlantic Ocean transect - Knorr_S23_td_Bottom_ad_3770_LV_A (SPAdes) (version 2) | ecosystem: Environmental > Aquatic > Marine > Oceanic | place... | reverse complement strand
AAATAGAGATATAAACTCTTCTTTTACGGTTAGAAAAATTTCATTTGGAGAAGGTGTTGAAAGAACTTTTGCATTATTTAGTTCAATAATTGATTCTATAAAAGTCATAAGATCTGGAAAAGTAAGAAGAGCAAAATTATACTATTTGCGAGATAGAACGGGTAAATCAGCAAGAATTGCAGAGAAAATCAAGAAAAAAATTGGAATTGATTTAGTCGAGACTAAATCAGAAGTAACAAAAGAGTCAAATATTGAAGCCACGACTGACAAAAAAGATCTAATAAAAGAAATTAAAACAGAAACTAAAAAAGAAAGTTCTGAAGAAAAAAAATAATTTTTTTCTAAATGCCCCTAACAATTTACGATAAAATTTGGAATGAACATTTAGTTCATCGACAAGAAGATGGTACTTCTTTATTATTTGTTGATAGACATTTAATACACGAAGTGACTAGTCCGCAGGCTTTTGAAAGTTTAAGAAATTCAAAAAGAAAAGTAAGACAGCCAAAATTAACCCTTGCCGTAGCTGATCATAATGTTCCAACTACAGATAGATCTAAAGGTATTGCAGATGAAGACTCAAAAATTCAAGTAGAAACTTTAGAAAAAAATTGCAAAGAATTTGGAATAGAATTATTTGCCATGAATGATAAACGACAAGGAATTGTCCATATTATTGGTCCAGAGCAAGGTTTCACACAGCCAGGAACAGTTATTGTTTGTGGTGATAGTCATACAGCAACACATGGTGCTTTCGGTGCATTAGCATTTGGTATTGGCACTTCTGAAGTTGAGCATGTTTTGGCTACTCAAACTTTAGTTCAAAAAAAAGCAAAAAATTTTAGAATAAATGTAAATGGGCAACTTCCAGTTGGTGTTACTTCAAAAGATGTAATTTTACAAATAATAGGAAAAATTGGAACTGCCGGTGGAACCGGACATGTTATTGAATATGCAGGTAGTTTAATTTCATCTTTAAGCGTTGAACAGCGAATGACAATTTGTAATATGAGTATAGAAGGCGGAGCTCGTGCAGGTCTTATAGAACCAGATCAGAAAATTTTTGATTATTTAAAAGATAAACCTAAATCACCAAAAAATAAAAATTGGGATCAAGCAATGGAATATTGGAAAAGCCTAAGGACAGATTCAAATGCAAAATTTGACAAAGAAATAAATTTAACTGCAGAAGAAATTAGTCCAATGGTTACTTGGGGAACATCTCCCCAAGATGTAGTAACTATTGATGGAAAAATTCCCAATCCAAATAATGAAAAAGATGCTGATAAAAAAAATTCTATGAAAAGATCATTAAAATATATGGGTTTGAAAGCTGATGTTCCTATGAATAAGATAAAAATAGATAAAGTTTTTATTGGTAGCTGTACAAATGGGAGAATTGAAGATTTAAGAGAAGCCGCAAAGATATTAAAAGACAAAAAAAAAGCAGCTCATGTCCATGCAATGGTTGTTCCTGGATCTGGTTTAGTAAAAGAGCAAGCTGAACAAGAAGGTTTAGATAAAATATTTATAAATTCTGGATTTGAATGGAGAGAACCAGGTTGTTCGATGTGTTTAGCTATGAACGCCGATAAATTAAAACCTGAGGAAAGATGTGCTTCTACATCAAATAGAAACTTTGAGGGAAGACAAGGCAAAGGCGGCAGAACTCATTTAGTTAGTCCTGGCATGGCTGCAGCTGCTGCAATTGCTGGTAATCTTGATGATGTAAGAAAGTATCAAAATTAAATGCAAAAATTTAATTCAATTAAAAGTATTCCAGTATATTTGCCAATAGTAAATGTTGATACGGATATGATTATTCCAAAGCAATTTTTAAAAACTATAAAAAGAACTGGCCTTGGAAAAAGTTTATTTTTTGACATGAGATATGATGATAATGGAAATGAGATAAAAGATTTTACTCTTAATCAGGAGCCATATAATAAATCGAAAATATTAATAACTGGAAAAAATTTTGGTTGTGGATCCTCAAGAGAACATGCTCCTTGGGCCTTATTAGATTTTGGAATTACTTGTGTAATAAGTTTAAGTTATGCGGATATTTTTTATAATAATTGTTTTAAAAATGGTATTTTACCAATTATATTAGAGAAAGATAAAATTAAGGAACTTTCAGAATATTCAAAAAGAAAAGAAGAAATAGCAATTAATTTAAAAGAAGAGAAAATTGTTTTTGGAAATAATGAGATTAAATTTGAAATTGATACATTTAAGAAAAAATGTTTATTAGAAGGACTTGATGATATTGCGCTATCTTTAGAAAAATCTGAGAAGATAGCTTCTTTTGAGACAGAATTAAAAAGTAAAAAACCATGGATATTTAATGATTAAAGTTAAAAAAAGAAAAATATTACTTTTGTCAGGCGATGGCATTGGTCCAGAAGTTGTTGGAGAAGTAAAAAAAATTATTCAATGGTTTAATTCAAATAAATCTTTGGATTTTGATATTAATCAAGACTTAGCTGGTGGCGCTTCATATGATAAACATGGAACGCCAATTACTGATGAAGTTTTTTACAAAGCTTTAGAAAGTGAAGTTATTATATTAGGTGCAGTAGGTGGACCCAAATGGGATAATCTTGAGTTTACAAAAAAACCTGAGAGAGCGTTATTAAAATTAAGAAAAGAATTAAAATTATTTGCTAATTTAAGACCAGCTATTTGCTTTAAGCAGTTAGTAGATGCATCAACACTTAAACCCGAGATAGTTTCTGGCTTGGATCTCATGATTGTGAGAGAGCTTACAGGCGGAATTTATTTTGGCGAACCTAGAGGTATTAAACCAATAGATAATGGAGAAAGAAAAGGAATTAATACACATATTTACACCAGTAGCGAAATTGTAAGAGTTGCAAAAGTTGCTTTTGATTTAGCTAAAAAAAGATCAAATAAAGTTACTTCTTGTGAAAAATCAAACGTAATGGAAGCCGGTCAACTTTGGAAAGAAGAAGTTCAAGCATTGCATGATAAAGAATATAAAGATGTTGAATTAAATCATATGCTTGCTGACAACTGTGCAATGCAATTACTAAGAAACCCAAAACAATTTGATGTAATTGTAACTGATAATTTATTTGGGGATATGTTATCAGATGAAGCCGCTATGTTAACTGGTTCGTTAGGTCTTTTGCCCTCAGCTTCTCTTGGTGCAAAAAATAAAAATGGTGAAATGAGAGCCATGTATGAACCTATACATGGAGCTGCTCCTGATATAGCAGGAAAAGGCGTTGCTAATCCAATAGCTACAATTTTAAGTTTTGCTATGGCATTGAGATATTCTTTAAATTTGGACAAAGAAGCAGATGGTTTAGAAAAAGCTGTTCAAGACGTATTAGATGAAGGGCTTAGAACCAAAGATATTTTATCCAAAGGCATGAAAGAAGTATCTACCATTGAAATGGGAGCTGCTATAATTTCAAAATTGAAATAATAATTTAATTATTCTAAAGTACGCGGATGCCAACTTATACTGCTCCAGTTGAAGACATGATGTTTCTTTTCGAAAAATTGAGAAACAATCAAAATTATAATGAAATAGAGAAGTACCAAGAAGTTACTCCTGAACTAGTAAAAGATATTTTAGAAGAAGCTGCAAAAATTAATCAAAATATTATTCTTCCTTTAGCTAAAGCTGGAGATGAAAATCCAGCAGTTTTAGAAAATGGAGTTGTAATAACTCCACCAGGATATAAAGAAGCTTATAAAAAATTTATTGAAGATGGATGGACATCTTTGTCTTGTGATCCAAAATATGGTGGACAAGGAATGCCCAAGACAATTAGTGCTTTTTTTGATGAAATGTTATCATCAGCAAGTCTTTCATTTAAACTTTATAGCGAATTAAGTATTGGTGCTTATAATTGTATTTCTCATCATGCATCAGATTCTATAAAAGACAAATTCTTACCAAAAATGGTAGAAGGAAAATGGAGTGGCACAATGTGTTTAACAGAACCGGTTTGTGGAACGGATTTAGGTTTATTAAAAACAAAAGCAGTTGAACAATCAGACGGAACATTTAAGTTAAGTGGACAAAAAATATTTGTCACCTCAGGCGATCATGATCTTACCGAAAATATTATACATTTAGTTATTGCAAGGGCCCCTGACTCACCTAAAGGCACTAAAGGAATAAGTTTATTTCTTGTACCAAAATTTATAGTTAATGATGATGGATCGATTGGTCCAAGAAATGGAATATCAACAGGTTCCATTGAAAGTAAAATGGGAATTAAAGGATCGACTACTTGTGTATTAAATTTTGATGCTGCTGTTGGGTATATGATAGGTCCAAAAAACAAAGGACTAAACTCTATGTTTACTATGATGAATTTAGAAAGAATAGTAGTTGGTATTCAAGGATTAGGAATATCTGAAATCGCATACCAAAATTCTTTAAATTATGCGAAGGAAAGAAAACAAGGAAAAAGCAATAACAGCAAATCAGATAATGGCGCAGATTTTATAATTGAACACGCAGATATTAGAAGATCATTATTAAACATGAAATCAATTATTGAGGGAGAAAGAGCTTTATGCTTTTGGTTATCACAACAAACAGAAGTAAGTCTTTATCATAAAGATGAAAAAATTAGACAAGAGGCATCTGATCTGGTTTCTCTGATGACTCCTGTTGTTAAGGCATTGTTTACAGATATGGGTATGGAAATTACCAGTGATGCAATGCAAATTTACGGAGGATATGGATACACCAAAGATCAGGGTATAGAACAATTATATAGAGATAATAGAATCACGCCAATTTATGAGGGGACAAATTCCGTTCAAGCAATTGACTTAGTTTTTAGAAAGTTAGTAAATAAAAATGGAGATATAATTGATAAATATATTTCCTTAATTAAAAAAGACATTCTTATTAAGGAAGAGAAAATTAATCCATTCGTTGAAAAATTAAATAAAAATATAGAAATTTTATTTAAATTTACCAATTGGATTAAAGAAAAAATGAAAAATTCAAAAGATGATGTAAGTGCTGCTTGTAATGATTATTTAAAAGTTCTTGGTTTAGTAGCCACAGCTCATGCATGGGTTAAAGTTTTAGAAGTTAGTTTTAAGGATTATGAAAATAATAAAAAATTTTATGAAGAAAAAATTCGAACAGCAAATTTTTTCTTTAATAGAGTGCTTCCAAGAATAGAGAGTTATTATTTGGCAGCAACTAGTGGAAGTAAATATATTATGGATTTTAAATTTAATTAATATGAGCCATTACAATACAAATTTAGATAAGAACGATGCCAACTATGTGCCATTGTCTCCGCTGTCTTTTTTAGAAAGAACAAAAGATATTTATCCAAATTATGAAGCTATAGTTTATGAAAGTAGGTCATATACTTGGGTTGAGGTTTATAAAAGATGTGTAAAATTTGCCAGCGCTCTTGAAAAGATTGGAGTAAAAACTGGAGACACTGTTTCTATAATGGCATTTAATACGCCTGAAATATTTGAGGCACATTATTCAATACCTATGGTAGGTGCAGTAATTAATGCGATTAACACAAGATTAGATCCTAAAACAATTAGTTATATTTTAGAACATAGTGATGCAAAAGTTTTAATAGTTGATAGACAATTTCACGAAGTTATCATTAAAGCTTTGGAAAATGTAAAAACAAAAATAACTATAATTGATATAAATGATAAAGATGCAAATCTTACAGATTCTAAAAAAATTGGCGAACATGAATATGAACAATTCTTAAATACAGGTGATGAAAATTATAAGTGGAAAAAACCAAAAGATGAATGGCAAGCTATTTCTTTAAGCTATACTTCAGGAACAACAGGAAATCCTAAAGGCGTTGTTTATCATCATCGAGGATCATATTTAATGGCAACTGGAAGTGCAGTTGCTTGGAATATGCCCAATAAATTAAACTTTTTATATACGGTTCCAATGTTTCATTGCAATGGATGGTGCTATCCATGGACACTATCAATGTTGCACGGACGAGTAATTTGTTTAAGAAATATTGATGTAAAAAAAATCTTTGAGTTGATTGATAAATATGATGTTACACATTTTGGTGGAGCGCCAATTGTTTTAAATATGTTGGCCAATGCACCCAAAGAACATCAAAAAAAATTAAAAAGAAAAATTCACGTATTAACTGCTGGGGCGCCTCCCCCAAGCATTATATTTGAAAAAATGCAAAATTTAGGTTTTGATGTAATGCATGTCTATGGTTTAACAGAAACTTATGGACATATGCTACAGTGTGCATGGAACGACGAATGGAACGATTTAGAACAAGACAAACAAAATGAAATTAAAGCACGTCAAGGAGTCAGATATCCAAATACCGAGGGAGCTATTGTAATGGATCCAGAAACGATGAAACCAGTGCCATATGATGGGAAAACTATGGGTGAAATAATGATAAGAGGAAATATCGTAATGAAAGGATATTACAAAGATAAAGAAGCAACCGAAAAATCAATGAAAGGTGGATGGTTTCACTCTGGTGATTTAGCTGTGACACATCCGAATGGATATATAAAAATTCAGGATAGATCTAAAGATATTATTATTTCTGGTGGAGAAAATATTTCATCAATTGAAATTGAAAATACAATAGCCAAACATCCTGCAGTATCTTTAGCTGCTGTTGTTGCTAAACCAGATGAAAAATGGGGAGAAACACCATGTGCCTTTGTTGAACTTATTGAAGGAAAAAGCGCTACCGAAGAAGAAATTATTAAATTCTGCAAAGAAACTTTAGCAGGATTTAAATTACCTAAAAAAGTAGTTTTTTCTCCACTACCTAAAACTTCAACCGGAAAAATCCAAAAATTTGAATTAAGAAAAAAGGCTAAGGAGCTAAACTGAATTTAGACGTTAACGAGAAGAGTGTGTTCGTCTCAACAGGCGGTATGGATTTTGATAAAGATAAACCATCAATATTATTGATGCATGGTAGTGGATTTACACACATAGTTTGGTCTCTTCATGAACAATTTTATGCATCACAAGGATTTAATATTTTATCTGTAGATCTTCCAGGGCATGGAAATTCTGAGGGACCATCATTAAAATCAATCCAAGAAATTTCTGACTGGGTAAAATCAGTAATGAATATAATTAATGTTTCAAAAATTGTTTTTGTTGGTCATTCACAAGGCTGTCTTGTTGGTATTGATTTTGCTTCAAGATATCCAGATTTAATAAATAACTTAGTATTAGTAGCAGGATCTTATAAAATGCCTGTAAATCAAGATCTTCTTGATTTAGCAGAAGCGGGTGATGAAAAGTCAATTTTATTAATGATGAAGTGGGGATATGAAGGATCAAAAGCTTTTATTGGAGGCAATCCTGTAAAAAAAATTATTAACTCTGCAAGAGAAATAAGAGAGGTTTTAGCGGTAGACTTAAATGCATGTAATAATTATAAGGATGGCGATGAATCTTTAAAAAAAATTAATTGTCCAACTTTATGCATTTTTGGGGATTTAGATAAAATGGTACCAGTGCAAGCAGGGTTAAAAATGTCAGATCAAATAAATAATTCTGATGCAAAAATTATTTCTGATTGTGGACACATGGTAATTTTTGAAAAAGCATTTGAAATGAGAAAATTAGTAAAAGAATTTATTTTAAAAAATAAAAAATGAAAAATTATTCAATAGCAAAATCAAAACGAATTAGAAGCACGCCTTATACTTCAAGAATAGAGAAACAAGGAGTAACCGCATATACTTCATATAATCATATGTTGTTACCAGCAGCTTTTAGTTCTTTAGATTTAAAAGATGAAAAAAATAAAAAAATAGGTGAATTGAGATCTGCTTGTTATTCTCCTCGATTTAAAAAAGTCGTTGGTATTGCAATGATGTACAAGTCATTTTGGGAGAAGTCACAATCCTTTAAAATTGAGATAAACGGTGATACTTTTAGCGGAAAAGTTTGCGATTTACCACTCATCTAGTTATAAACAATAAAAAACTAGCGAATATCAAAATGAATATTGCAATTGTAGGAGCAACAGGGAATGTTGGCAGGAAACTTATAGAAGTCTTGGAAAAAAAACAGTTTCCCATTGATGAATTATTTTTAATAGCTTCATCAAAAAGTGTTGGTAAAAAAATTAATTTTAAAGGAAAAGAACATTCTATCCATGACCTAGAAAGTTTTGATTTTTCAAGTGTAAAAATAGCTTTTTTTTCAGCTGGAAGCGCTATAGCAGATAAATGGGCACCCATTGCAGCTCAAAAAACAATTGTTATTGATAATTCTAAATTTTTTAGAATGGATCCGGAAGTACCGCTTATTGTACCAGAAGTAAATTCTAAAGATTTAAAAAATTATAAAAAAAAAAATATTATTGCTAATGCTAACTGTTCAGTAATACCATTAGTTGTTGCCTTGAAACCTTTGCATGATTTATATGCAATCAAAAGAATTGTGGCTTCAACTTATCAATCTGTTTCTGGTGCGGGCAAAGCGTCTATGGATGAATTATTATCTCAGACAAAAGATTTTTTTGAAGGCAAGGAATTAAATTCTAAATTTTTTACAAAACAAATAGCTTTCAACGCTATTCCTCATATCGACAGTTTTTTAGAAGATGGTTATACAAAAGAAGAGCAAAAAATGCACGATGAAGTAAAAAAAATTTTAGATAGTAAAATTAAAATTACCTCTACATCAGTAAGAATACCTGTTTTGGTTTCTCATGCTGCCAGTGTTAATGTTGAGTTTCATAAAAAATATAAATTAGATGAAATTAGAACAGTTTTAAATAGTTCTCCAGGATGCAAAGTATTGGATGAGCATAAGGATGGTGGATATATAACGCCAGCAGAAGCTGAAAATAAGTTTGAGACTTTTATATCCAGAATAAGAGAAGATAAATCTCAACCTAATTCAATTAATTTATGGATTGTTTCAGATAATTTACTTAAAGGTGCAGCTCTTAACGCGGTAGAAATAGCAGAAACATTAATTAAAAATATTTAATATGAGTAACAAAAATCCTTTATCTCCCCATATTCAAATTTATAGTTGGAATATTTCTTTGTTAATTTCTATTTCACGCAGAATTACAGGCGTAATAAATATAGTAGCATTAACTTTAGTCTGCTTATGGATAGCTTTATTGTTACTGGGTGAAGAAAATTATGAATATATTAAATTTTTTCTTCAATCTTTTTTAGGTAAGTTTTTCATCTTATGTCTGACTTGGTCATTTAGTTTTCAGATATTAAGTGAAGTCAGACATTTGTTTTGGGATTTTGGATATGGCTTTGAACTCATAACTTCAAAAATTACAGGTTTAATTGTTATTTTTGGATCACTTATTTTAACAATATTAATCTACTTATTTGGTAAGCAAATTTTTTAATATGATTAATGCAACTAAAAAATGGATATTTCTTAAAGTAAGTTCGATAATACTTATTCCATTAATGGTTTGGTTTATTATTAATTTAGTATTAATTTATGACAAAGGTTATGTTGATATTGTTAATTTTTTTTCTACACAACCATCAAAATTTTTAACTTCACTTTTAATGATTGTGGCTTTCTTTTATTCATCATTAAGCATTAGTGCAATTTTTGAAGACTATATTCATGATGAAAAAATAAAAAATGTCGCAACCAAAGCATTAACTGTCTTTGCTATAATCATTCCTTTAATTACAGTTATAATTATATTTAATTTAACCATATGAGTTCTTATAAAATTATTGATCACGAATATGATGTAGTAGTGCTTGGTGCTGGTGGATCAGGATTAAGGGCTGCTGTTGGTTTAAGTGAAGCTGGTTTAAAGACAGCATGTATCTCAAAAGTGTTTCCAACAAGAAGCCATACCTCTGCGGCTCAAGGAGGTATATCGGCAGCCTTAGGAAATATGGGAGAGGATGATTGGCGTTGGCATATGTATGATACAGTTAAAGGTGCAGATTGGCTTGGAGATCAAGATTGTATTGAATACTTATGCAAAGAGGCTCCAAGAGCAGTTATTGAGTTAGAAAGATATGGAGTTCCATTTAGCAGAACAGAAGATGGAAAAATTTATCAAAGACCTTTTGGTGGAATGACTAAAAATTATGGCAATGGGATAGCTCAAAGAACTTGTGCTGCTGCAGATAGAACGGGTCA
>Ga0208391_1001693_pt1 | contig 10170 bp, 8 predicted proteins | sample Knorr_S23_td_Bot_FD_185612 | JGI IMG/M metagenome (GOLD analysis project Ga0208391, IMG submission 185612) | Marine microbial communities from Southern Atlantic Ocean transect - Knorr_S23_td_Bottom_ad_3770_LV_A (SPAdes) (version 2) | ecosystem: Environmental > Aquatic > Marine > Oceanic | place... | reverse complement strand
TGCCACCTAAAGCCTGGGCACCGCTGGCGAGTCCCCCAACTTTTTTACTGCGGGGATAGGCAAAATCCACCCCCGCCAGAAACTCTTCGCCGCGGAATGAAAAGGGGTCTGCCAGAAAAACAAAATGGGGCTTGTCTTCCACATCCACCTTAAACCAATCTCTCCATACAGAGGGGGAAGTATCCTGATCCGGCAGATCGGTGGTTTCGAAATGAAGGGGCTGAATTTTTACACCGGGCAGTTCTGCACAGGTGATGCTGACTGCCGCCTGTTGCTCCGCCTCTTCGCCATTGCCGATGATCCCTCCCCCTGAACAGCCGAAAAGAAGGCCGGGGTTGAAATACCGGCTGACTAAATCAGGAACCTTGTCATAAAATTCACTGAACTGGGGAGAAACAAACACGATGGTCAAATCGGCATGGTCTTTGCCAAGTTGGCGGATGGCAGATTCAGCCGCTTCTTGTACAGCACTGTCAATATCTGTTTGCCGGGATAGGGCGGAAACCCATTTCATAAAAACTCCTTTTTTTGGTTTTGTATGTTAGATGCTATATACCCGCTTAGGATTTTCCCGCAAGAAACTGGGTCGCTAATTCGGCAGATTGGTTTCCATTTTGGATACAATCAGGTATCCCGATCCCACGGTAAGCGCTTCCTGCCAGAAACAGGCCCGGAAACCTTTCCAAATCTTTCATGATGGAATCAATATGCTCAGAATGGTTCACATGGTATTGCACGTTGGATTTACGATTGTGAAAAACTTTGCAGAATACCGGTTCTTCTTCGATTCCCATAATTTTCTTAAGGTCCTGCATGACCAGGGTGGCTAGGGTTTGTTCATCTTTTTCGGCAATATCTTCCTGCAATGCGCCTCCCAGATAACAACGAAGCATGACATATCCTTGCGGAGCCCGGTGGGGAAATTTCGATGAGGTCCAGGTGCAGGCTAGAATGCTCCGGCCTTCACATTTGGGAACGACAAATCCGAATCCATCCAGAGCGTGGGAAAAATTTTCCCTTTTATACGCCAGAGTAACAGTGGCGGTAGAAACATATTTGATTTGTTTTAAGATTTCAGCGGCATTGGGAGCAACCGGTTGCAGGAGCCGGGCAGTAATATGACCGGGGGTGGCCAGTATCAGTGCGTCGGCTTTATTTTCGCCGCCGCCTTCTAACTTTACGCACCAGTCGCCTTCCTTCCCGGAAATGGATTCCACTCTGGCGCCGGACTGAAATTGAATATCAGGGGATTTTTTAATTATTGCTTCGACCATTTCCCCCAAACCCTCTTTCAAGGTCATGAACAAGGTGTAGTTATTTGCAGGACGCTTTTTGGCGTTTAAGAGCATGGCTTTTTTTCTTGCCAGCATTCCAAGGATGAGGGATCGGTATTTGCGTTCGGTCTCGACAAACATGGGAAAGGTACTGCCAATACTCATGGTTTCGGGATCACTGGCATAAATGCCAGCCAGCATGGGTTCGGCCATTTTTCTCAACGCTTCCTCGCCCATCCGCCTGCGGATAAATGAGGCCAGACTTTCATCGCTTTCATCCACTTTTTTGGGGATCAAAAGATCGAACGCCATGCGGATTTTTCCAGCCAGGCTGAACAGGGGAGTCAGGGCGAAAGGCAAGAATTTGGTGGGAATCATCAGGCTCAGGCCATCTGGCATGGTCACCAGCTTGCCACCGGTGTACACATAGGTACTGGGAGTTTCCGGATTGGTTCCGACCAAATGGCCTTCAATACCAAGTTGTTTACATAATTGGATAGCCGCGGGTTTTTGCGAGATAAATGAATCAGGCCCCCGTTCTATGACAAATCCCTCAGACCTTTCTGTCGCAATTTTTCCTCCAAATTGGTCTCCGCCTTCAAGTAGGGAGCATTCCAGCGGAGTTCCTGATGATATTTCCCTCTGGATACGGTATGCCGCCGCCAATCCGGCGATGCCGCCTCCTATAATAATGATTTTTTTCATGGGCGCATTATGTCAGGTTTCCTATAGTCCCGCAACACGCCCCTCCCCTGAATTTGCCATGCAGTGGATAACATTATTGCTATTTGGGCAAAGGATTTGGTATATTTTAAAAGTTCCATTAATATATTACGAAGCCAGCCTATTAATTTTGTCAGGAGATGCGACGATGTCTAATTCTGCCGCAGTTTTGAAAGAAGCTGTTGAATTCGAGAAAAAAGCTTTGGAAAAATACGAGGAGGCCGCCGCTTTGGTAAACCATCCTGAAACCAAAGAATCCATTGAAAAAATAACTTCCGAAAAAAAACAGGCCATTGAGTCCATGCATTGGATCATCATGGCGGAAGCGGGAGAAATCGAAACCGAGAAACCCGCAGAGGCCGTAGAAGGTGAAGAGGCCAAGAGTGGGGCCAGCAAATGTCCTTTCTCAGGCGCATTAGCTGAAATGGGCGTAGATATTACTAAAATGTCCAAGGAAGAAGCCATGGAGAAAATGGGAGATATGTCAAAATTATTCCCTGGGCATTCAGACTCCTAACCCTGCTATGAAGCTGAAGACCCCTTTCGAACTACTGATAGAATGCGAAGGTTGTGGGCTTGAAAATTTGATTCCCGAATTCACTCCTGAGGTACCGGCTGTATGTAACCAATGCCGGGAAAACATGTTGGCTTACGATTTGCAGCAAACCCATCAAGGTCATACCTGCGATTCCTGTGGCAGGGCTTATTTGCTCAAGACAGAGACGGAATTCGTAGATGGAGAATCCGAATGCCAATGCGGCAGCCGGGATTTCACAGAATTGAGCTTGAAGGATTTCGCTGACCAAACTGCCCAACCCCAAACATCGGAATCGGATGATGCCGACCCTGATTTTGACTGGTGCCGTCCTGCACCGGATGATTCTCCCCAAGATGACTTTAACGAAATATTTGATGACAACCCGGGGTTTTAGTAAACCATACTTTCTAAATTCCAGTTAAACCATTGGTAACTATTGGATTTCCCCCCTACCCTGACCCCGCCCTTTATCATTGAAATCATTAAATTTATTTGCCAAGCTCTGGGAAAACCTTTTATAATAATTAGAATATTCTACAAAAGTTAACCTATTTTGAATGTGCATGTATATATGAAAGAGAAAAAACCTATCAATGGACCAACTTGGGAAACGAACCTGAGACAGACCATTGATGTGTTAAATTCCAGCAGCAGTTTCCTGTTCAGTGGAGATATCGACCCGGACTCGGTGGGCTCCATGTTATCTCTTTCCCTGTACCTTAACCAGTTGGATAAAAAAGTCTTCCTGGTCATTCCCGACACGCTTGGGGAAAATCTGGATTTTTTTGAAAAAATCATCCGCTATAATTCTATCCGCATTCTCAGAAACCAGGAAGAGATTGAAGCGATTAAGGATGAAATTGAAACGGTTATTTTTTGTGATACCGCCAACACCAAACTGGTTCCTTTTTACCCTTTCATTTCGGAATGCATATTATCGAAAAAACCCAAGGTCATAGAAATTGACCATCACTTCGGAGCGGATAGCGAGGAATTGACCGATTATGGTATCAAGCTGTTCCGAAACGCCAATGCAAATACAGAGATTATTGGGACCATTCTGGAAACGCTTCATGATAAAAACCTGCAAGGACCCAACCCATTTAGCCAGCGCAATATTATTCTGGGGCTGATAACAGGAATGCTCGGTGATACTGTGGGGGGCAAGGTAATCCATTATCAGGAAGACTACGACTACTGGATGGAAAAACTTGGGGAGCAGTTAAAAGAAATTACGCGCTGGCGAGGTGCGGACGACAAACGAGGACAGGATTCTCCACTCTCAAAATTTGGTGATCCCAAACAAATTCTGGATTATTTAAACAGGCTGACAGAAGATCAGGAAAGCTGCTTCAATTTATTGAACTCCCGTATTGAGATCAAAGGAAAGATGGGGTTTTTAAACCTCCTGCCTTCAACCTATGAGGAAGTGAAAGGAAACTGTCAGACATTTGATTCGGACTGGTTTGTCGATATCATGAGTTTTCTTGTGAACGCTGTACCGGAAAAATCCGGACATGCCGGAATCGTTATTTTTGAAGGAAAAAACGCTGAGGGGAAAGATTGTATCTTTATCAAGATTCGAAGGGCTGTAGATTTTTCCGGCGTGGATTTGCGCACTGGTGAAGATAAAATCAAGGAATTATTTGGCGATCTTTATATGGGAGGAGGAGGCCATACCAGTGCGGTTTCTTTTCGAGTCCACCCTATGGAGGAAAAAGAACTCCTGGTCCGGCTGGAAAAAATCTTTGCATTTTTTAACAACGCTATTCAATCAGGTTGACAAGAACATAGCGAATTGCTCCCCTAAAAAACCTGATTCATTTTCATCCCTCCACCCTTCTCCCCACTCATCATAGGTTCAGTAGAATATTGCACTTAAAATCTTAACGCTTCCAGACTCTGAAATTGTGGAGAATCGGCCAAGAATATCAGGTCCACATCCTTAAGTTTATTGCGGCGAAGATCCAACTTTTTCAACTGAGATAAAATGGAGGAATTTGCCAGGGAATCCAAACTTTCCCGGGTGATGACATTACCCATGGCCTCCAGCTCTTCAAGCTGCTTTAAAGTATTGGACTGGACAATAGCCTGAAACCCGGCATCCCCCACCGGAACCCCGGAGGTTTTTAGTTTAATCAGGTTTTTGAAATTTCCGGAATCCGCCAAAATACGAAAACCTTTTTCCCCCAGATCATTGCTGTTCAAATTAAGCTCTTTCAATTTGGTAAGATGCGGAGACTGGGAAAGAGCCAGGATTCCCAGCGCGGTAATTCCAGTATTTTCCAGATTCAAACTTTCCAATTGGGGAAAGTTCGGGGATTCCGCCAGTAAGAGAAGGCCTTTGTCCCCCACTGCATTACTCATCAAGTTCAGGGACATCAGATTTTTAAGATATGGGGAATTGGCAAGCTCCTGAATTCCGTGGTAGTCAAAATGGTTGTTCCTCAGTGTAAGGGAAACAACCCCATCCAGTTTTTCAAATTGTGCCAAAGAAGCAAGGTCTTTATTGTCCAACCTCTGTTCATTTAGGTTGAGTTTATTATCGATTCTTTTCTTCTCAACCAAATTCCGGGACCGCATGGACAGCAAAGCGGTTTCCCCTGTCCGGCCAATATTATTATCCTGCATATAAAGTTGAACAAGATTATTCAAGTGCCTGGATCCCGCAATATCCAGGGCTCCCGGATCACCAATATGATTGGAATCAAGAACCAGAATTTCCAGCTGATTTAAAGTGGGGGAATGTGCAAGAATGCGGGCACCTTGATTGGTGATTTGATTCCAACCCAGGTTCAGGTGAACCAGCTTTTCAAAAGCGCCGGCCTGCGCCCAGTCGGCAATGTTTTCATCTCCCAAAAGATTGCGACGAAGATTGAGGATACGAAGCTTGGAAACCATCGCGCCGTCTGGAAACCGGGTTACTTTCTTTTGCCCCACCTTATTCATTTCCAAGTCCACGAATCCAAGGTTCAACAGGGACTGGGATTTCACAAGGCTCAAGGCTCCAAAATCGGAAACCTGATTATTGACCAATTCTACCGATTCAAGGTTTGGAAGATTTTTTGAAACTGCAAGGTTTACAGCCCCCTCATCTCCAATCTGGTTGGCATTGAGAATAAGATGTTTTAACCCAGCCAGCGAACCCGACCCGGCAAGAACACCCAAACCTTCATCCGTAATCTCATTCCAGCTCAAATCCAGTTTTTGAACATGGGATAAATCTTTGTTCCTGCACAAAAAAACAATTCCCGCATCCCCCATTCGCTCATAGGCGAGATCCAAAATTGAATCCTTGCGGTTCAACTTATCATTTAGAGTCCGGATAAAATTTAAATCTTTATTTTCAGGCCGCATGCATCAACCACCAATATGGGGGTAGTCCGTTTTCACCGCGCTCAATTCCTGCAAACGTTTTGAATCATTCAATAGTTCCAGTCCTTGGAGATCGATTCGGTTAAAAGACAAGTTTAAGGTTTGGAGGTTTTGCAATCCGGAGAGTTTAGCCAAGGCCTGCATTCCCCTGAGACCAATTCGGTTGGCATCAAGATGCAATTCCTTTAATTTTTTAAGGTGGTTAGAATTTGCCAAAGCTTCCGCTCCGCGATCTCCAATCCGATTGAACGAAAGATCCAAAACTTCAAGTTTGGAAAGGTTTTTAGAGTTTGCCAAAGCCAAAGCCCCTTCATCCCCGATTTTATTGGTGTATAAACTAAGGTAACGTAAACGGGTCAATTGCTCTGATTCGGCCAGAGCCCTTGCTCCGTCATCCCCAACCAAGTTTTCGTACATCCAGAGTTCCTTAAGCGGTTCGAAAAATTCCGACTGTGCCAATTCTTCCACACCCAAATCTTTGATTTTATTGGTATGAATGTAAAGGATTTCAATATCAGGGAGTGCCACGTTTTCAGCCAGTTCCATAGCAGTCTCGTTATCGATGCCCCTGTTGGAAAAATCCAGAGTTTTCTTATCCTTGCTCAAGCCGCGCTTGATCCATTTTCTGATATAGGAAATATCTTCTGCCATGACCGCTCCGGAACCAGGTAAAAAAGCTCCATTCTATAAAGGTGTAGGGAAAAGTAAAGAATTAAATGATAAATCCGGAAAATTCCGTATTTAGCTGGATTGAATCGGGCTTATGATAAAAGGCCTCGCATATAATAAGAGAATTAACCTTCATTCCCCGTGTTAAAAAAGCTTGTTTTAACTAAATTCGAGCAATGATGGCTATAATAGAAAAAACTCAAGGTATTCAAGGCAAAGATCAGGGTAATCCAATAAATGGAAGCTGGCAATATGCGAAAACTTTCTATCACTCTTTGTATTCCGATATTAGTATATTTAATTTGGCCTTATATGGCTTTATTAAAGTTATATTTCGGTCTGGAATCTGCCAATAAGAAAGTAGTAATGGAGGAAATTCATTGGCCTACCATTAGGAAAGGAATTGAGAAGAATCTTAACCTTTTCGTCAAAGAAGTTTTAAACAAAAACCTAAAACAGAAAAACTTACAGATAAGTTTTAGTGCCATCTCACTAACCCGGCAAATCGCAGACGAAATAGCTACGCCAGAGGGAATAATTTATCTTTACCACAACCCAAACAAGTATGCCGACCAAATCAGAAAAATATTTAAGAAAGTTTCTGAACCAAAACAATTAAGCCTGCCCATAAAAGAAAAACCGTTAAAACTTGAAGGCCCAAATGTCCCCAGCCTCTGGGAACGAATTGATTATATTTTCTTCATAGATTTTTCTCATTTCAAGGCAAGCTTCAAAATTAAAAACCAATCTTTTACTATTATTTGGAAACGCCAGGGATTTGATTGGAAAGTGGTACTCCTGAATTTTCCATTAGCATAACCTGCAGTATAAAACCACCAAGGACTTTTAAATGAAATTACAAAACGCAGGTTTTTCTTTCTGGTTCCCGGTTGTGATTTTATCCTGGGTACTTAATGGGTGCAGTCCGTCTGCCGCAACAGACGAATCTGTTTTCCGGATGTCCATAAGAAACGAGCCTCCTACCCTGGATTGGGCTCTGGCTACCGATAGTATTTCGTTCACTATTCTCACCAACCTCATGGAGGGACTCACCCAATACGATTCCGAATTAAATCCCAAACCTGCCATCGCAAAAAAATGGAAGTATTCCGAGGACGGCCAAACCATCACTTTTTTCCTACGCAACGATGTTGCCTGGAGTGATGGAAAACCGGTCACTGCAGGGGACTTTGAGTATGCCTGGAAACGATTGCTCGCACCTGAGACGGCGGCTCAATACGCTTACTTCCTCTTCGACATTAAAAATGCCAGCCAATACAATTCAGGAGAAATAACCGATCCCGACAAGGTTGGGATAAAAGCATTGGCCCCGGATATTCTGCAGGTCCGGTTAAAAAAACCCGTAGTCTATTTTCCCAGCATCACCACTTTCATGGTCACATACCCCGCCCGAAAAGATGTTATCCATCAACATGGGGACTCCTGGACAGAGCCTGAAAATATTGTCACCAACGGCCCCTATATACTGGAAGAGTGGCAACACGAATATAAAATGGTGTTGAAAGCCAACCCCCGCCACTACGAAGGCAAACCGTCGGTGGATACCATCCGGATTTTCGTTGTACAGGAACCCACTACCGCATTAACCCTTTACGAAACCGGAGAGCTGGACTATGTCGAACTGCCGCCTGTCGCTATTCCTCATTTTAAATCCAGCCCCGAATATAGAAACACACCTCAGCTAAGGGGTTATTACTATGGCTTTAATGTCCAAAAACCACCTTTCAATAATGCGCTTGTCCGACAAGCCTTTGCCCATGCCATTGACCGGTCACGGATTCCCGGATTCCTGAAGGGCGGAGAACTGCCCTCCTCATCATGGATTCCCAAAGGCATGTTCGGGTACAACGAGAGCATTGGATTAAAGTTTGATCCTCAAAAAGCAAGATCCTTATTGGCGCAAGCGGGGTATCCGAACGGAAAAGGGTTTCCAAAAGTTACTGCGGTCTTCAACACAGGAGATCTCAACCGGTTCATTGGGGAATTCATCCAGGCCCAATGGAAAGAAAACCTGAATGTGAACATTGATTTCGAAAGCCAGGAGTGGAAAGTTTTTCTCAGCCGATTGGATCTGGACCCACCGCAGATTTTTCGGCTGGGATGGGGAGCGGATTTTCCAGACCCCGACAACTTCATGAACCTTTTCATTCAATCCAGCGGCAATAACCGGCTTCAATGGTCTCATCCGCGCTACGATGAATTGATCGCTCTCGGATCTACATTGAAAAACCCAGAAGAACGAAAAGCGGTCTATGATGAAGCCCAGATTCTGCTCACCGAAAAAGAAGTTCCAATGATTCCCCTTTTTGTCTCCGCCCAGAACCTTTTGGTCAAACCTTATGTTCAAGGTCTAAAAAATAACGCCATGGAACTTTTATATTTAAAAAGAATTCAAATACAAAAAGCGAACTCAGCTAATTAAAGGCACAAAAAAAGCCTGCTGGCAGTTGCCAGCAGGCCTCTATAAAAATAAATCCTATTCAATCGCCAGGAATGCGCAGGCCTGGTAACAAGCATTGCAATTGATGCACAAGTCCATATCAATGTGCGCGGCGACTTTGCGGGTTCCCCCGGTGATGGCTCCTGTGGGACACGGTTTGATGCACGCGCCGCAGGCCACACAATCCTCTTCCTTGACGTAATAGCGATACAAACCGACACACCGTGCCGCGTCACAGGTTTGATCGACAATATGCCGTTCATATACTTTACGAAAATATTTCAATCCGGTAAGAACTGCCTTCGGTGCCGTTTCTCCCAGCCCACATAAGGAAGTTTGGCTGATTTCTTCACACAAGGCCTCGAGTTTATCCAAATCTTCCATTTTTCCCCGGCCTTCAGCGATATCCACTAATTTGTTTTTAACAAGTGTCAGCCCAATCCGGCAGGGGGTACATTTGCCACAAGTTTCGCCTTCGTTAAATCCAATGGAAAAAAGCGCGAGATCGATCACGCAGGCCGAATCATCATAGGCCGAAAAACTTGCCTGGCCCATCAACACGCCCTCTTCAAGAAGACTTTCATAGTCCATTGGGGTATCAGCTTTTTCAGGCGGTAGAAATCCGCCAGTGACGCCTCCTACATGAATCACCTTTAGCTCTTTTTTCTTTTGAATACCACCGCAATAATCATCAATGGCTTCCCGGAGGGTGGTTTTCATGTCCAGTTCCATCAACCCGTTGTACTTGATGTTTCCAGCAATCGCCCAAACCTTGCACCCCTGGGCATTTTCATTGCCCATCGCCGCATACCAGTCCGCGCCATTTTTGATGATTTTAGGAACCGTGGCCCAGGTTTCCGCGTTGTTCAAGACGGTCGGTTTGCCCCACAATCCCACTTCGCTGGAATGAGGAGGTTGCGCTTTCGGGAACGGACGTTTGCCCTCAACCGCTTCCATCAATGCCGTGGACTCTCCACCAATAAACGCGTCGAGCCCTTCATGCACCCGGAAGTTGATACTGAAATCTGTACCCAGAATTTTATCACCCAGGAAACCTCTTTCCTTGGCCTGTTCGATGGCCATATTCAGTCGCTTGACCGCAATCGCATAATCAGAACGGGTGTAGATGA
>Ga0208391_1001688_pt1 | contig 10186 bp, 9 predicted proteins | sample Knorr_S23_td_Bot_FD_185612 | JGI IMG/M metagenome (GOLD analysis project Ga0208391, IMG submission 185612) | Marine microbial communities from Southern Atlantic Ocean transect - Knorr_S23_td_Bottom_ad_3770_LV_A (SPAdes) (version 2) | ecosystem: Environmental > Aquatic > Marine > Oceanic | place... | reverse complement strand
CATTGCCGCTGGCGATGTTGAAGTTGGTGTAGTCGGTGCTGACCACTACCGACGGCTTGTCGTTGTCGTCACCGGCACCGATGTTGAGCATCGTGTTCTCAACTACGAGTGCGGGCTTGTCGCCATCGTCACCGGCACCGATGTTGAGTTTGGAGTTCTCGACTACTAGTGCGGGCTGAGTTTTGGCCTGACCGGTCGAACCTTCTTAGTTCTCATCACCGTTGGCGATGTTGAAGTTGGTGTAGTCGGTGCTGACCACTACCGACGGTTTGTCGCTGTCGTCACCTGCACCGATGTTCAGAGGAGCTGACGGGCCACCGATGATTATCGCTGGCTGGACCCACAACCAGTAGGCCGGGGTTTCACCTTCTTCAGTTGTGTGCCCCAAGGCTGCGAACCCGCCACGGTCGGCACATTCAGTTGTGATCAACTGCGCGAGTCGGGTCTTGCCGATACCAGGCTCGCCAGAAATAACAATAACGCGGCCCTGGCCCGCGAAGGCATCCGACAGCGCATTTTGCAACTGTTGCAGTTCGATTTCTCGGCCAACGAAGACCCCGGCCCGGTCGATTGCCATGCCGGGATGATATCCGACCGACCCCTGTGCGAGAAACGCTAAATAACGTCTAGGGTGTCTTCGGCCTCGACCTCGGCAACGTCGCCGTGGATCTTACCGGCGGCTTCGCGGATCTGGGCGAACTCGTTCTGGGTGGCTCTCAGGAGGATCCCGGAGTCCGACGAGTGCATGATGAACCGTGCGCCGAGTTCGATAGCTATCGTCGAAGCCTCAATCGTCTGCTGGTGGATCATGGTCGGAATCCCACGCTTGTCGGCTGCGCCGATGATCTTGCTCAGCGTTTCGAGGTAGATCGGGTTGGCTACTTCGTCAGGAATACCCAGCGAAGTTGTCATGTCGTTAGGTCCGATAAACACTGCGTCGATCGGTGCGCAGTCGATCAACTCTTCAACGCGATTCGCAGCGGGCTCACTCTCGATACCCATGATGAAGATGTGGTCTTTGTGACGGTTGTTCAGGTATTCCTCTGACTTTGCGCTCGGGTACTCGCCGGTTGCAACAACTCGCTCGTAGTACTCGCCTTTCAGAGGATGGGTGCGCACCTTCATGCAGGTGTGGCGAACTTCGTCAACCGTCTCGCAGTAGGGAACGAGCACGCCGTCGGCACCGGCGTCGAGAGCCATTGCCACCCACACCTCTTCGGTGTTCGGCGTTCGAACAATGGCGGTAATGCCCAGCGACTGCATCTGCGCGCACGTATCGGCGATGAGTTGCCGGTCGCGCGAGCCGTGCTCCGAATCGATAACTACAAAATCCAGAGTGCTGCCGGCAAACATTCGGCCCCAGCGCATGCTGGAGGTGGCGGAAACCATAAAGCCAAATACGGGCCTGCCCGCTCTGAGTGCAGCTTTCAGTTCAGCTGGTTTCATTCGATCTTCTCCGATGTCGATTGTCGGGCGATTGTTTTTATGGATTCTACGATATTCGGCCGGGACCGTGAGTACAATCTGCACCTTTACGCGAGTACCAGTTCCGCACGGGTGAGTCAGGGCAACAATGTCTCAAGGGCTGTCTGATCCCGGAGCGTACCACCAACCGAATGACTTTGGGGCGTGATCTGCGGCAGCCCACCGGCACATGAAAACGAAACCGTACCGGTATTCCGACGTTGCACCGGATTGTTGCGCGGAATTCCCAATGACTCGGGAACCTGAACCGAGTAGCCTCTGAGGTCGTGATAGACAAACCCGCGAAACGAACGCCACGTGGCCGTCTTCTGTTGTTGTCGGTTGCAGTAGCGATGTCGGCCGCGTTCGCCTGTACTCCCACGGTCGAATCCGACCCAACGAGCGCACCGGTGGTTTCGGGGACGACGGCCACGAGCACGCCGATACCTGCGGCTACGTCGACCCCAACCGAGGTGGTCCCGGCCCCAACCGCAACTCCTTCACCCTCTGCAACGATTACGCCTAGTCCGTCACCACTGCCGACAGCAACGCCGGTACCCATACCGACTCCTGCACCGATTCCGTCGCCATCGCCCACGCCCACGGCTGCTCCCAGTGCAACACCAGTGCCTACTGCAACCACAACTTCCACGGTCGTACCGCCAACGGCGACCTCCGAGCCAACTGCTGTTCCGGTCGCGACGAACACACCGGTGCCAACTTCAACCGCCGCTCCGACACAGGCCCCTCCAATCCCGACACTCTCACCGGTCGAACCAACGCCACTACCTGCTGCGACCGTACCACCACTACCTGTGGGGCTGACATCGGCATTTATCTCGCCGACGAAATTTGTCGTCGATCCGACCCCAGCCGCAACGCCGTTTGCGGTTCAGACAGGTCCATTTCCAGAGCCGACCCCACAGCCCGCTGCGTTAGCAAACCTGCAGCCCTACTTGGGGCAGGGCCAGCCGCTGCGAATTAGAAACCCTAAGGGCGGGCCATTCGTCGAGAAGTCCGATCTCGTGCTCGACTGGTTTATAGAAAACGATGGTTCCAGCGACGTTGAGGGCAGCTTTTTTATCGACATATATCTTGACGAGATCCTGGCCGACAGGTGGACGGGTGCCGGTCTGTCACCGAATCATTTTCTGTCGGTTGAGGGATATACGGATTTACTTGAACTGTTCAATCTGACCCCCGGGGATCACACCGTCAGGCTGGTGATAGATTCGACGAATCAAATCAATGAAAAGTCAGAAAATAACAATACCTATACGACCGAATTTATCTGGGAAGGCCAGGCAGTGCCCACACCGGCACCTGGCACGCGCCTGCCTAACCTGTCACTGATCGCCGGTACGGGCGAGAAGGCCCGGATGGTGGTTGCGCCGTTTCCTGACTCCGCCAGTTCGGGTGGACTTTCTATTCATGGCGACACTCATATCTCGGTATCGATTCTGAACGATTCACCTATCACGGTCGACCAGAAATTCTCAGTCCACATACTTTTCGACGATGTAGTGGTCGAGCGAGTCAACTACGCGGGCTCGCTGGGTGGTGAATTGCTGAGTTTCGACTGGGGGGACCTCGGCAGCACTGTCCCGATCACGGCCGGCCTGCACACCCTCAAATTGATTGTCGACCCGACAGGGATCGTCGCAGAAAGCGACGAAACCGATAATTCTTTTGAAATTGAACTGGCATGGCGTGCCGATGCGCCACTTGTGGCTCCAGAGCCGTTACCCACTCCGGCGGCCCCGACCAGGCCATCGCAGGCGCTGGCAAACCTGACCGGGTACATCGCATACGGCTGGGACGCAGCTATCAGCGTGAGCCGGGAAGCCGATGGACTGGACGCGGGCCGAGAAGGGAGTGTGTGGGCTTCTGAAGCAACCTCGATTTCGTATGCGGTCCGGAATATCAGCCCGATAAGTTCCGCCTCGTCAGGAGCATTCAGAGTTGACGTCTTCGTCGATGATGAGCTGATCAATTCGCAACTGTTCGCGGTCGGTTCAGACGCGGGCGCATTCTGGACCGAATCGGTGATCGTTCCGGCCGACCGCGTCGCTCCGGGTCAACACCTCGTGAAGATCGTGATCGATCCCTTGCAGACGATCCCGGAAGACGATGAAACCGACAACACAATTGCCCGCTGGATAACCTGGTTGCCGGGTTCGCCAGCAGAAGACGTTCAGGGAGAATTTACGTTATCTGGCGAACAGCTCGATTTGATGCTCGCACCGGTGCTGGCAATGACCTTTATCGATCAGGTCAGGGCGGCCGCGGGCTGGGGCGTGAATTCGACCGACTGGATCCCGGCACTGGAATCGGCCGGCGCGGCGGGTTACTACATGATGACCGGACGCGACCTTGAGGCCGAACGAATAGTGATGCACTTCTTGCCGCACGATCAGTTTGTGGCGGCAACGCTCAATGCCTGCATGAACGACTTCCTGCTGATGTCGTTACCCGAATATGCGTCCACCTACGATTCCTGCCGTGATTTCGGTGGTGAGGTCGGGTTTGGAAAGCGAGTAATTGGCAAGAACCACGTGTACGTAGACCTCGGTGAATCGCCGATCGGCGCGCTGACCACTTATTTCCACGAGTTGGGTCACGCGTTGCAGGACCTGACGAACCCGTCTCTTACCGTAACGCCACGGACTCAAAACGTGAAGTCGCTTCTCGAAGCACAGGCCCACTTGTTCCAGGCAGCGGTCTTGCGGGCAATCGAGGATCATTCAGGCGTTTCGCTTCTGAGGTTCCCGGATATCGCTCCAATGCGGGATTCAGCGGAATTTATCCTTGATAACACCAACCAGTTGTCGGGATCGCGCGACCACGCGCTTGGTTACAAGATGCTGTGGATGGAGTCGTTGGCCAATACGTCGGGCATCGGCACCAACACCGAGCTGCTGAACAACAGGCGACTATCTTCCGCCACGGCTAAGGCGCTGTACGACTTCCTGGTGGCGATGCAGCCCTCGGAGATCGATGCATGGGTGACCAGCATCTTTTCAGTACCGACCCGGGCCGATCAGTTCATGGCGATTTCGTTGAGCCGACTCGAGACCGAGCTCCCAATTGCCGACTACGGAAACCCTGATTTGAAAGAGTCGGCTTTCCTATCGCCTTAGACGGTACTCCACGCGGCGATTCACATGCTGCGGTTGTCTCGCGACATTTAGCATTGGGCCGGTGATACTGTTCGGTAGCCGTTTTCAGATGATTTATTTTCCAGGAGATTCCGTTCTTGATTCACGAAAATGTCGAATTCGACTTCTACTTTATAAGGCACGGTGAATCACAGTCGAATGTCACCCCCGGCATCGCCGCGGGCATCAACTTCGACGCCCCGATGACCGAGCGGGGGCACCAACAGGCCGAGGCAGTGGGCAGGCGACTGGCAGATGAGGGTGTGCAGTTCGAGAAGATCTACACTTCGTCTCTCGTCCGGGCCGTGCAGACCACCGAGGGCATGTTGCGCGGGATGGGCATCGAAGGCACCGGTTTCGTGAAGGTCGATGAGATCATCGAGCGGCAAACTCCGGCGTGGAGGGGCAAGTTGAAGGTGGATGTAATGCCGGTGGAGGTTCAGCTGCTCCTGGCGGAAAAAGGCCAGTTTTTCAAGCCAGCCGACGGCGAAACGATGAGGTGGGTGGAACGCCGGGCATCGAACTGGCTGGAAGACGAGATCACATTTAATCCCGACTGGTACGAAAAGCCCGGCACCCACACGATTGCCATTGTCGGCCACGGCGACACGATGCGGACCCTATTCCACTACATCACGGGAATGGACAACCGGTTGCTCATGCGCACCGACATCTTTAACTGCTCGATCAGCAAGTTCAGGTTTGGGAAGCTGGGCTGGCACATCGGCACGATCAACGATTCATCGCACACGCTCGCACTCGGTGATGTCGTGCGCGACGGCGACGGCGCACAGGGCAGCACGCCTTAGCGAGTGGGCACCAGCGTTTGCGTCCACGATCTCACCGTGAACCCAGTGTCACCAGCGCTTCCGGGATCTGTCTGAGTGACGATACTTCTATCGATGGCGGTGATCCTTCTCCCGAGGGTAACGATTGCTGGTTGAACCCGATCGAGGCAATTCCAAGATTGTTCGCACCCTGGACATCGCTCCTCCAAGAATTTCCGATCATCACGGCGCTGTCCGGATCGACACCAAGTGATTCGAGCGCCGATAAAAATGGTTTGGGGTCTGGCTTTCCGAACCCGACATCTCCAGATGTGACAACAGCCGAAAAGAATCCGGACAGCCCTGCGCGTTCCAGTTTGAATCTCTGAACGGCCGGAGAGCCATTTGTTACAAGCCCCAGTGGATATTTCGCCGATACTTGCATCAACAATTCTTCGATACCTGGGTACGGCCTCAAGCGGCTTATAGGTTCCGTCCGATGCCGTTCGATAATTGAATCACGTAGCTCAATATCTTCTATTCCGTGTTGGGCCAGAACCGCGTCCCACGCATCATGTTTGTACCTGGTAATGGTCTCCGCGTCGTTACCTAAACCATCGTCGGGCAAATCCGGCGGTCCCCAGAGGCTCTCCCAGCCCGGGTAGGCGATCGAACTGTAAAGATCACGCGTGTTCCACTTTCACCAGAGTTTGGCGCAAGCTTCGCCAACCGTCGCCACCATCAATTCAGCGTTCGTGCCATACCTTTCAGTTGCCAGTCCGCAGGCGATGAGGATGGTCTCTCGTTCGGGTTCCATTTCAGGAACGAGCGTGTCGTCCAGATCGGAAAGAACACACTTAAGGCGACTCACGTCCCGCTAATCCCCAGCAGTCCCGCGTGATAGTCCCTCGAAAGCCCCTGGCGGGCGTGCAGTTCGAGTTTTTCCGACGCCTCGGCAAGTCCCAGTACGCGGAGTTCTGCACGGTCCTTCCAGAGGTCGAGTCGGCTCAGAGTTTCGATTGCGTCGTCGATGTCAAAATCGACATCGATCGCAGTTAATTTGCTCAAGTATTCTTCGATTTCCGCTTTGATCTCCGCTTCCGAAGTTGTTCGCCCGTCGGCCTCCGCATCGAGGCAGAACCTGTAGAGCAGCACGGACTCCTTGATCTCTTCTTCGCAGATCATGTACGAAATCATGTGGATGGCGCTTCGGTTCGCGCCCAGATTCTGGAAGTACAGGTGTTTGGCACGGTTGGAGTCACGATTTTTTATCGCCCTCCGATAACCCGAGAACATTTTCCAGCTCAGACCGCCAAGCGGGACCGCGATTATCCACAGCAGCTGCCCCGCAGCGGCAAGGCCTACCGCAAGGATTTTTGCTATGACGGTCCACACTGCCCCCGCACCGCTGCCTGCCATAACGATCGCGTCTCGCAGCCCCATCCGCACGTTCGCGTTCGGCAGCAACGCCTCCACATTGCGGATCGGGATGTCCTTGAACAGCCTCACCTGCACGTTGGCTTCGCCGGAGGGACGCGTGATCAGCGCCAGCCGGTTGAATATCGTAATCGTGCTGGTTTCGCCCCGGATGGGGTGAGCAATCGTGCGGTGGTTGAACGGCGCGGTGCCGCGACCGCGCACCCAGATCGCCATTTCTTCGAGGCCTTCGGTATCGATCTTCACCCGCATGCCCTGCGTGTTACCAGCTTCGATGGCCGTTTTGACCTGGCCGTCGGAGAGTTGCTCGAAGTTGGCTTTTTCAAGCATGTGCTGAACCTGCGTATTCAGCAGTTCGAAGTCCGAATCGTTTGGCGGGCCGATGTTCAGCACATCGACCGTTTCGCGATCGGGGTTGACCCGCGAGTAGCTCCTGATCAGAAGTCGCTCGAACGACGTTTTTTCCTGTTCGAGAATGCGGATGAACCAGTTAGCGATCTCGCGTATTTTGGAGCTGTTTTCACCGAAAGTAGTTTCGTCGGCAGCCATGTAATCGATCAGGTCGTCTGAGGCGACCGGAATAAACCGGTTGTCGGGCCTGGAGAAACCGGAATCATAGATATTTGTTACGGCGAACCTGGAAGTGAGAAATCCCAGGCCAAACCGTCTACCAGTCAATCTCGACCTCTCGGCCCGTGCGTGCCGATGCCTCAGTCGCTTCGAACACTTTCAACACCCGAAGCCCATGCTCCTGCGGAATCGGGGTATCTTCATCGCCGCGTTCTATCGCCTGGACGAAATCGGTGAACTCATCGAGCAGGCTGTTGGTCTCATCGATGGGTTCTTTTCGCCATGTCCCGTCCTCGGTATCGCCAATATACAGCGCGGTTTCCTGGCCCTCTGCTCTGCCGTATTTCAGGCGAAACCTTGCCATGCCTTTGGTGAAGAAGAAGTCTGCACCGTACTCGGTCGCCCCGACCCGCCACGCCATGCGGCTGATAGTCGCCACCTTGCCAGACTTCCAGCGGAGGAAGCACATAGCCGTGTCGTCACAGTCGATCTCCGGGTTTTCCGCCCGCGCGTAAGTAACCTGTCCGATCTGCGCGCTCACGGTTGCGACATCGTCACCCATGATCCACATCAGCCGGTCGATCTCGTGCGTACCGTCCATCTGGCCCATTCCGCCGCCCTTCGAACCGTCGAGCATCCAGGTTGGCCGGGTTTCGGGCTGGTAGGGCTTGTGCCACATGTCGTGCGCCATCACGACATCGCCAAGCCGTTTTGAATCGACCAGTTCCTTCATTGCTTTCACCGCCGGGTAGTAGCGCTGTGTGTGGGCTGTCATCAGCTTCACGCCGTTGGCGGCTGCGGCATCGAGCATCTGCCGGCCTTGGGTTGCAGAAAGCGCCAGCGGCTTTTCCATGAAGACATGCTTGCCGGCGTTCGCAGCATCGAGACCAGCCTGGAAATGCAGCCAGTGGGGGAGCGTGCCGATCACGACATCGACGTCGTCGCGCTCGAGCGCGGCGTGGTAGTCGGTCACAAACTCGACTGCAGGGTACTGGTCCTGCCATCGAACGGCGGCTTCCGGCCGTTGCTCCGCTACGAGTTTGAGTTCGGCACCGGGCGTCTGGTTCACTACGTCAATATACGAACCGCCGATACGCCCTGTTCCAAGTACCGCTACGCCGACCATCTACTTACTCACTTTCAATTTTTTTATTCTGTTCTCAAGGTGAGTTCACCGGGCGTCGTCGACTGCTCAGTGCGCCGATTCGAGACGATTTGGCGCGATTGTAGACCGTTCGTGTCCCGATTGACGGTCAATGCGAACTAGGCGAGATGCACTTTGAGTTCTTCGACGCGATCCACTATGAAGTCAGGGTGCGGAGCATCCCCCGGGGAATCACGCCCCATGCGAATCCATGCGGTCTTCATCCCAACGCCGTGAGCACCGATAATATCGGTATAGGGGTTGTCGCCAACGAACAGAATTTCGTTCGTCTCGATACCCGGAATATCGATCAGCCGGACCGCTTCCATGAACACCCCGGGTGCTGGCTTGTTGACCCCGAACAATTTTGACGCCAGCACGAACGGGACGCGGCCTTCAACACCCGTTGTTTCGACCTTCTGGAGCTGAAATTGGTCGCCATTGGTGACCACTCCCCAGTTGATTCCAGATTCGTTCATCCAGTCGACGAAACTCGTAGAACATGCGACGGCTGTCCTCCCGGATGCCTGAAACACCTGCCCACTTCTGCACTTGCTCGAGATAGTCTCTTGAGCCCCAGAGAACGACGAGTTTACGCCATAACCGGAGCCATCAAGTCCGGGTCAACTAATGATTATTGATCAGCAATATGTTTCGCCGGACTAAACGTCGGCGGGCGAGTTGTCTTCGGCGTTCCACGAGCCGATGTAGCGGTCATGCTGCGGGTCGAACGGTCGTTCGGCAAACACCGATTCGTCGAGGTCGGTCCCGAGTCCCGGCGCGGTTGGCAATTCGAAAAAACCATCTTTTATTTCGAGTGGCGTCGTCTGGACTTTGTCGTGCCACGGCATGTCGCGGGCGGTTTCGAGAATCAGGAAGTTCGGGACGGTGGCGCAGACATGCACCGACGCTGCCGTTGCGATCGGGCCGTTCGGGTTGTGCGGTGCGAACTGTATGTATTCGATCTCGGCCATCGACGCGATACGCTTGATCTCGGAAATTCCGCCTGTGTGGGCGATGTCGGGCTGAATCACATCGACCAGCCGACGGTGCAGGATGTGCGGAAGCCGTAGCGGAAGAACAGGCGCTCGCCGGTTGCAATATCAGTTCGGTGATTGGCGTTGCGCACCTGGTCCATGGCATCGAGATTATCGGGCGGAACCGGTTCTTCGAAGAACAGCAGGTTGAATTCCTCGATAGCGTCGATCTGGCGATTGGCCAGCGAGGGCCGAGCGCGGCCATGGTTGTCGATCATGATGTCAACTTCAGACCCGAGCTCTTCCCGCATCCCCTTGATCTTCTCGTGTAATGCGTCGACAACATCGGCCTCGAAGAAGCTGTTTCGCCCGACGACCCAGCCACCGGTCTTGAAGGCGGAAAACCCCTGGTCGACGGCGTCCCTGCCGCCCCGCAGGTCGGAAGCGTGGGTGTAGGCGCGGACCCGGTCTCTGACGGCACCGCCCAGCATCTTGTAGACCGGCAGGTCGTAGACCTTCCCGGTGAGGTCCCACAGTGCGATATCGATGGCCGCCATCGCGCTGCCCATCACCACTCCGCCGCGCCAGAACCCGTGGCGGTACATGATTTGCCAGTTCTTTTCGATCTCGGTCGGGTCTCGGCCAACCAGCCTGGACGCCAGTATCTTG
>Ga0208391_1001679_pt1 | contig 10219 bp, 7 predicted proteins | sample Knorr_S23_td_Bot_FD_185612 | JGI IMG/M metagenome (GOLD analysis project Ga0208391, IMG submission 185612) | Marine microbial communities from Southern Atlantic Ocean transect - Knorr_S23_td_Bottom_ad_3770_LV_A (SPAdes) (version 2) | ecosystem: Environmental > Aquatic > Marine > Oceanic | place... | reverse complement strand
ACGGCCTTGGCATGGAATTCGCAACAAAAAACCCGGCGGAAGACGGCTCCGCCCCAATAACCAATGCATTGGAACGGATCGGTAAAATATGAACATGACGGGAATCACCATCATCCGGACAGGATGCCAGGCGCCTTGGAAAGAAGCGCTTCGCAAGGCCGCGATCACCACCCTGGCGGCGGCCCTGGTCTTCATTATTTCGGCCACCGCCGTCAACGCCGCCTCGCGGATCAAGGACATCGTCGATTTTGAAGGCGTCCGCGACAACATGCTGGTCGGCTACGGTCTGGTGGTCGGCCTCAACAACACCGGTGACACCCTGGCGACTGGCCACTTCACCAAGGAGAGCCTGCAGTCGATGCTAAATCGGCTCGGCGTCCAGACGACGGATACAGGCCTCAGTTCGAAGAACGTAGCGGCGGTAATGGTGACAGCCTCCCTGCCGCCCTTCTCCCGCCAGGGCAGCCGCATCGACGTCACCGTCAGCGCCCTTGGCGACGCCGGTAGCCTGTTGGGCGGCACCCTGTTGGTGACCCCGTTGTTGGGCGCCGACAGCGAGGTCTATGCGGTCGCGCAGGGCCAGTTGGCAGTCGGCGGATTCAAGACCGGCGGCGAGGCGGAAACGGTCACCAAGGGCGTTCCCACCAGCGCCCGAATCGCCAGCGGCGGCATCATCGAGCGCGAGCTTGGGTTCGAGTTCGGCAAGATGACATCCGTGAAGCTGATGCTTCGCAATCCGGATTTCACCACCGCCCGACGCATCTCCCAGGCCATCAACGCATTTCTCGGCACCCTGGCGGCCGTCGCCAGCGATACGGCCACCATTCAACTGCGGGTTCCCGACAGCTATCGCGGCAACGTGGTCAACCTTCTCACCGATATCGAGCAACTCAGGATCGAGCCCGATCAACTGGCGCGTGTCGTCATCGACGAGCAAACGGGAACCATCGTCATGGGCGAAAACGTGCGCATCAGCACCGTGGCCATCGCGCAAGGCAGTCTGACAATCCGGATTACTGAGGCGAAGCAGGTTTCGCAGCCCGGCCCCTTTGCCGAGGTCGGCACCACGACGACCGTCGACCGCACCGATGTTCAGGTCGAGGAAGGCGGGGACCAACGGCTGACGGTGGTTCAGTCTGGGGTCACCCTGCAAGAGATGGTCAACGGCCTCAACGCGCTTGGGATCGGCCCCCGAGACATGATCACAATTCTCCAGGCGGTCAAAACGGCGGGCGCCCTGCAGGCCGAAATCGAGGTTATGTAATGGCCGAATTGGCGAACAATCAACTGTTCAGCCTGCAGGCCGGCAACGCCCTGGCCCAAGGCCGGGCCCTGCCCAACGTGCGCGGCGTCGAAAACCTTCGCCAGGCCCGCAAGGTGTCGGAGGAATTCGAAGCGGTTTTCCTCGGCCAGATGCTGCAGCCGATGTTCCAGAACATCGAAGCGGCGGAGCCGTTCGAGGGCGGCCCTTCTGAAAAAATTTGGCGGACGATGCAAGTGGAAGAATACGGAAAGGCGTTATCCAAGGCCGGCGGTATTGGCATTGCAGACGCCGTTTTCCGTGAAATCATAAAAGCGCAGGAGCTCAGATAGCCATGGACCCCACAAAACGCGTAAACGATCTCATCGTCATCACCGGCCGCCTTGCGGATCTGCTGGAGCGTGAAAACGTCGCGCTTCGTGAAAAGCAGAACAAGGAACTCAATGAAATCCTAGACGAAAAGGTGACCCTTGGGCGGGTCTACGAATCCCGGATCATGGGCCTGACCGAAGACCCTGAAGCCCTGGACAACGTCGACAAGGAACTGCTCGAACGCTTGCGCGGCATCGGCGAGAAGGTCAACGGATTGATGGAGGATAACGCCAAGATGTTGAAGATCGCCATCGAAGCAAACCGGCGGGTCGTCAACCTGATCGCCGAAGCCGTCAAGGCGAGCGTCCCCAGCGCCGGAACCTATTCGCCGACGGGCGGCACCGGCACCCATGACCACCGGGGGGCACCGAAAAACGTCGCCCTTTCCGTCGATCACACCCTTTAGGGCCTGAACGGGAGCTTTTCAACATGGGTGGCCTTACCCAAGCCCTTCGTACCGCCCGGAGCGGGCTGTTGGTCAACCAGCAGACGCTGGACGTCGTTGCCAACAACATCGCCAACGTCAACTCGGAAGGGTATTCGCGCAAGATCGTGAATACCGAAACCCGGGTCCTTAACGGCGTCGCCTCGGGGGTCCAGATTTCCGAGATCACCCGCAGGGTCGATGAAGGGCTGTTGAAGAATATCCGTATCGAACTGGCCGAGTTGAACAAGTTCACCGTCCAGGATGATTTCTTCGCCCGCACGCAAGATCTTTTCGGCAAGCCGGGGGAAAATTCGTCCCTGGCGCACTTGTTCGAGAATTTCACCTCGGCACTGGAACTTCTCGCCGTATCGCCCAACAGATCGCTGGAGCAGGCCGAAGTCGTACGCCGGGCCCAGGACGTCACCTTTGCGCTTCAGAATATGAGCGAGACGATCCAGGAGCTTAGGCAGCAAGCCGACGTCGACATTGCCGACACCGTCACCGAGATGAACAAAATCGTCGCCTCCATCGACCAGTTGAACGAAGACATTATCACCAACGGCTCGGTCGGGCGCGACGTGACGGACCTGAAGGATCAGCGCGACCAACGGATCGATAGGCTGTCGGAGCTGGTGGACATCCGTTTCTTCTTCCGTAGCGACGGCGACGTCGTCGTCTTTACCTCGGGCGGGCGCACGCTGGTCGATACCATTCCGCCGAAAATCACCCATTCCGCCGCATCGTCCGTTTCGGCGTCCACCACCAAGAACGAAGGCGATTTCACGGGCATTTTTGTCGGCACCATAGTAGCCCGAAACGACATTACCGACGAACTTCGGGGCGGCCAGTTGAAGGGTTTGGTCGACCTTCGCGACGACATCCTGGCCAATATGCAAAGCCAGCTCGATGAGTTTGCCGCCGAAATGCGCGATGTCTTCAACCAGATTCATAACCGGGGCGTTTCCTTCCCTGGCGCCCAATCCTACGCCGGCACCAGAACCTTCGTCCGTTCGGCCGAGCAAACCATTACCTTCAACGGGACCGACGACACCACGGTGGTGCTGTTCGACGCTAGCGGAAACCAGACGGCGCAAACCACCATCCGGACCTTGATCAACAGCGCCACCACCAACATCGACAATCTGGCGACGCAACTTCAAACCTTTCTCCGGGCCAATGGCGCCGCCACCGCCACCGTCGCCATCAGCACCACGAACAAGCTGGACATCAACCTAAACACCCCGGCGATCAACCTGTCGTTCCGCGACGAAACCGCGACCACGAACGGCAGCACGCTCGAAGATGCCGTCATCGCCTTTAACGCCAACGCCGCCGGCCCGACGGATGAAACCGTCAACGGGTTCTCGAACTTCTTCGGATTTAACGACTTCTTCGTCGATAACCTGCCCGAAAACATCTACGAATCGAACGTTCTTGTCAGCACGTTCACCGTCAGCGCCTCGGCGCTGACGTTCCGCGATGCCAGCGGCACCCTCGGCAGCCCCCTCACCGTCGCTGCGGGCACCAGCCTCGAAGACCTGGCTACCCTGATCACCAATTCAGTCACCGACGTCACCGCCACCATTGTCACCGACGGCTCGGGCGTGCGTCTCAGGATCTCCCACGACAATGGGTCCTCGATGACCGTCACCCAGGCCGCCGGGAATACGTTCCTGACCGACATCAACCTGCATTTAGCCGATGTCCGCGTCGCCGGGACCCTAAACGTGCGCGCCGACATCGCATCCACCCCGGCCAAGCTGTCGACAGGGGCTGTGCTGTGGGACGCGGATCGGGGTGCGGCGGGCGAATATTTCATGAGCATCGGTGAAAATTCCGTCATCGAAGCCTTGGCCGAGGCGTTTTCGGCTTCCAACCAGTTCGACACCGCGGGCGGATTGGCGACCGCCAAAACCACGTTCGCCGAATTCGCCAGCAAAATCGTTTCCGAAAACGCCCGGTTGGCGGCAACCAACGAAAGCAGCATCGACCGTCAGCGGTCCTTGACCGAGTCTCTGCAATTTAAATCCGACTCAGTCCGAGGGGTGAACCTGGACGAGGAATTGTCAAACCTGATCATCTTCGAACAGGGATTTGCCGCCGCCGCCAGGGTGATTTCAGTGATCCAGCGGATGTTCGAAACGCTCGAGCGGGTGATCTAGGAAGGAACGAAAGATGACCCGAATTTCCAGCCTTGCCGCCAACACCTCCCTGCTTCAGCAGATCTTCAGGACGCGCAGTGAATTGTTCGACCTGGAAACCAAGATAGGGTCCGGAAAAGGGTCTCAGGATTACAAGGGAATCGGCACCGATACCCAGCGGCTGATCAACCTGGAAAATACCCGCAGCCAGTTGCAACAGTACATCAAGAACAACGAACAGATGGACCTGCGGCTCAATATCGCGGCCACAGCGGTCGAGGGCCTCAACGATGTCGTCCGCGATTTCAGGAACGTGATGCTGGATTATCAGACCTCGGACAAAAAGGACCAAAAAGCGGTCAGGGACATCCAGGACAACGCATTCCGCTCCCTGCAGTCCCTCCAGGGCCTGCTCAACACCGAAGTCGACGGCCGGTTCCTTTTTTCCGGCGCCCGGGTGGGGACTCAGCCCGTCGACTTTGGCCTGACCAGCCTCAACGATTTCCAGTCCACCTTCGACGGCTCCAGGGTCCAGGTTTCGACGACCCGGGATTCGAACCTGGAAAATTTTTCCTTCAACAAGGATACCCTCACCACGGCAGCCGACTGGCTGAAGTTCGAGCGAAACGTCGGCGCCACTGCCCAGGTCGACAGAATCACCGTGGCCGGCGCAGTGCAATCCGACGACAAATTCACGGTCACCATCAACGGGACCGCCTTCAACGCAACGGCCGCCAACGCGCCCGCCGTCGCCGCCGCTCTGGTCTTGGCCATAAACACCAGCACCGCCGAACCGGTAACGGCGGCCGACCTGGGCGGCGGGGTTTTCACCTTGACGGCGGATGTCGCCAATACGGGGTTCACGTCGGCGGTAGCGACGACGGAAGCCGACGGCAGCGGCGGCGGCGACCAGACCATTGCTACGGTACCGACCACCCTGAACGTTCCCGGGAAATTCACCAACGTCGCCGTCGGCTCCACCATTACCATTTCCGACACCGGCGGCGTCAATGACGGCACTTTTGAGGTCATCGCCAAAACCGGCTCCACCCTGAAAATCCGGACGGAACAATTGACCGACGAGGCGGCAAACCCGGTGGTTATCACCTATCAGGATCCGGCCGACAGCACCAAGACCATCACGCTCGACACGGCGTTGGCCTTCACCCGCAACAACAACACCATGGTCCGCTCTGCGAAACAATTGACCGAGGAGGGGGCAAACGAGGTGGTTATCACCTTTCAGGATCCGGCCGACAGCACCAAGACCATCACCCTGAACACGACGTTGGCATTCACCCGCGCCAACAACACCATGGTCCGCTCTGCGGACGACGCGATCACCGCCATCCCGGTCGGCGCCAAAATTACCATCGCCTCGGCCAGCGCCAACAACGCATCCTTCACCGTCAAAAGCAACGACGGCACCAACCTGGTCGTCGAAGAGAGCGACGCGATCACCGACATCCCGGTCGGCGCCAAGATCACCATCGCCTCGGCCGGCACCAACAACGCATCCTTCACCGTCAAAAGCAACGACGGCACCAATCTGGTCATCGAAACCAAACGCTTTACCGATCAGGGCACGACGGCGGCCAAATTTTTCCAGTTTACCGCCGCCGCCAACCTCAACTTCGTCGATGGCGGGGCCAGCGCCGACACCATCACCGCGCCGGCCAATACCTTCCAGGACGCCGCCGGCAACGCGCTGGCCGCCGGCATCAAGCTGGTCATCGCCAACACCGGCGACGCCAATAACGGCCAGACCTACACCATCGCCTCGGTGTCTTCGGATAAATCCACCGTCACCCTGGTCACCACCGACGCGGTCACAGCCGGGACCGGGAAAAACGGCACCGTAACCGCGGAAAAAGCCGCCGGCACCATTTCGTCGACGTCTTATTTCAAGGGCGATCAGGTCGCGATGACCCACCGGGTCGATTCCAAACGGGATTTTGAATACGACCTCAACGCCGTCGACCCCGGGTTTGAAAAGGCCATCCGGGCCATGAAGATCACCCTGCAGGGGGTGTTCCAGACCGAAGGCGGGCTGGACCAGAACACGGACCGGATCGAAAAGATCCTGTTCCTGTTGAACAGCGCCCTGGATCGCGCCCCCCCCGGCGGCACCCCGCCCTTTGGCCTCGAACTGAGCAGCAATATCGAACAGATCGAGCAGGACTTGGGATTCGATCGTGTCCTGATCGATGCCACCAACACGCTGCATGCGGATTTAATCAGTTTCCTGGACGGCAGTGTCTCGAAATTGGAAAACATCGATCTGACGGAAGTCATCACCCTCCTGCTGAACCAGCAATTGGCGCTGGATGCCTCGTTCCAGGCCTTCGCCCGCATTCGTCAGTTGAGCCTGATGAACTTCCTGGGACGGAATTCGTAAAGACGAATCCTCCCTTCCCTCAAGAGCACAAAAAAAGGCCGGATAAATCCGGTCTTTTTTTGGTGAAAATCCCAAAGGTTAAGATGTCCGAGGTTTATCATCAGGGGTGGCGGGAATCTCTGTTTTCACCCCTTCAAACCGAGCCCGAATTGCCCCGGAACACGGAATTTGGGTATAATCAATCTTTCCGCACCCGGAGATGCTAGAAGAGCGTTCGCAGTGGGAGCCCGTCACTGAAAAGGACGCCCATTCCGTATGGTTGAATCGCTTCTTAGTCCCGGTTCGTTTGATATCGCCAATGCAAACAGGATTCTGAACTCGGCCGCCGTCGGGTCGTCCAGCCTTGCCCGGCAGGAGCAGATCATCCGGTCCGGGCAGCAGACGAAAATCGAGATCGTCAACCAGCGCACCAACAAGCCGCGCACATCGAACCCCGAACTTACGAAGATCATTTCGTTTCTGTCGAACGCCGTTGACCGCATCAAGACCATCCGTCGTCTGGCCGATAGCCTGACCGCCGAGGTTTCCAAGGCCGACCGTTTCGGCTCCGGCGATAACGCCATCCAGTTCGACATCACTCTGGCCCAACTGTCGGGGGTGGCGGAACAAACATCCGATGACCCCAACCTTCTGAACAGTTCCAGCAATACGAATTTCGCATTTCTCACGATCAAAGACGGCCGCGTCGTGACCCTGTCCGGGGCCGAGCTCGGGACAGGGTTCACCATCACGGAAACCCGGACTGCGTTCAGCACCGATTTCACCATCACGGAAAAAAACCGAACCTTTATCTTTTCCGACCACGAAGCCCGCGTCCTCAGGCAGGTGGACCCGTTGAAGGAACCCTTCACGGCCCCCCTGCCCGCAAATTTTGTGGCCATTTCCAGGGATGTCCGTCTCGACAGCATCGACAAGTTTGACCCGGACAAGGTGACGGTCACCATCTTCCCGGGAACCACCGCCGCCAAAACCTTCACCGGCACGGTGACCCGGGACGGCTTGGGGGTTCTCGATTCCTTTCTTTACGACGGCTTCACCACCGCCGCCGGGCGGAGCCGTGCGTTCGAGGACCTGCGGGCGGCAAAGACGACCATCGACCGGGAACTGGCCCGTTTTGAGGGCGCCCTGAAATCGGCCCGTCTGATTTCAGGGCAGCGGGACCTCAACCTTGCCAGTTTCTTCAGCCTTTTTGATTCCTCGACGGCCGCCTCGGTCATCGAACTGCAAGCCACCGATAGCGTCCGGGCATTCCAAAACAACTTCAACGCCAAACTGGTCAACGGGGTGGAAACGGCGCGCAATGAACTGATCAAGGTTCTGGGCGGGGTGGACCTTGACCCCGAGACCAATAGGATCATCGACCTCATTGCCTGAGCCCGTACTCCTCCCTTCAACGAAGGCAGGGGCACATACCATATAATGTTTCGATGGCAAATCTGGGATTTATCCAGTTCCCCCCCTGTCCGGAACCTCTTGTCCCGTCCTGTCTCCGGGGAAGCCTACCCCGCGTTCGGGCCGTCCTTCGCCAGATCGGCCAGTTCGGCGGCGACGCGTTCGATGACGCCTTCCCAGTCCTTGCGTTTTTCCTGCCGGAACAGCCGCATGGACGGATACCAGGGGCTGTCGTCGCGGCCCAGCATCCAGCGCCAGTCGGAATTGAACGGCAACAACGTCCACACCATTGTTCCCAGCGCGCCAGCCAAATGCGCGACGGCGGTATCGACGGAAATCACCAGGTCCATATTGGCGATGGCCGCCGCCGTATCGGCGAAATCCCCCAGGTCCGGCGCCAGGTCGGTCACGACGTCGCCGAACACCCGGCCGGCTTCGCCGTCGCGCCCGACCATAAGACTCAAGGCCGAAACCCCCGGCGTTTCGACCAGGGGTCGGAACAACTCGGGCTCGATGGACCGGTCGCGGTCTTTCAAATGATCCGGGCTGCCGCCCCACACCAGGCCGATGCGGAATTCCTCCTTCGGGCCCAGCCGTTCGCCCCAGGCCTCCACCAGATTCTTATCGGCGTGCAGGTAGGCCTTGGCAGCGGGGATGGTGTCCAGGGTGGTTCCGAACAACCTGGGAAGCTCCAACAATGGGATATGGTAGTCGAACGGCGGCAACGTATCGCCGTCTTTGAGTGAAACGTCGATGCCATCCAGGTCCCACATCAAGCGCGCCATCGGCAGTGGTATGTCGAACGCCACGCGCCCGCCCCGTTGCCGCAGCATCGGCAGGTAACGCACGAATTGAATAATATCGCCCAGCCCCTGTTCCGGATAGACGAAGATGGTCTTGCCGGTCAGGTCTTCGCCGTCCCAGAAGGGCGGCTTGTAGTTGCGCACCTTGAAGACAGGGTCATCCTCGAGCCGCCGCCACGAATATTCCGGCCAGCCAGTCTCGAAATCTCCCTGCAACAGGCTGATGATGCCGAGGTTCTTGTGCGCGCCGGGGTTGTCCGGCTTCAGGCCGATGGCCGTGGCGTAGCTGGCGGCGGCGGCTTCGAGTTGGTCCTGTTCCATCAGAACGTTGCCTAAGTTGTTGTGGGCCTCGAACAGGTCGTGGTCGAGAACAATGGCCTTCTGGAAGCTGACGGCGGCAGCGTCGGGGTGGCCCAGCTCCTTTAGCGCGTTGCCCATGTTGAGGTAGGCGCCGGTGTAATCGGGTTTGCTGGTGAGCGCCTTGTCGTAACAGGCGAGCGCGTCTTCGAAGCGCCCGGCGTCATAGTGCGCCAAGCCTAAGTTGTTATAGGCCTGGGGGAAATCCGGTTTCTGCGCCACCGCCGTTTGCAGGGCCTCGATGGCGGCCTCGGGTTGGCTTAAGTCCCGGTAGGCGTTGCCAAGGTTGAAATAGGCGGCGGTGTATTGGGGATCGCGGGCGATGGATTGCTTCTGGCATTCGACCACGTCCTCCAACCGCCCCAGTTGGTTGTAGATGATGCCGAGGTTGCAGTATTCCTTCGCACCGCCGTAGCCGAAGGCGAGGGCCTGCGATATCAGCTCGATAGCCTTTTCGTTTTCCCCGATCTTGTGCATGACCATGCCCAGGAGATAGGTCGCCTGGGCATGGCCGGGGTCGGCCTCCATCACCTTCCAGTAGCCTTCGGCGGCCTGCTGGAACCGGCTGTTGCGGTGATGCTCGATGGCCTCGTTTATCATTCGCTCGAGCGCCGGATCGCCCACGCCCTCCCCTGGGGCCGGGGCGCCGCCGCCCCCGTCATCACCAACGCCGCCGCCGTTTGGGTCGTTTTCGCCGTTGTCCGCGCTCATGAAAGAAGAACCGTGCTCCCGCCTCCTACGAAGATTAGGATTAATAGCAACCGCATTTTATCCCCCCTCATCTTGAGCCAGAATTCATTAACCTATAGCTGATTCAATATCTTGAAACAACTTTGGAGGCTTCAAGGCAAGCGCGGATTATATTGGTTGTCAGACCAGCAGTGAGTGGCGATCAAGCCGCACCTTCCCTACTACAGGGAGGGAAATGGGGGCAAGGCCAAGGTGGGAGGGCCATTCATGACAACTGACGAAACAGACTGGCCCCCAACTGAAAGTACGGAAAAAAAACCAACTCCGCATGCGGCCAATGCCCGCTTATGGCTATTAACGGACCTTTTGCCACACCCT
>Ga0208391_1001669_pt1 | contig 10262 bp, 10 predicted proteins | sample Knorr_S23_td_Bot_FD_185612 | JGI IMG/M metagenome (GOLD analysis project Ga0208391, IMG submission 185612) | Marine microbial communities from Southern Atlantic Ocean transect - Knorr_S23_td_Bottom_ad_3770_LV_A (SPAdes) (version 2) | ecosystem: Environmental > Aquatic > Marine > Oceanic | place... | reverse complement strand
TTTGAGATAATGCCAAAGCTAAATTCAATGAAACAGTTGATTTTCCTACACCTCCTTTTCCACTAGCAACACCAATGATGTTTTTGACAGTTGCCATTGTAGTATCTGCTTCAAGTGAACGTCCTTCCATGACTTTAGCGGTTACTTTCATATCAAAATTTTTCAACTCAGAAATTTCATCAATCGCTTTTCTAACATCTTCCTCAATTTCGACATTGAAAGGGCACGCAGGTGTTGTTAATTCTAAAGTAAATTTCAGATTACCATCATTAAGTTCTAGATCTTTAATCATACCCATAGATACGATATCTTTTTTCAAATCAGGATCAATGACTGTACTTAATTTTTCAAGAACTTGATCGATCCCAACCATTGTGTGAAAAAGTCCGTGTACATTATTTAAACATAGGTCAGACAACAAAAGAAATTTACAATTATATGCAAAATCAGCAAAATCTTTGGAAATTTAAGCCTAAAGTATCCAAAGATTCATAAATTGAAATTCAAAAAAATAATACAGTTGTTTTCTATATCTACTCTACTTGATGTTGTTAGGATTCCTCCAAGCCTATTTGGAACTACACTCAAAAAGGCTGCATTAAACATTCTCAAAGAAAAGTACGAGAGTATGATTAGTGCAGACTTGGGTTATATCATTATGATTTTAGACGCTAAAGTTGATGAAATGGGAAAGATGATTGCAGGGGATGGGGGAACATTCCATAAAGTTGAATTTGAAGTATTGACATTTTATCCAAAATTACAAGAAATTGTTCTAGGAGAAATTGTAGACATTACAGACTTTGGGGCATTTGTTAGAATTGGCCCAACTGATGCGTTACTTCACTTGTCACAAGTAATGGATGATTACCTTAAGAGTGACGTGAAATCTGGAATGATTCTAGCTAATCAAAGTGGCAGAACACTAAAAGTTGGTTCTACACTTCGTGCAAGAATCACTGCAGTCTCATTAGGAAAAGCTGCTTCAATGGGTAAGATTGGAATTACATGTAGACAACCATTCCTTGGAGCAGATGCATGGATTGCTGAAGAGATTGAGAAATCTGGCAGTGATAAAGGCAAACCTGCAAAAGAAGCTGAAGTAGAGGCAAGTTAAGATGGTACGAGAAATGGCATGTCGAAAATGCAAATTTATTACAATAGGAAAAGTTTGTCCAATTTGTAAATCATCAGACTTGACGCCAGATTGGAGTGGAATTGTACTTGTAGTTGAACCAACAAATTCAGAAATTTCAAAAACTCTCGGTATCACTCAAAAAGGCAAGTACGCTATCAAAGTAACATAAAATTTTTCTAAATCTTTAAAATTACATTACCATTTTATCATTATGTTGTCATTTAATTCTAAAAAACAATTATCACAATTTCTTGCTGAAGATATAGGTAAAGGTGACATCACAAGTGCTCTTTTACCTAAGATAAAAATTTCAGCCAGAATTATTTCAAGAGAAGATGCCATTGTTGCAGGCACAATATATGCAAAAGAAATTTTCAAACTAAATGGATGTAACGTCAAAATTTTGAAAAAAGATGGGTCTAGAATAAAACCAAATCAAACTATTATGATTATTAGAGGATATGCAGGAAAGATTTTGACGTGTGAAAGAACTGCACTAAATCTTCTTACAAGAATGAGCGGAATTGCAACCCAAACAAATGAACTTGTGAAAAAAATTCCAAATAAAACAAAATTGTATGCAACAAGAAAAACGGCTCCAGGTCTTCGATACTTTGACAAAGAAGCAGTTGAGATAGGTGGAGGTAAAAAACATAGACTTAGATTAGATGAAATGGTAATGATTAAGGATAATCACATTGCTGTTGAAAATTCATTATTATTTATAATTAAAAAAGCAAAGAGAAAATATAAAAAATTTGAAGTGGAGGTTGAAAATACTTCAGATGCAGTTCTTGCTGCAAAAGAAGGAGCAACAATAATTATGTTAGATAATTTTTCTCCAACTCAAATCATGAAAACAATTAAGGTTCTCAAGAATCAAAAATTGCGAAACAAAGTGTTGCTTGAAGCATCAGGAGGAATAAATTCTAAAAACATATCCAAATATGGTAAAACTGGAGTTGATATTATTTCAATTGGTAGCATTACAAATTCTGTGAAAGGAATTGACATGAGTTTAGAAATTTAAGAATTCAATTGTTCTAATAATTCAGAAACCGCTTTATTTTTTGGATCAATTTCTTGAATTTTATCACAACATTGGATTACTCGTTTATTTTCACCTAATTTTTGATGTGAATATGCCTTCAAAAGTAAGACATCAATATCATGAGAACCAATTTCAAGAGACCTATCAAAGTACGAAATAGCAGTCTTGTACTTGTTTTTCATGTAGTGGATTCCACCTACAATAAACAAAACATCATGATGATTAGGAGTCTTTTCTAAATATTCTGTGCCTGATTTTAGAGCAGCTGTATACTTTTTTTCTTTGACAAGTTTTTTGAGTTCTTTGAATTTTTGAATATTATCTTTTGTTTGAAGATCTTTTGGCGTTCTACTAAATAGCCCAACCAAAATAGTCACTCAATCTACTTAATTTCAAGCATTCTGTTAATTGCCAGACGAGCCTTATCAGCAATTTCTTTAGGAACAGTTACAAGATATCTTTCATTTACCAATGCATCATACACTTTTTCAAGTGTAATCATCTTCATGTATTGACATTCAGCTTTATCTGATGCAGGAATGAATGTTTTTCCAGGATTTTGTTTTCTCATTCTATACAATATTCCAGTTTCAGTAGCAACAACAAAGTTTTTTGATTTTGATTCATGTACATGTTTTAGCATTCCTTCTGTAGAAAGTATTGAAACTTTTTTGTTATCATAACTTCCATCTGCGACATCATATATCATTGAAGTAGTACAACCACACTCTGGATGAATAACAAATTCAGCATCTTTCATTGAATCTAATTTTTTGTTAATATCTTCAGGTGTAATTCCGGCATGAACATGGCATTCACCTGCCCATATGCGCATGTTTTTTCTTCCAGTCATTTTTGCAACATAAGAACCAAGAAACATATCAGGTAAAAATAAAATTTCTTTATCTTCAGAGATTGCGTTTACAACATTCACAGCATTTGATGATGTGCAACAATAATCAAGTTCTGCTTTAATTTCTGCAGTGGTATTAACATAACCAACTACAATAGCACTTGGATGTTGTTTCTTCCAATTTTGTAATTCATCAACAGTGATTGAGTCTGACAGTGAACACCCAGCTTCCAAATCTGGAAGCAATACTTTTTTTTCAGGGCTGATGATTGCGGCAGTTTCTGCCATAAATCTTACACCACAAAACAGAATTGTTTTTTGTTCAACTTTTGCAGCTTGTTTTGAAAGACCTAGAGAATCCCCTGTGAAATCAGCTACATCTTGGACGTCAGGAATTTGGTAATTATGTGCCAAAATGATCACATCTTTTTCTTTTTTGAGTTTCATAATCTCATCTTTGAGTGTTGAAGCCTGTTGTACTAGCATAATCCATAAAAAATTGACTCGGTGAGGATTTAAAGAATGGGAAGGAGTCTATAATTCTCTAAAAAACTACCAAATGTGACAATTATTGCCATATTAGGTACCAATTTGAATCTCATCTGAGCAATATTTTCGTAGAGTTTCAATAGCAGATAAAATTGCTAGTCTACTTGTTTTTGGGTTATTGGCATCTGGAAAATTCTCTATTGTAAAGGTCATCTTTCCAAATTTTCCAGAAGCCTCAATGTGATGAATATTTTTATCAGTATTTGGATCGGCAACAATTTTTACACTTGTTTTTTCACTGCCTATTCCTGATAATGATAAAAGTGCAGCTACATTGATGTTGGCAGGAAATAAAGAGACAGCTTCTTTTGCAGTTCCTTCAAAGATTGTTGTTGGAGAGCTAATTGCATCTAAATTAATGTCAGAATTTTCAAAAAACTTGGCACCTTTAAGAGATCGTGGATGTTTTGTTGTAATAATGGATAATGATTCTAATTCATCTTTGATTGATTTTATTCCATCCAAACCAGCAATTGCGCCAGAAGGAAGATAGATTGTTTTTTTAAAATCATTACAAGCATCTGACAAAATTTCGTAGATGGAATCATCAAGTAGTGCACCAACACTCATAATCATCAAATCACGTTTATTTTGCAAAACACTTAGTGCAACATCTTTTACAGCATCCTGGGAAGCAGCTTCAACTACAATATTCACAGGGTATGAAGATAGAAGATGAGAATTTTCAACAATTTTTGGCTTTGTATTTAATTTTGAAACAAGTTTTTCTGAAGCTTCTTTAGAGACGTCATAAACATGAGTTAGAATTGCAGGTATTTTTCCAGAGTCAATTGCAAGGGCAATTTGAGTACCTATTGCTCCACAACCCAACAAGCCAATTTTTTTCAATCACCAATACTGGAAACTATCTCTTAATTAATTCTAGTTGGACTCATCTCATCAGATAGATGGTTTTAATGGATCAGTTTTGTCAAGGTTCAGTATAACCTAAAGAATTTATTCGAACTAACTAACTATTGTTGTGCTCAATACAGTATACAGAGATGCCATCATCAACAGAGACAAGATGTTATCCATTCTTAAAGGCCCTAAATTTGAGCAAATTTTACAAAAAGCAAGAGAGAATTGGGTAGAATATTCACCTACAAAAGAAGAAGTGGTTTCAGCAGGAATTGATAGTAGTTTTAACAATACAAAATTTCAAGGAATTGAACTTTGGGCAACAACAGCAATTTCAATAAAATCTGATGGGGAAATTTTAGTAGATTTACATGATTCAGGATTAGGTTCTGATACAGACCTTTCAAGAATTGCAAGCAAAATGGAGATTGATGCTTGTGAAAAAACTGTAGATTTGGTGGATTTGGTATTGATGGATGGTTCGCTGCACTCTCAATTTATGACAAGACAGTCATTTCTAGATGCATTAGTTGTTAAAATAATGAAAAAAAGAGATAATGTGATATTCATTGCAAAGACATCAAATACAAAAAAACAATTTGAAAGTTTAGGTTCTCTTGCTGGAGATATTTTTTATTATAATCACATAACAAAAAATCCAGGATTCAGTAAGATCTTTGTAGAAAAAAAATATGGTACAGATAAAGTAATTTCTTCAACATTTGTAAGACTAAGTGATTCAACTCCAATAATCAAATTAGAATTTTTGGGGGATCATCGTGATAATGATGAGATAAAGTCAGCAATGAACAAATTATACAAGACAAGTGTAGGCGGATATCCATATGCGCTTAAGCTTGCACATAATAACTGTAAAATATCGGATAAGGAACTTGCAAAAATGGTTAGTTTGTTAGGATTAAGTAATGAAATTGGTTCACGGGAGGTATTAGGTTGAGTTTAGGTTTTGTGATAGGTGAATCAAAACCCACATTTGTAACAGCGATTACTTCAAGAGCACTATCTGTGGGTGAATATATCAAAATATGTTCAGAGGAAGGAGAAATTCTTGGACTAGTTGAGAGATCTTCTATATCAAGTGCTGCTTTTACTGATGTCAGAAATTTTGATGAAGCAGTAGAAAGTACTGAAATCGCAGAACTCAACAAAAGAGACAAGACTTTCACTGCACATATTGGAATTTTAGGATTTTTAGAAAATCTGAGGAGAGGTCAATCAATAATACCCTCAATTCCACCAATTCCAGGCACAGAAATAACTCAACCTAGCAGACAAGACCTTGAAGAAATTTTCAGCCCAAAAAATGAAGGATGGGTGAAGATTGGAACTCTTTTACGAAACAAAACAATCGATACCAAAATAAATTTGGATAAGATTGTTTCAAGGCATTTAGGAATTTTAGCAATGACAGGAATGGGAAAAAGTAATCTTGTCTCGCTAATTACAAAACAAATTTCAAAATTAAAAGGAACTGTGATAATTTTTGACTACCATAATGATTACACAACTCTAAACATTCCACGTATCAATGTAATTGATGCAAAAATAAATCCTAGATTATTAGATGCAGATCAACTATCAGAAGTATTAGAGATCAGAGATGGGGCAAATGTTCAACAACGAGTTTTGAGAATGGCATTTACTAAACATGTCAAAGAGTCAAAAGAATTTTGGAATAAATTAGAAAATGAAGTTGATTTTATTATAAATTCAGAAGATAAAAAGCTAAAAGAGATTCGAACATCGGCATATCGAGTTCAAGATATAATAGAAGAAGCTCAGAGAAGATTTGAAGATATCTTAGATCCTGATATGGGCGATCCAATCAGTTTCATCAAAGAGGGTCGTGCAAATATTCTTAACATTTCAGAGTTATCAGAAAAACAAGCTAATGTTGCAGTTGCATTTTACTTGCAGCAACTGCTCAAAGATAGAAAAGATGCCAGTATTGCAAGACATGGAAGAACGAAAAGAGAGATAAATTACAGGTTTAATTCACCTATTTTTGTAATTATAGAAGAAGCACACGTATTCATTCCGAAAGATCATGATACCAGTGCAAAATACTGGGCTGCAAAAATTGCAAGAGAAGGAAGAAAGTTTGGACTAGGTCTAGGAATTGTATCTCAAAGACCACGAAGTGTAGACCTAAACGTACTCAGTCAGATGGGATCATTTGCCATAATGAAGATTATTCAAGAAGATGACCAGCGCCAAATAGCCTCAGCAACTGAATCCACTAGCCGTGAATTGATTTCTCAATTAACCTCGCTTAATGTAGGAGATGCAGTTCTTGTTGGTCAATGGACAAATCTGCCGTCAATGGTACATGTTGAGGAAGTAAAGGAGAAAGTAATGGGCGCAGATCAAAGTGCAATTAATGCTTGGGCAAATGCAGATAAAATGAAAGAAGTTGCAATCGAATCAACACAGGGACTTGTTCAAAAAGATTTGTTATTAGACTAAATGTTATTTTCTCATATTTCAGACACACACTTGGGATTAGTACAGTATGGATCAGAGGAACGTGCACAAGATGTGTATGATGCATTTAATCAATCAATTGATATATCAATAAAAGATCATGTAGATTTTGTAATTTTTGCTGGAGATATTTTTCATGTACCTAATCCAAATGGAACTGCAATTATTCAAATGGCAAATGGGTTAAAACGATTAAAACAAAATAGCATTGATTCATTTTTTATTTTAGGAGAACATGATATTAGCAGGATTAGAACTACGCCAATACCATATGTGTACCATAATTTAGAATTTTCAAAATACATAGGCCAAGGAAAGCCAATTGAATACAAAGGGATACTCCTTGCGGGATTTGATAAAATTAGGAAAACAGAAATGTCACAATATGAAGAAAAATTTGCAGAGATAGATAAACTTGCACAAAACTATTCTGGACATAAGATTTTAGTGTTGCATCAAGGAATTACAGAATTCAACAAGTTTGCTGCAGAGATACAATCAACGGATTTGCCAAAAAATTTTACGTATTATGCCATGGGACATCTTCACGATAAAGATATCAAACAATTTAATCATCTAAATGGACTAGTTGCTTATCCCGGTTCTATTGAATTAACAACCAGTGAAGGAATTAAAGAAGCAAAAAAAGGATTCTTAGAAGTAGATATTTCTGGAAAAGAGGCCATCCCCAATTGGATTCAAGTAGATACAAGACCTCAATTTTCATTTAAAACAGAATACAAAGAATTATCAAAAACAATTGATGAAATTTACGAGAAAATAGTTGATTCTAGAAAAAAACCGATTATTGAGGTAAAAATACAAGGCGAAAACATAGAAACAGATCACATTCAGGCACAAATTGCTAGGCTAAATTCATTAGTTCTCAGATGTTTTTGGAGAATAAGCACTAAACAAGTTTCGGATTCATCTGTATTCTTAGATAGACCAAATGTCATTGATGATGAAATGTTAAGACTGTCAGTTGATGCCTTAGGTTCTGAACAAGCTGCAAATTTTGCAATAAATGAGTTGCTTCCAATTTTAGTATCTGGAGAAATCAAGGAGGCATCTCAAATAATTATTGAGAATTTTGAGAAATTCAAAAAGGAGAAAAAACAATGATTACATCAATAGAGTTGGGTGATTTTCTATCACATTCAGATACAAAACTAGAATTTGAAAATGGAGTTACAGTTTTTGTAGGAGATAATGGTGCAGGAAAATCTAGTATAATTGATGCAATAACATTTGCACTGTTTGGACAACATACAAGAAAATCAAACAAAAGTTTGATTAAACGTGGTTCAAATCAAGGGTTCACAAAAATAGGATTTTCGATTAATGGTAGACAATACCAAGCAGTAAGAAAAATAGACAATAAAGGAAGTCTTTCTGCAAAATTTTCTGAGATAATTGGAGATGATCGTATTGAACTTGCAGCTGGAGAAAGGAAGCAATTTGGTGAATCAATGACTTGTGAAATTGAAAAAACTATTGGCCTTAATTTTGAAAAATTAAAGATAGCATCGATTGTTCAACAAGGAGAGCTAAATGCAATCATTAATGCAAAACCAAAAGAATTCAAAGAATTACTTAACGCAATTATAGGAATCGATAAGCTTGATGTTGCATCAGAATCGATGAAGATAGTAAATAAAGAATTTCGTAAAAAAATAAGAGAAAAAATTGGATATGATGATACAGAGATTGAAAAGTTATCATTGGATTTAGAAAGATATCAAAAAGAAATTGAAGAGGCAAAACCTGAAAAAAACCAGTTAGAGACAAAACAGGGAAAATTACAAAATGAAGTGGATGATCTAAGAAAAAAGATAGAGACAGAAGCCCCAAAAATAGATAAAATCAATCAACTGGAATTAAGAAGAAAAGAGCTAATAGCATATGCAAAAGAAGCAATTCATGAAATTCAGCATGAAATTAATGAAAATGAGAATAAAATACGTGATTGTGAAGGTTGTTTTGAGCATGCTAGTCTGAAAGAAGGTTTAGAGTCAAAAATTCAAAAAGTTGAGCAAGCAATAGAGGACACTGTAAAGAAAATCCAAGAACTAACAAACCAAACTGCATCCTTAAAAGAAAAACAATTACTAGCATCAAAACTCCAGTTAAAGGATAACAAATGTCCAGTATGTGATTCAAATGTCGAAAAACTAAATCCACTTTTCCAAGAAAAACATCTCAAACAAGAGATGGTGTTGTTAAAAGAAAAAACTATTTCAAAAGAAAAAGAAAAAGATGTGTATAATCAAAAAAGAAAAGAATTTTCAGAGAAATTACAGAATGCACGAGATGCAGAAGCAACGCTTAGAGCTTATTCTATTAGCAATAAAGAAGAATTAAAGAAAATCCAAGTGGAAACAGAAACAAAGAAACAAAACATACAGAAAATTCCTTTAGCTACTAATGGAAGTTTATTAGAAATATCACAAATAGATTCGCGCACAAAAATAATTTTTGAAAATATTTTAAAATTAGAAATAGAAACTAGTGGATTTAAGGAACAAGAATTTTTAAATCTTAAAAAATTAGTAAATGAAAAACAGATGAGTTTATCTCAAATAGATCAACAAATTGGTGCAATTTCAGAAAAAATTTCTAAAGGGGAAGAACAGATCAACGTAATTCAATATGCAATTTCAGAACTAAAGATTGTAAAAGAATATGTAAAAGGTCTTGATGAAATTCAAATAAATATTTTTAGCAGAGATGGGCCTGTTGCTACAAGTCTAAGATCATGGGCACTAAATACGATATCTGTTAAAGCTTCAGAATATCTCTCACTACTTAATACAAAAATTCAGAGGATTTTATTATCAGAAAAAACAAGAGATGTTTCCATTACATGTTATTCAAAAAATGAGGTATTGGAATTAGAATCTCTTAGTGGAGGTGAAAAGGTTAGTGTTGCATTGGCTTTACGATTAGGTATGGCAAGCCTTCTAGGAGCATCAAATCTCAATCTAATGATACTTGATGAGCCTACAACTCACCTTGATGCTGAGAGAAAAAAATCACTTGTAGGTGTACTATCACAGCTATCGAATATTTCAAATTCAGAATCACCAATGCAGTTTCTAATAATTACACATGATGCAGAAATATTTGATGATTCAACTGTAGAAAGAATTTACAAATTTGAATCATCAGAGCAAGGAAGTAAAGTTACTGCACTTTAACTAACATTAACAGTTCCAACCATCCATGGATGAAATATGCAATAATAATCCTGACTTCCTGCAGTAGCAAATGTAAATTCAAAAACATCTCCTGCTACCATCATT
>Ga0208391_1001666_pt1 | contig 10269 bp, 12 predicted proteins | sample Knorr_S23_td_Bot_FD_185612 | JGI IMG/M metagenome (GOLD analysis project Ga0208391, IMG submission 185612) | Marine microbial communities from Southern Atlantic Ocean transect - Knorr_S23_td_Bottom_ad_3770_LV_A (SPAdes) (version 2) | ecosystem: Environmental > Aquatic > Marine > Oceanic | place... | reverse complement strand
TGTTTTAACTGATGCAGATCCATAATAAAAATTATTTACTCATGAATTGATAGATGCGGTCAATTAGAGTCTCACTAAGTTCCATCGGAAGAGAATGAGTGGCATCAGGAAAAACCTCCATTTCCCAATTGCTGCCAAGCCTTTCGATGGTTTTTCTAGCATTAGGTGTAAAGGTAGACTCAATGTTTCCGCATAAAATCAAAGTCGGTGTGTTCAATTTTCTAAGATGAGGCCAAGAGCCCATGTCCGAAGCCATAAAAGTTCTGCTCTCCCATTCGGGCGAACAGGTTAGTTCAACATCATGTTCAGAAATTTTTCTTGAGCCGCCTTCCACATAATCTGTTATCCAAGATTTTTCCCAAGTTGAAAAGACGCCTCTCCCATAATAAGAATTTATCATCTCTTCTTGGCTCGTAAAGTTCCGTCTTCTTTTTGAAGCTAACTCAACTAATTGAGCATTTTTACTTAAACCCCATCTCCTTTTAAATGAGTATTTAAAACATTCATAAGGGCTATACAGGACTGGCTCAAGCATAACCAACTTTTTTACCTTCTCTTCTCGCAGTTTAGCAATCTTAGCTGCCACTATTGCTCCCATTGAATGTCCTGCACAAAATATCGGTCCTTCTAATTTATCTACAATCTCTAGAGCATCTTCGATAAAAGGAGACCAACTGTTCAACTCTTCGGGGATGGCTTTTGCCTTGGTATGACCATGCCCTCTCTGGTCCAAGCTCATAAAATTTATCTCTTCTTTGAATAAACTATCCAGGCCTTTGATCAGCTGCCAATACGTTTGCCCATTGAAACCGGTGGCATGAAAAAAGATAAATAAAGGGGCTCCCGACTCAATAGGTCGATTTGAAACATATGAAAATTCTTCGCCAGAATTATTTTTTAATGAACTGCGAATCATAAATGAGAGCGAATACTCTCATATTTTTGGTAGCATTTCCTATAATTAGTTAATGAAATTAGGAATCGACCCAGATCAAGTAAAAGGATTTTTGGCAAAAGAAGAAGGGGAGTCTTTATATTGCTTTGCAAAAAGTTACTCTTCTAAAGGACCTTGTTTAGAAATAGGCAGTTATTGTGGGAAATCAGCTCTTTATTTAGGCGCAGCCGTAAAAGAAAACAATCAACTACTTTACTCCATAGACCACCACAGAGGCTCAGAAGAGCAACAACCGGGGGAGGAGTTCTTTGATCCAGATCTTTTGGATGAATCAGGCAAAGGTATTAATACCCTCCCGTTTTTTTTGGACACAATAGATAAGGCTGGTTTAAACGATATTGTCATTCCAATTGTTTCCAGTTCAGTAGAAGCCAGTGAAGTGTGGTCAAAACCCCTTGCAATGGTTTTTATTGACGGCGGGCACTCTGAGAAAGCTGCCAATGATGACTACAACCTTTGGCATCCTCACATAATCAAAGGAGGTTTATTAGCGATTCATGATGTGTTCCCCAATCCAGAGGACGGTGGCAGGCCGCCATTTGATATTTATACAAAAGCTAAAGAGAGTGGTTTGTTTAAAGAAGTGGATATGATTAATTCTTTGGCTTTATTGGAAAAAATCTAGAAAATGATTTCTAAAATAAGTTCTTTGAGTTTAGGTCTGTGCTTAGCTATCTTTTTTTATCTTAGTTTTATTTCAACAAATTTAAGTTCAGAAGAAATAAAAATACTTGTATACAACACTCACGGATTACCGGCTGTTTTTGCTGGTGATGATCCAGAAGAGCGATTCCCTTTAATCGGAGAAAAAACAAAAAGCTATCAACTTTCACTTCTCCAAGAAGACTTTGCTCATCATGAGTTACTTCTCAAGAACTTAAGCGAAGGAAGTGTTGCCTTGCGTGGTAACACTAATAATAAGTCCTTTTGTCCATTTTGTTCAGGATCAGGTCTAACCATGATTTCGAACCTTGAAAAGGAATGGCAGATCGAAATACAGTCAGAAGCTTTCAATACCTGTTCGGGCTGGTTGGGAGGTTTGAATGACTGCTTTGCGACTAAGGGCTTTCAATTAGCTCGTATCGAAACCCCTTTGGGTAAGCACTTCTATGTTGTAAACACTCATTTGGACGCTGGTCGTAATTCTTCAGACCGTCAAGCCAGAGCAACCCAACTTCAACAAATAGCTGCCAAAATGAAACAAGAAGCATCCGAGGAAGCTCTCATTATTGTTGGGGATTTAAACCTTAGGTGGAATGATCCAGAGGACCGAGCTTTACTAGAGACTTTCAAGAAAGATCTTGGGCTTACTGACTCTATTAAAGGAGTTCAAGCTGAAGGAGGCTGGCCAATTTTAGACTATGTTCTTTATCGGAATGGCAGGACAACGACCCTTGAAGTTCTAGAAGCTGGAGAAGATATAGCCTTTCAAAATGAGAAAGAACCTTTGAGTGATCACCCAGCTCTTTTCATGAAACTGTTGATATATTAATTTTATTCTTTGTTAGGGTTTAGTTTTTAGAGGCTAGCACAGATTCACTATCTACTAACCTTCTATGAATAGATCTCGTAGAAATAAAAACCTCAAAAACAAAAAATATTAAGGAAATAATAAGTAGTACCATGCAAGTTATAAATAAGATGGCAATCAACAAAGAAAAGTCCTTTTCATATAAGTTCCCTACAAATAAAGAAACAATTACAAAGCATACAAAGAGTGCACTTGCAGCGCATGAACATATAGATGTATAAATTAATTTACTTCTATTAGTAAGCTTATTCCTCTCATCTTCAAGGACTTCCTTACCTTCCCCTTCAATATTCACAAGCGCTTGTTGTAAAACTCGCATCCTATCCTTTATTCTCCCTAATCTTACTCCCAAAACACTCAAGATAAGACCAACACCAGCTAGTAAAAATACCGGTGTAACAGCCATCTGCATACTTTCAGCTATTCTAATTGAGCCTTCGATTTCCTCTGCCCAAACACCACCAGCAAACAACATCAATAGGAGGGCACTCGATAGAATGAGGAAGGTCTTTTTCATTACACTGCTTACGAAACTCAAATTAATTCTTTTAATTTGTCTAGACCTCTTTTTATAGGATTTTCTTTTTTCTTCCCTTCTTTTTCTTGCTTTTCTTCCTCTTTTTTCTTCTCTTCTGTTATTTGTTTAGCCTCCTCAATATCATCGCTTTCATCATGTTCAGTTGAAGTCAGTTCAACAATTAAACTATTTGGGGGAAAGTCACGAGGGGAATCTAAGGAAAAAGGAGTGGGGAAAAGGGTAGCAAAAGCATTTTTAGATATATCGTAAGCAGAAAGTATTTTCTCAACTTCTCTTATCTTGTTAATTAAATCTTCGTCAGAAGTCAGTTCTCTTTGTTTATTCATTAACCCAGCGTCTAGAGTACTCCTAGTGTAATCTATCTTTGAGAAACTTCAAAAAGCCAAATATTCTTTGGTTCTTCACCGGGTTCTGGAGGAGTTCTGTCCGGAAACTTTATGGCTAAAAACTGCCCTATCTCCTTAATCTTGGCGTCTTTTTCAACTAGGGTAAGCCTTACAGGGTAAATGTGATCACCAACCTTAATCCTGGCCCGATTGTCTTCGAGAGCGTATTGAGGCCATTGCTTGGTATGGCCTTCTTGAGCAGGAATGATTAATTTACCCTCTCGAACGAAACACAGAGTGGTAACTGAGTGAGGGTTTTCAGGATTTGTCTCTACCTTGATGGTTTGAAATTCGTTGGTAAACAGCCAGTCCTCAGGATAGACAAATTCATCACCTGATAGATGCTTTCCTGATATCATCATTATCGGATCCGTCCGGAATATATATGCCAGTCCTAAAATCAAAACGACTGCTAAGACTGACAGGAGAATGTACTTTGTTATCCTATTTTTCATGGTGAGGCTTATAAAAGAGCATTATGTCGCATCCAGTGAAAACAGAGCTTAGTTGCTTCTTCTAAATGACTCTTTTGGCCAAAATAATAATGATTTGCGCCTTTGACGATATGTAACTTCTTATTTTCGTGAGAAATTGAATTAAAGAGTCTTTGATTATGACTTGGAGGACAAGCATCATCAGCAGAATTACCTAAAACTAAAATGGGCTTGGTAATCTTCGCAGCACATTTCTCTCCATCAGCCTCACTCAACTCATATGACCATTGTGAAAGCCAGCTTCTGATGCTAGTGAATCTAGCAATACCAATAGGGCTGTCATTAACTACCTTAGGATCTCCTAAGTAACACCAACCAGGCTTTCTATCATTAGGTTCTACAGAGGGATCTAGCCACCTTGGATCGGCCATAGTACCGTGCACGATGAAAGCAAATTCTTTAGTGGGATCCCCCTTGAAGCTTTCCAACTTTTCTTGAACCCATACCGTAATGTTGTGGTTTCTCTCTATTTGTTTTTTTCTAAACAAGCTTAAGTATTCCTTGGAGTAGGGGGGTTGGTTGGGATTGTCAGGATCATAAAGATTCAAATCTCTGTCGCGTACTTCCGGTTGGCTCTCATCTAAAATGGACGGGTCTAGCCATTCGGTTAGTGTAGTGGCTCTACTGCAATGGGAAGCTAACAACATGACGGCATCACAAGGGATTAATCCTGCGGTAGTCAGATCAGGAGGATCTCCAGCAGGGGTTTTTTTCAGGCTTGGATTCTCCGCTTGGGATTGGTAAAAAAGAGACAGTGAACCTCCCCCACTCCATCCACCGAGAATTATTTTCTGGTAGCCTAATTTTTCTTTTGCCTCTCTTACACAAGCTCCGAGGTCCATCACAACCTTTTCCATGATCAAGCCACTATCGACTCCCCGGTATCTACTATTGCAATAAATAACTGGAATTCCGCTACGTGCTAAAGCAATAGGCATCGGCAAATAAGCACCACCTGCACCCGCCGGGTGCATAAAAACTATGACTGAATCCGTTATGGGTTTAGAAGGTATTAAATGGTGAGCTTCTAAAAATACTGTATCTTCGGCACCGGCGTAGGTATCTTTGTAGGCTGATTTTTCTTCGTAAATTATGGCAATTGGTTTTCTTTCGTAACTGCCTACTTCGCTCATACTAAACCTGATACCTTTAATCTCTTGATTAATTCCCTTCTATCCAATCCGCGTTCTTGAAGCTTCTCGGAGCCAACCTTTGACTCTTTTTTTTCTCTCGTCTTCTCAGTCCAAAGTTTTAAATTGTTGTGTGCTTTACTCTGATCCTCTTTCATAATTTTCGCGTAATTCTTATCCCTGCAAGTTATTTCTAAGGCTAAACCATTCGGGTCATAAAAATAGATAGAGTGAACAAAGCCATGATCTATAGGATCGGAAGCCCACCCCAATTTATCATTCAAATGTTTCTTCCAACTTTCTAGTTCTTCTAGGGTATTCACCTCGAATGCTATGTGTTGATCAAAGCCACTGGTATAACCAAATTTCTCTTCATCTACATCATCGGGAATGTCAAAAAAAGCTATGTGGTCTCCATTGCCCATCTCAAAGAATAGGTGCATATATTCCAGGGGCTCACCCGAGCCTGGTGAGGATTCAAAATCCAAAGCCGCAACGAGCTTAAACCCCATGATGTCTTCGTAAAACCATCTGGTTTGTTCAGCATCTCGGCATAAAAATGCCTGATGATGAATATTGTTCGGTCTTTGTAATTTTTCCATGCTATTTACTCCAATCTTTTAAAAATAATTCACTTGCATCAGTAAATTTATACAAAGTATCTGCTGCTAGCAACACTGCGGCTGCAGTCCAAGTCGGTTTCTCAATTGGCCAAAAGGCTTTATCAGGGTACACATACCCAGTCCAATAAAGATTATCTTCAGGATCTTTCCACTGATGTAACCAAGAAAATATCTCTTTTGCTCTATTTATTTGTCCTAAAGAAGCTAAAGCCATGACTAATTCAGAACTTTCAGCTATTGTTACCCAAGGTTCTTCGACCACACATTTGCACCCCAAGCCTTCAACAATAAATTCTTGTTCCCTTTTTTTGAACCTTTCTTTTGCTCCTTCACCAGAAATTACTCCACTAAGAATTGGATAATACCAATCCATGCTGTACCTATCTTTGCTTTTCCAACCTCTATCAAATCTTTCAGGCTTTTCATTAATAGCTTTTTTTAAAGAACTCATATTACCTTCTAAATTACCTAAATCCTTATTAAGTAATCTTTTAATTGCATAAAAACATTCAAAGCTTTTGTAAATGGAACTACTTCCTGTTAGTAAAGAATCATCTAGTCTTGACCCTTCTTCATCTAAGGCCCAAAGAATATCACCGTATTGAGTTTGCATTGAAGTCACAAAATCCATGGCTCGATCTAAAACCGGAAAATATTCTTCTAAGAAATCTTTATCTTTAGTGATTAAATAAAAATGCCAAATTCCTATACAAATGTAAGCAGCAAAATTAGTTTCAATTCTTCTTTTTGAAGCAACGCCTGATTTGTATTCGGAGAACCATCCTCCCACTTCTTCTTGGTTTGACTGCATCCATTCATAGGCTTTTTTTGCTCCTTCTATCTCCCCTGCAACCGCTAGAGCCATAGCACTTTCAACATGATCCCACGGATCTAGTTTTGCATTCTTCTCCCATGTTATAGAGCCATCACTAGCTTGAATGTCCAAGATAAAATTTATGGAATCCCGATAAAATTCAATTTTATCCATTTCCTTCATTAATCCTTAACAAAATACATCACTAAACTTTTTCCAATAAAAGGTTTTAATACCATCTCAAGAAATCTCGTTATTAGAGGGTTCTTCATTAGATCCCAAATCAAAAACTCATGGTATTTTTTAACCAACCAATGTTCTTCTTCATTTTTCCAAAAAATACATTTTAGCCACCAATAAGGAGAGTGGAGTGCATGAGCCCAATGAAAAGATTGATAAGAAACTGATTCTTTTTGAATCAGCTCTCTAAGTTCTTTGTGTTTAAAAATCCTTACGTGACCACCTGGAGTTTTAGAATAGTCTGGACTTAATTTCCAACATATAAGTTCAGGAAGATATCTAGGAACACTGACAGCTAAAACACCGCCGGGTTTAAGAACTCTGACTATCTCTGAGACAGCTGAATCAAGAGACTCCAAGTGCTCCAAAACTTCAGAGCAGATTACGGCATCGTACAAATTGTCTTTAAAGGGAAGACACTGAATACTACCAGCTCCAAAAACACACGACGATTTATTGGTATCAGAAATGGAAAAATCTTTAATCCTGCTTCTAGCCGTTTGCATATCTTCAAGAGATAGATCCACGCCCACAGAGTTTATTTCTCTGTTTACATAGAGACCAATGCTATGCCTGCCTTCTCCACACCCTATGTCCAGAACCAGATCACCTGCACTTACTTTTAAATTGTCAAAGTTGACTGTTTGCATGAGATCTAATTACGAAACTCCTTTATGGTTTTACTATAGATTTCTTCATAGGCTTTGGCAGCTTTTATCCAATTAAATTCATCTTCCATTCTCTTCCTGCCCGCTCTGGATAAGGCAAGCTGTTTTTCCTTGTTTGAGAAAAGATCCTTTACAGCTTTAACAATTGCCTTTGAAGATTCAGATTCAATGATTACCGCGTCTTGACCAATTACTTCCTTTAAGCCACCTGATTGAGTTGAAATCAGTGGCAGTCCACAGGCCATGGCCTCTCCAGCTCCAAACCCAAACCCTTCGTATAATGAGGGGATAACACAAATATGTGAAGATGAGTAGAGGGAAACTACCTCAGATTGACTCAATCCCGAATGGAATGAAATTTTATCTTCTAAATTAAGTCTGGAAATTTGTTTGATAATATCGCCTTTTTTCTTTGCTCTGCCCAATACCACTAAATGAGCTGCTGGTATTTCATCAATTATTTCAGTCATTGCCTCTATCAGAAATTTCAAACCCTTTAAAGGAACATCAGCACTAGCTGTGGTGATTATTCTGTACGGTTTTTTTTCAACATTGTCATCTCTATTAAAAGAATCTAGATCGATGCCGTTCAGAACAACATCTACATTCTCTTTATTTACTTTAAATTCTTCAATGACATCAGCTTTTGACTGATTTGAAGGACAGATAATACGATTTAGTTGTGGGGCTACTTTCTTTTGCATTCTTAAAAATGAATGCCATCTATTAATGGATAATCGTTCTTTCCAAGTTGTAGCTGCCTCTAGAGCAAGCTTGTGATCTTTAGTAATGGGATGATGGATAGTAGTGACCAAAGGAATTTCTTTTTGGATATTAATTAATCCATAACATAAAGACTGATTATCATGAATGAGGTCATAATCAGTTGAGGTTTTATTAAGATAGGTATTCACCCGTTCTCCAAAGGCATAGGGTTCAGGGAAGCTTCCTGAAAGAACACCCATCCATTCACTAAAGTCAGTTAAATTAAAGAGAAAACTGGGTTTGAAAGATCTGAGTCTTAAATTGTCTTTCAATTCAAAAAGATTAAGGCTGGGTATCTTAATAAGATTAATATCTTCATGCAGATCTGGGTAAGGAGGTCCTGAAATTACATCTACTCGATGCCCTAGCTTTGTCAGGGCTAAGCTTAAATGCTTTACATATATTCCTTGACCTCCAGAAAAAGGATTACCTCGGTAACTTAAAAGTCCTATTTTCATATCTACTAGAGTAAAGTTAATAAAACCTTCTTGTTAAGGCATCTCTAGTTTTTTCATGCCCCTCAAAGCTCTTAAGGATCCTTTGTTGATCTTTAATAATTTTATTTTTCACTCGAGATCTAAGGAATCTTTTTCTAGCAATATCTAGATCAAAAACAAATAATTCTTGGTTGAATAAAAAGAAATTAGAGCTTTTTACATCTCCGTGATTGAAACCAATCCATTTTAATCTCTTAAAAAATGATGACAGCCTATTTTCAATTAGATACTCCTTCCGTTTATTAAGATCAACTTCATCTAATCTTTCTCCGGGCAGATTCAAAGAGATCAGATATGACTCTGTGGTAGTTAGAGAGTCATACCTTTCAAGCACGGCAACAATATTGAAAGTTTTTATGCCTGCAGCATTAAACCAATGGCTTGCTTTCCAGGCAGTAAGGGCTCTCGTTTGGCTAAATAACTTTCTTAAATAATGCCAAGACCCCTTGATTTGATATTTTTTAATGACAAAGATTTCTTCGTTTAGATTCAGCCTAATTATCTTATGCCCATCCTCGTCCTTGATGATTTCTCCTTTCTCCATATAGGCATTTATCCCCAAAATTATCTCTTCTAGGCCTTTAGATAAATATTTTTTCTTGGCAATCCACCTGAGGCTGTCTTCGTTTCCCCTCAAGTACTCGGAAGAGTCTTTTTGTGTTTCGGTGAAAGATATATCGATTTCTCTTAAGATTGGTTTCATAAACATTCTGAAAGCTCTGCCTCTTGAAGTCCTTATAAATTTTGCATGTGCTCGAAGAACCTCATTAAGAGAACACTGAAAGTACGTCTTTATAAATCTATAAAAATCCCTTTCAGTTAGTTTAAATCCCATAGCCGAATGAAATAATCCTCCAATGTCTTTAGAAGCCCACCTTGTGGGTACAAAAGATCTTAACTGAGCCCTATGTAAATCAATTAAATAGATCTCTTTCTCCGGATCCAAATTGCTATCCACATGGAAATGACAAAGGTAATAATCCCGATGATTGATTCCATTGTTGTGTAGATTCCGGGAAATCAATGCTACTTTTTCTATAAATCTTTTTTTTGTAGGGAAATCGAGTTCTTGAAACTTTCCTTTGTTTAGAGCTTCTTCAATAGAAATGGTGTTTAGTAGAGACTTAGTAACTAAAAATGACCTTATATTAGAAGGGTTAATGCCTTTTCTGTAAAAGCCAACTGGTTCAGGACAATATATTCCTAACGATTTTAATTTCTTTAAGGCTTTCCATTCAGGAAATGCACCTAGAGTGGGAACTCTCAGCTTTATGAGGTTCTTGACTATTTCTTTCCAGCCAACTCCATAATGAAGTTTTATGAAGTATTTATTTCCTTCAAAGGTAAATTCTTTGGTTATCCTATTTGCAGTTTGTCTAAAGACCTCTCCTTGTATATCTTCCGCAACAAGAAAAGGATCTCCAGACAAGAATAAACTCTCCAACTCTTTATTTAAAAAAATAGTCTCTTTCAAGCAATTACCCTTTTAATTATTATTTTATCCTGTATTAGAGATATTCATCTGTTTTAAAGGTTAAGCTAATATAGTTGTCTAATGTCAATATTTACCAAAAGCAAACAAAGATTTCGTCGTCACAAGTTGAAGCAACTAGGTATTGAACCTGTAA
>Ga0208391_1001665_pt1 | contig 10269 bp, 9 predicted proteins | sample Knorr_S23_td_Bot_FD_185612 | JGI IMG/M metagenome (GOLD analysis project Ga0208391, IMG submission 185612) | Marine microbial communities from Southern Atlantic Ocean transect - Knorr_S23_td_Bottom_ad_3770_LV_A (SPAdes) (version 2) | ecosystem: Environmental > Aquatic > Marine > Oceanic | place... | reverse complement strand
GAAGCAGGGTTCAAGCCTTCAAGTCACGGGCCGCCATGAGCATTTCGTCGACGATTTTAAACACCGTCGCCGACGAATTATAGGCCTGCTGGACCCGGATCATTTGGGTGAACTGGGCCGCCAGTTCGACGTTGGAAAGCTCGACGGTATTCGGTGCCAGAAGGGCGATGCCGCTGGTGTCGGCGAAGACTGTCCGGGGAGAACCGGAAAGCGAGGTTTCCTCGTAAACATTACCGTTTCCTGCCTGGAGGCCATTGGGATTGACGAACGTCGCCAACGGAATCTTGTAAATTATCCGGGAAGTCCCGTCCTCGAACTGGCCGATGATTTGGCCGGTCTTGTCAAAGGAAACTTCCTTGATGTCGGAGGATGCAAGGCCATTTTGCTGGAAGGAGGAAGGCGTAAAATCCCCGGTGAATTGGGTCAGCCTGCTGATGTCGAGCGCAAAGGTGCTGGTGGCGCCGTCGTTAAACGTCAGACTGGTGGTGAAGCTGGTCGGCGACGTCAACGTTGCCTTAGGGCTGAAGACCAGTGGGTCGCCCACCACACGGGTCGAGTCCAAGGTCGCCGCCGTGGAAATGTCTTCGGACGCACTCGGAAATGGCGTCGCGGTGTCAAGGGTAATGGTGGTGAAATCCGATGAGATGGCGCCAATGGTAAAGGTGCCATTGTTGCTTGGCTCGACTGTGGAGCCCGTTATAGTGATCGAATCCCCGGCCTTGAGACCGATAAAGGCTCCGGGAAAAAGGGCGGACTGAACCTGTTCCGACTTTACCCGTATCTCTTGGGTTGCGGTGTCGAGTTCCAGGAGCTTGCCGGTTCCCACGCCCGTTGCCAGAGAGAATGCGGCGCCGGGACCAAGGGTCGAATCGGTCAAGTCGTTGCCCGAAAGCAACATTTGCCACTGGTTGACGGTCGGGGTTTTGACGAATGTAGCCGTTATGCCGCGCACCTTGCCGTTGGAATCGACGAAGTTAAGGCTCAGGAATTCATCCGGTTCGCCGAATTTCTTCTGCGCGGGAAGGTTGAGTGATATGTTGGCTACCGTTGTCGGGGTAAACGAATTGGTAAGGGCGAACTGATCCACCCTCAGCGCCTGTAAAGCGCCGGTCTCTGAGAAGGTGCCGTCGGCTTGGGGTGCCACGCCGAGGAGGAAGAAACCGTTCTTGTCGGTCAAGAAACCCTTTCGGATGCTGATGGTGCTTCCGTCGTCTCCGATGGCGGTCACCGGCGCTCCGGCGAAGTTGATATCGAAACTGCCGTCGCGGGTGTAAAGAATCTGGTCGGAAATGCTAAGCGTCGGGCTGACAAGGAAGAACCCGTCGCCGGCGATCGCCAAGTCCAGTCCACGCGATGTGGACTCTAAAATACCCTGTTGATCGAGGGTCTGAGTATCATTGGGTCTGACGCCGCCGGAGCCTCCATTAGGGCTTGCGGCGCTGGTGCGGATATTGCCGCCCAGCACCGTTGCGAAACGGGTATCGGTCCTTTTGAAACCGCCGGTGTTGATGTTGGTGATATTGGTGCCGAGGGTATTGAGCGCATGCGCCTGCGACAACATCCCGAGTGTAGGGGTCTGAAATAATGAGTAACCCATGGTTTGTCGCTCCGGCGTGGGGGGTCCGGTAGGGGACCAGAATCAATTCCATGCAAGTAGGAGCAAGAAGGGTGCCAACACCGGGAAGGGGTTAATCTGTTGATTTTTATGAATTATTTAAAGAACGCCTGGGCAGGAAATGCCGGTATCGGACCCTTGGTCCGGTGCGCCGTGCAAAATTTGCCGGGTCGGGGGGTCAGGAGGCGAGAAAGACGTGGGTTTGCCGGGGATTGGCGGTCACCAAAACCTCGGCCCCGGGTTGCGGAAGGAAAACGCCCGGAATCCGGGCTTCCAGAATGATTTCAGTACCGTCCTCGGCCGTCAAAACCAATTCAACATGGCTGGAGCGGCCCAGGGGCCGGGCCGAAAGCATGCGCCCGCAGGCGCCGGCGGAATTTTCGTTCTCCTCCGGCGCCGGCTTGCAGGGGATCTCGCCGGGCTGGATTTCAGCACCTTGGCCGGTCGCCGACAAGCGCAGACCTTCGTGCCGGATCAGGATTTCCACCGGCGCCCCGTCTTCCAGATGTTGCGCCCCAAAATCGCCAAGAATGGTAGCCACGTGGCCGTCCCGGACCATACCCTGAAGACGGTTGACTGGGCCGAAAAGGGCGGCGACGAAGGCGGTCAAGGGTTCGAAATAGGTTTCCACCGGGGTTCCGTCCTGGATGACACGGCCTTCGTCCATGACCAGGATGCGGTCGGCCATGAACATCGCCTCTTCGGGGTCATGGGTGACCATCAGGGTAGCAACATCGGTTTCCTTGAGCAGGCCCAGTGTTTCGGCGCGAATGTCGACACGCCGGGTGACGTCAAGACCGGAAAAAGGCTCGTCCAGCAGCAAAACCCGGGGTTCCGGGGCCAAGGCGCGCAACAATGCCACCCGTTGCTGCTGGCCGCCCGACAGGATATGGGGATAACTGGCCGCATAGTCTGCAAGGCCCATTCGCGACAACGCCGAAAGAGCCCATTGACGGCGGTCGGCGGCGTTCTCCGGCAGGCCAAAGGTGACGTTTTCCAAAACATTGAGATGGGGAAACAGGGCGTAATCCTGGAACATCAGGCCGATACCGCGTTTTTCCGTCGGTATATGTTTCCCGTGGCGGCCTTCGGCGACGACGCGTTCGCCAATGGTCACCTGTCCCACCTGCAGGCGTTCGAGCCCGGCGGCGACCCTGAGCAACGTCGTCTTGCCGCATCCCGAAGGCCCCAGCAGACAGACCAGCTCTCCCGGGGCGACGAAGACGGAGACACCGTTCAAGACCGGATTGCCGGAATTGAAGGCGTGGGAAACGTTATTCAGATGCAGGCCGCTCATGGCACCGCCACCTCGGGGCCGGTGTCGGCGGCCATGCCGCCGGCGGGATGGCCGGGCCTGGAGCGGACGATGGTCAGGCTCAACAGGATTACCGGCAGGATGCCCGCGGCGACAATGGTCAATGCGCCGAGGGCGCTTTCCTCCAACAGTTCATCGGACGCGTACTGAAAGACGAAGGTTGCCAGGGTCTCGTAGTTGAAGGGCCGCAGGATGATGGTCAACGGCAACTCCTTCATGCAGTCGACGAACACCAGCAGCGCCGCCGTCAGCAGGCTCCCGCGGACGAGGGGAAAATGGACTCTCCTCAGGGCCTGGCCGGGGGTGCAGCCGAGAGTCCTGGCGGCGCCGTCCATGCTCGGCGTGATCTTGTCGAGGCTGGCTTCCAACGTGCCGTAGGAAAGGGCCAGGAATCGCGCCACGTAGCCGTAAACGACGGCGACGATGGTGCCGCTCAGCAAAAGCCCCGTCGGTATGCCCAGAACCTGTTGGCTGAGGCCGTCCAGGGCGTTGTCGAGCCGGGCCAACGGGATCATCACCCCGATGGCGAGAATGGCGCCGGGAACCGCATAGCCGATGCTGGCAAACCGGGTCGCCGCCTTGACCACGGGGCCGCCGCCGAGCCGGGATCCGTAGGCCAGGAACAACCCGATCAACACCGCCAGCCCGGCGGCCATGGCAGAGAGGCTGAGACTGTTGGCGGCATAGGTGAAAAACTTGGCGCTTAGCGTGTCTGAGTAAAACTCGAGCGCGTAAGCCGTGAGCACGCCGGCCGGAAGCGCGAAGCCGAGAAGCACCGGCAAGAGACAGGCGACGAAGGCGAACGCCGCCGTCCAGCTTTCAAGCCGGTGGCTCGGCAGCGTCGAATACTTGCTCGACGTGTGATGGTAGCGCTGGCCGCGCCGGGCGAAGCGTTCGGTGCCGATGAGGGCCAATACCAGGACCATCATAACGCTCGCCATCTGGGCGGCCCCGGCGACGCTGTTCATATTCAGCCATACGTCGTAGATCCCGGCCGTGAACGTGGGTACGGCGAAGAACTCGACGGTGCCGAAATCGTTCAACGCCTCCATCAGCGCCAGGGTCACCCCGACCACAATGGCCGGCCTAGCCAGGGGCAGGGCGACGGAGAAGAACCCTCGCCAAGGGCCTTTACCCAATGTGCGGCTGACCTCCAACACGCAGACCGATTGCTCCAAGAACGCGGCTCGGCTCAAAAGATAGACGTATGGGTACAACACCAGCGTCATGACCGCGATCGCGCCGCCGAGGGACCGGATTTCGGGAAACCAATAGTCCTGGCGGTTCTTCCAGCCGAAGATCTCGCGCAGCCAAACCTGGAGGGTGCCTGCGTACTCCAACTGGTCGGTGACGACGAACGCCAGTACATAAGCCGGCACCGCCAGTGGCAGCAGGAGAGCCCAGTTGAAGAACCAACGCCCCGGAAAACGGCACATGGTCACCAGCCACGCGGTGCCGGTGCCGATGACGAAGGTGCCGACGCCGACGCCGAGAAGCAGAAATAGGGTTTTTTCGATGTAAAGGGGGAGAACCGTCGATGAAAGATGCGACCAAATGTCACCGCTGGGGGCGACGGCGATGATGACAACGGCGATCAGTGGCGTTGCCACCAGGGCCGCGACCGCAACCGCACCGATGGCCCAGCCGTCGAACCCTAAACGCCGAAAGGCCCGCATCAGCGAATTCGCCTTATCCATCGTGGTAGTGGCCACCAATACCCCCTGTTTCGTTAACGGGTTTCACCTAGCGGGCTGGGCGGGCTGGTCCCCTCGGTCTCAAACCAGAGTCATGATAGGCCAAGCAGCACCTGACCGCGGCTTGGCCTATCGGTGATCGGGGGCGGTTCAGCTGCCCGGGCCTTCATTAAACCTGACTTTGTCGACAAGGCGCGAAGCCGTTGCCCGGAGCGTGGCTATCTTCTCCAGGCTGACTGTGTCGGCCTTGAAGTCGCCCCAGGATCTGACCAGCGGGTCGATGGCGACCTTGGCCTTGGCCGGGTATTCGAAATTTTGCGATGCGTATATCTTCTGGGCGAAATCGCCGCTCAGGAATTCGATAAGCTTAACCGCGTGGACCTGATTCTTGGCGTTCCTGGTCACCGCCGCACCCGAGATGTTGATATGGTTGCCGCGGCCGCCCTGATTAAGAAAGACGACTCTCACGGCCTCCGCCCACTTCTTCTGCTCGGGTTTCTTTTCGTTGGTCGCCATCTTGCCCATGTAATAGGTGTTGGCGATTCCGATGTCACAAACGCCCTCGTAGATCGCTTTCGCCTGGGCGCGGTCGTTGCCCTGCGGTTTGCGGGCCAGGTTGGCTTTGACGCCGCGGAGCCATTTCTCTGCTCCTTCCTCGCCTTCGTGGGCGATGACCGAAGCGATCAAGGCGACGTTGTAGGGATGCTTTCCGGAGCGCATACAGATGCGGCCCCGGAATTTCGGATCGGCGAGATCGGCGTAGGTCTTGAGCGCGTCCGGCTTGACCCGGTTCTTGCTGACGAGCGCGATGCGGGCACGGGTGGTGAGTCCGAACCAAAGGCCGTCGGGATGGCGGAGATGCGCCGGAATGTTGTTTTCCAACACGGCCGAGCGAACCGGCTGCAATAGGCCGGCTTTTTTCAATTCGTTGAGGCGCCCTATGTCTACGGTTAAAACAACGTCAGCGGGGGTGTTTGCGCCCGCTGCCTTTAGCTTTTCAAGCATGCCTTTCTTGGCATAGACCACGTTGACTTTGATTCCGGTCCGGCGCGTGAACTCGTCGAGAACGGGGTTGATGAGGAACGGTTGGCGGTAGGAATAGAGGTTGACCTCCTGGGGGGCGGTGCCACTCATCACTGCGGCGCCGGTCATGCCCAGGAGCGAAATGATCAAAAAAATTAAAAAATTACGACGCATGGTACTTGTTACCTTTTCCAACTTGCAAATGCGAATTATTCGCAACTAATTTCGTTATATTTGGCATTTCAAGGAAAGGCAAGGATAAATTGCGAATGAATATTATTTGCATTTAGGGGCCGCCGGGGGCTTCCCCTCATGTCAGGAGGGTGGCCATGGATGAGGAATTTCTGGCTTTCCGATACGTGTTTGGGCAGAATCAGGAGTGACGTTGCCCTTCGGAGGGCCACGTGGGTGGCCATAGGATTTGTAGATGTCGCCGTCTTAGGTCCCATAACCAGTAGTTTTCAAATGAGAATCTCCAAGGTCGGTTCCTCAAAACAGGCCGCCGCGACGAAAAAGAAAAAGTCGATGGCGAAAGCGGGCGAATTCGCCGAACGCGTCCGCGGCACGGCTGGGGCCGGTGCGGTTGACAGTCCCCAGGCCGTTGAGGGAACGGCGCCGGTCGGGGGGGTGGAATCCATACTCGCGGTTCAGGAGGTTCCCGATGCAACCGACGGACGGTCCCGGGGATTGTTGAAGCAGTACGGCGATGACCTTCTTGATCGTCTCGACGAATTTAGGTTGGCCATTCTGACCGGGACCATTTCCAAGGACCGGCTAACGGAACTGGCTCAGAAGTTGCGGCAAAAACGCCAAGATAGTGACGATCCCAGACTCAATGAAATTATCGACGAGATCGAACTCAGGGCCGAGGTCGAAGTCGCCAAACTGACCCGTGATCCGAAGGGGGATTTTTAGCCCGACTCGTCTGTTTTCAATTATATTAGTGTTTTCAAAGCTCTAGTTGATTTCCCCTGAATGAAATTGGCTCTTGCCGTACGCGTCCGCCCCTCCTATATTCCGGCCTCGAAAAAAAAAACGATCTGGGAGCCCAAGAAGGATGAACGTCACCCTGCCGCCGGACTACAAACCGACCAAAAAAGAATCTTTTATGAATAACCAGATGCGGGAATATTTCCGGCAGAAACTTTTGGTTTGGAGAGATGAACTCCTAAGTGAATCCAACGATACCCTCCAACATCTTCAAGAAGGCGGCAACTTGGAGCCCGATATTGCCGACAGGGCGTCGACCGAAACGGACAGGTCACTGGAACTCAGGACCCGTGATCGCGCCCGCAAGCTGATTGTCAAAATTGATGAGGCCCTGGAAAGAATCGAAAAAGGGTCCTACGGCTACTGCCTGGAGACAAGCGAACCCATCACTCTTTCCAGACTGGAAGCCCGGCCCATTGCCACCCTGTCCGTCGAGGCCCAGGAACGTCACGAGCGGATGGAAAAAACCCATCGCGACGAATAACCTTTTCTTCGTGCTTGCTTCCATCGGGCGCAAAAAAAGAGGCCGGTGCGAAAGCACCGGCCTTTAAAGTTGCCAGGTTCAAATTAAGCCGAACCTAGAACGGGAAAATAATATCCCAGATTTGCGTTCCCCAGCGGGGTTGCTGAAGCTGGCTGATGGTGCCGCTGCCGCCGTAGGCGACGCGCATTTCGGCAATTTTTTCGTGAGAAATGGTGTTGTCGGAATCGATGTCCGAGGGACGGACGACGCCGGTGACCATCAGCTCGCGCAATTCCGAGTTGACCAGGATTTCCTGGCGGCCGACGATGACCAGCGAACCATTGGGAAGAATTTGCGTGACCACGGCGGCGAAAGTCAGGCTGATGGTTTCACTCCGGGCTATATCACCGTCGCCCTTGGTTTCATGAGCGTTGTCGAAGCTAAGCAGCGCAGCGGCCGAGACCGCTTGCGGCAGCACCTTGGAAAATTCTGCTTCGAGGCCGAGAAGCTGGGTTATATTGGTGTCCTCCTTGTCGGCCCGTTCCCGCTCGGTCTTGTTTGCAAGCGTGGCGCTGTCGGAAAGGGCAAGCTTGACCGTCAACACATCGCCGATTTCCTTGGCCCGGTGGTCCTTGAAAAAAGCCTTGGCGCCGGCCCGCCATAGGGAATTGGGGTTTTCTTCGGCGACATGGGGTGTCGGCATCGGCAGGCTTACCGGCCGGTAGCCCGGCCGCGCCACCGGGTTGACGATTTTCGTCAGTTCCGGGCCGTCGCCGACTTCCGAAAGCCGGCTCAGCACATTGCAGCCGGTCACCGTCAACGCCACCAAGCCATAGGCGGTCAAGCGCAGCATGGTTTGTCCGATCTTGGGCCTCATCTTCATCTTCTCCTTGTTGGCCGCCTATAGGGGCGACTTAATTCATTACTATTTTGCCGGGAGGCAGGACGGCGACTTTGGCGACCCCCGTAACTTCGGCTTCGATGACCTTGTTGCTTTGGGTGTTGTTAATCCGGATGACGTCTCCGTCGCTGCCGTTTTCCAGGGCCTTGCCTTGGACCGTGAGCATCATCCTCGGGGCCTTGAGGTAGATCGTCACCAACGACCCCTTGGGAACCAAAATCGGCGGTTGAACGTTGGCGGTCCGAACCGGAATACCCGCCCTAAGCCACCGTTTAGGGGACTTGCCGATCAATTCGTTGATATCGACGATAACTCCCCGGGGCAGCCGGTTTTGGCCTACCTTCACCCATTTGATGTCGCGTTCGGTAATCACTTCGTTGGCTTGTATTCGCCTGGCCGGCACCGGGACATCGGTTTCCCTATGAAGACGTCCCGTCACCCGCGTTCGCGTCGCTCCGGGATCGCCCGCCGGGGCGACCAGGATGGCGGTAAAACGCCCGGTCCGGGGTTCGTAGGAAACATCTTCAACGCCGACGCTCGCCGCGACGTCGCTGGCAACGTAAAGCCGCATCATCCGGTTGCTTAGTTCCACCTTCGTGTTGGGATCGGCCCCGCGGTCGATCAGCGCGACCCGGATGGAGTCTTCTATTTCCTCGCGGGTAATCATCTGGCTTTCCCGCTCGACCACGATCTGGTCCTGAAGCCCCAGGGGCCGCCAGTTCAAACCGTAAGCCCGGGCCACCCGGTACAGCCAGCGGGAGTCAAAAATCGCCCGTTTTCCCGGGACCGGGGCATAAGCCACGGTGATGTCCGCCTTTTCTCCGGTTCCGGAAAACAGATCGTTGAGGCGCACCAATTTGCTTTTGACGCTTACGGATTCGCGCAAAACCACCTTGGCCTGGCCCGCGGACCGGGACAAGGCGACGGATTCTCCGCCCGCCGCCGAAGCAGTCGGCAGCAGTAAAATCGCTGTCAGCAGGGCAAAAACGAGCTTTTTCATCTTACCTTTCCTTAACGGAGCGCCGATAGGGTGCCCATCATTTCATCGGAGGTCTTAATGACCTTCGAATTCATTTCATAGGCGCGCTGGGCCGAGATCAGATTGGAAATTTCCTCGACCGCGTTGACGTTTGACGTCTCCAGGAATCCCTGGAGGATCGAACCGAAGCCAACGGATCCCGGGTTTCCGGTAGTCGCCGTGCCCGATGCCGGTGTCTCCGTGAACAGGTTGTCGCCTTCGGCCTGCAGGCCGGATTCGTTGGCGAAGTTGGCGAGTTCTATCTGCCCGACGTTGGAGAAAGCGACCTGACCTTCGATTTTGACCAGCACTTCACCGGATTGGTTGATAGTCACGTCAATGGCGTTGTCGGGAACCGTGATTCCGGGCTCCAAGGTGAAACCGTCGTGGGTGACGATGTCGCCATCGGCATCCAACTGGAAGGTTCCGTCCCGGGAGTAGGCGGTTCCGCCGTTGGGCAGGGTGATCTGGAAGAAACCCTTGCCTTGGACGGCCATGTCAAAGGTGTTGTCGGTAGCTTCCAGGTTGCCCTGCTCGTGGATGCGGTAGACTGCCGCCAGCTTGACGCCGAGCCCCAATTGCACGCCCGACGGGACCACGGTGCCGGAATCCGACGACGTGGTGCCGACGCGCCTCAGGTCTTGATAGATCAAATCGTGGAATTCCGTGCGCCTGCGCGTGAATGCGGTGGTGTTCATGTTGGCCAGGTTATTCGCCACCACCTCCACGTTCCTTTGCTGCGCCACCATTCCTGTCGCTGCGATGTCTAAAGATCTCATAATTCCCGTCCTTTCTTGATATTTTTCGTCGTTGGTTTGGTTTCTTGAGGTTGCATGGGGTTGATCCTCCGGCGCCGGGCCTTTGGCCCAAACGCCGGCGTTTTTCTCGCTTCGACGGGTTTAGTAGGCTTTAAGCCGTTTGACCCATCCCCTTGATCATGTTTCTCATCCTTTCGTCTTCGCGTTCGATAAATTTGCGGACACTGTCATACGTGCGGCTAATTTCGATCATCTTCGACATTTCGAGAATCGGTTGAACGTTGGATCCTTCGAGCATGCCCTGGACGATTTTCGGCGATTCCACGTCCCTGGGCACCGCTTTGGCGGAGAATAGGCCGCCGGCGGAACGCTTGAGGAACTGCGGGTTTTCGAAGTCAACGAGCTTGATTCGGCCGAGGTCGCCGTTATTGGTGGCCACCGTTCCGTCCCTGGAAATGGTGATTTCCGTGTCCTCGGGGCCCAGAAAAAACG
>Ga0208391_1001661_pt1 | contig 10288 bp, 9 predicted proteins | sample Knorr_S23_td_Bot_FD_185612 | JGI IMG/M metagenome (GOLD analysis project Ga0208391, IMG submission 185612) | Marine microbial communities from Southern Atlantic Ocean transect - Knorr_S23_td_Bottom_ad_3770_LV_A (SPAdes) (version 2) | ecosystem: Environmental > Aquatic > Marine > Oceanic | place... | reverse complement strand
CGATCCATGAATTCCCGGGTTGTTCCAATAATTGAAACAGCTGCAGTGACGAGTACTTTCGGTGAAATAAAAATTTCTTGGAAAATATTTTCATCTTTTGGGAAAAGGAGATACGTTTTTTTAGTTTCATATCCAATGTAAGAAATGGTTAGGGTGCAAACCCGGGTAGAAATATTAAGAATAGAAAAAGAACCATCGTTTCGGGAAATATCGCCGATCATTAATTCAGGAATAAATACATTGGCAAATGGAATAGGCTCACCTGTCTCTTTGTCCATGGCTCGACCGGAAACAGCGAAACGAAAAGGGGTAATCGGATTAAAAACAGTAAATTGATTCCCCGTTTGTTTCCAGACCAAATTCGAGGTGGAAAGAACTGCCACAAGGGCTTCTTTTTGGGTGCAGGATTTACACTGTGCAGAGATGGGGGTGTTTTCAATATCATCAGGGAATACAATGGAAACCCCATGATCATCAATCAGTTGCTTAAGTGCAGTTTTAAGTGGCGTGTTGTGAAACTGTAAAGAAATTGAATCTATTTTTGTAACAGCAAAAGCCGAACTCAAATATATGAGCCCGGCTAATAAAAATTTAAATAGGTGGGTTAGCTTAGAAGATCGTGCACGTATCACCGTCGAATTTAAACTCATGTTGAGTCAATAATGAAATAGTGCTCAACACTGTATTTAAATCCTGCGCATCAATAACGCCGGTGACTGTGATATCAGAAAGGGATGGGTTGGCAAACTTAAATGAGATGCCAAAGGTACGTTCAATTTCGTCACAAACTTCTGATAATGGAGTTTGATCGCAAACAAGTTTTTCGTGCATCCAGTCTGGATAATTGCCGTAGGATACGTTTTGAAGATTCTTTTCGTCAAATTGAGAATCAACATCAATCATTTGTCCTTTATGGAGAATAACAGATTTCGCATCGTTGGAGACTTTTACGATCCCCTCATTTACACCGACTTCAAAACCATCTTCTCTTGCACGAACATTAAAAGATGTCCCCAGGACAGTCACCTGGCCGTGATTCGTATTTACGGTAAAAGGTGTATTCCCTTTTTGAACATCAAAATAAGCTTCACCGGAAAGGGTAAGTGAGCGATGATCTGTATTAAAATCTTTTTTATATTTTATCTGGCTTCCTGCATTCAGCGTGATGGTTGATCCATCGGGCAATTGAACAGTCTGGAAATCAGTTGCTTTAGTCACAAAGGTTTCAGTGGTAAGTGTATCATACGCAATCGGCAAAGCAAAGACCAATGCAAGTCCTAAGGCAACAGCGTAGGTAAGCCGTGGCTTGAACCCTGACCAGAATCCTTGTGTAGGAGGCGCGAGGCGTTGTTGATCCTGGCTCATGTCCGTATTCATATTAGAAATATCCAAGTGCTGGGAAAGTCGCATCCAAACCTCTTCTTTATCAGGCGGGGATGGTAGTTCAACTTGAGCGCTGCGCTCCCAAATCAGTTGTTGTATATCGTCTAGTTTTTTCATTTTCCTTTTTCTCCGGATTCTAAGAATCTTATCTTATTCTCCGTTGCACCAAAATAACGTCGAATTCCTCAAAAACACTCATAAATAATTCTTTAAATTTTTCTTCAAAACTTTGAGTGCCCGATAGATCTGATTCTCCACGGTTCTCACACTTAAGTCCAGCAATTCAGCGATCTCCGGATTCGACTTACCTTCTATACGGCTCAGGATGAAAATATTCCTACATTTATCCGGCAATTTATTATTCACCACTTTTTGGATCTCCTCCTGCAATGTGGCTGCCTGGTTCACTGCTTCCGGATCATCAAAATGAGATTTCCCAAATTCAGGGATCAGGTCTTCATGCCGGTGTCGGACTTCCATGTGGCGAAAATGATCGTAACAAAGATTGGTGCTGATGCGGGCAATCAGTGAAAAAAAAGATTTTTTTGGCTGAATTGATTCCCGCGTTCGCCAAACCCGGAAAAAAGTTTCCTGGGCAATATCCTCAGCGAGATCCGCATCCTGGACGCGGTAGGCGACGAATCGAAATAGGGTATCGTGAAAATCAGAAAAAAGCTTATGAAAAGCAGTCTTGTCTGAATTTTTAACCCCTTGAAGTAGAATTTGTTCCTGTTCTGCCATGGTAAAAAGGGTCAAAATTTAGCGGGACTTCTTGCAGATGAACAGGAATGGTTGATGGGTAAAAACACAAATCCCCGGAATGACAAGGAGGATAAGGTATAAGGTTATCATAGGATAAGTATCCGGGGACCTGCAAAGTTTGTAACACCCTCATGCATAGAACGGTTCCATCTTTTTTATTACTCATGTATTTTCACAATAAGATTAAAAGACAAAATGAACTCGGCTGAACATATAAAATCAACATTCGAGTCCCAGCAACGGGCATTCGGGCCTCTTGCCGTTAAGGATAGGCTGCGGCACTTATCTGATATTGAAAATTGGATCACAACGCACAAACAGGAAATTGTCGATGCGCACTTCAAAGACCTGAGCAAACCGGAATCTGAAGTTGAGTTGGCAGAGATTTGGTATGTCATGTCGGAGATCAAACTGGCCAAACGAAATTTGCGGCAATGGATGAGTCCCAAAAGGAAAGGCCTTTCTACCTTGGCACTTTTACCAGCCCAAGCGTGGGTGCACACCGAACCCAAAGGTGTGGTGCTGATCATTTCACCATGGAATTTCCCTTTTAATTTGACTGTTGGTCCCTTGGTCTCCGCATTGGCTGCAGGAAATCGCGTCATGATCAAACCATCAGAAATAACACCCAAGGTCAGCACCCTGATTGAAAAAATGGTTACAGACCTGTTTGAACCGAATCATGTTGTCGTATTCCAGGGTGATGCAGAAACATCAAGGTCCCTGCTTGAATTACCTTTTCATCACATTTTTTTCACAGGGAGTTCGGCAATAGGTAAAATCGTCATGTCCGCTGCTGCGAAACATCTTTCTTCAGTCACATTGGAATTAGGAGGAAAATCTCCCACGATCATCGATGACACAGCTCACCTGGACATGACAGTGAAAAAATTGACATGGGGAAAATGCATTAACGCGGGTCAATCCTGTATCGCGCCGGATTACGTTCTTGTTCATCACAGTGTGAAAGATGCATTCATCTTAAAATTATCCAATCGATTGAATGACGTTTTTGGATCGACAATTGAAGCTAAAATTGCTTCCCCGGATTTTGGACGAATCGTTAACTCCCATCATTGGAATCGGGTGAACACCATGCTGGAAACCGCTATTCAGGAAGGCGCCACGATCGCCCATGGCGGCGGAAAGAATGAAGAAAACAAATTTATTGAAACGACTCTGCTCGATAATGTAACTCCTGATATGAAGATCATGGAAAAAGAAATATTTGGCCCATTATTGCCGATCTTGTCCTTTGAGGATATTGACGAATGTTTATCCATCATCAATGCGCGGCACAAACCGCTGACGCTTTACATGTTTTCAAATTCAAAGAAAAATATTAATAAGGTCATTCAAAATACATCTTCTGGCGGAATGGTGATCAATGAAATCAATTCTCACTTTTTAAATTTGGAGCTCCCCTTTGGCGGGGTGAATGCAAGTGGCTTTGGACGGTCACATGGGTATGAAGGGTTTCGGTCATTCTCCAATGAAAGAACTATGCTAAAAAATGGCAGATTGAGTCAAATCGGTTTAATTTTCCCGCCTTACACAAAATGGACAAAAAAAATGATTCGTTTTGTGACCCGTTACCTTTAACCTATTGCAATGAACATAAAATGAATCAATCAAATTATACTTATGATAGTATGTTTATTTTTGAACATACCTTTCATGTTCCGGTGGATTACGACAATCCGGAGACAGGCCAAATTTCTGTCTTTGTAAGAGAGATTCGATCCAATTTATCAAAAAGAAACCCTTATCTTGTTTTTTTCCAAGGGGGCCCCGGTTTTGAATCTCCTCGGCCCATAACCCATTCGGGGTGGATCAAAAAAGCTTTGAGTCGGTATGATATTCTGTTGTTGGATCAACGGGGGACAGGCAACAGTACAGCTGCTAATTTTCAAACGATCGGTGACTGGGATCCCAAAAAACAAGCTGACTATTTACAACATTTTCGGGCAGACAATATCGTAAAGGATGCTGAATTTATCCGCAATGAAATGATCGGTGACAAACCATGGTCGATCCTGGGACAAAGTTTTGGCGGATTCTGTGCGTTGAATTATCTGTCTTTTCATTCTCACGGGCTGAAGGAAATCTTGATTACCGGTGGGATTCCGCCTCTAATGGCTCATCCGGATGATATTTACAGACGGACCTATGATCGGGTAAAACGAAAGAATGGGGAATTTTTTAACATTTTTCCCAACGCCCAGGACAGGGCTTGCCGGATCGCTGACTCGATTCAAAAAACAAATCCAACACTTCCCAATGGTGACAAATTATCCATCGAACGATTTCAATTACTAGGACTTCAACTTGGGTTTCATGATGGGTATGCAAACCTGAACTACCTTTTTGAGCATGCTATATCCAACGGGGAATTATCCTATTCATTTTTGAAAGGACTGTTGGGACTCCAAAGTTTTGATACAAATCCATTTTTCACAGTTTTGCATGAAGCGTGCTATGCACAGCAGTTTTCTACAAATTGGTCTGCTGCCAGAATCCGTGATGAATTTCCAGAATTTGATCCCAATGCTCGCCATCCATTTTTATTTACAGGTGAAATGCTTTATCCCTGGATGATGGACCAATTCCAAGCACTTGTACCTCTGAAAGAGGCGGCTCAACTTTTGGCAGAAAAAAATGATTGGCCCCTGCTTTATGATCCAGCTGCTTTATCGAATAATAGCGTTCCGGTCGTAGCGGCCGTTTATACGAATGACATGTACGTTGACAGGGATTTTTCTTTAGACTCAGCAGAATCTATCAAGGGGATTCGGCTTTGGAAAACGGATGAATTTGAGCACAACGGACTCCGCAGTCATGGTGAAAAGGTCCTGGCCAAACTTTTTGAACTGCTGGACTGACAAATCCAAAATACTGGTATAAATTACAGGATATGTTGAAACGTTCATTTAGACGTTTATTTCTTGTTGGGGGGATTCTCACCCTGATTACGTTCATGTCGGGCTGTTCCATGCTCAGGGGACCGGTGTACCCGAATATCATTTACAATAATCGCCAACCCCTGATCTCCGTCACCTACGAATACGGGGAAATTGAAGTCAGATTACCATTGAATTATATCGGTGCCGTCCCTGATAATATTTCTTTTGAGGTTTATGCTCAAGGGGATACAGTCAATACAATCATATCAATTCTCCAAGAAGCGCCAAGGGTATTCATTGTTTATCTTCCTCAAGGAGTCTTGGATATCCATAACAAATCAAACATCATTAAGATCATCCCCCAAGATACTAATTTTCAACCGGTCAGTATCCGATTTCAAGGTATTCTATTCGGCAGAATCCAATTGCCATCGAAATCAATTCAAATGAAACAATTAATCGTCTTTGGAAAGGTTTTCTTGAATAAAAATAACAGTTCTTTATCCGGCGTGAGTGTTTCAATGCAGAATTTTGATAATGTCATAAAAGAGACCACAACCAACGATTCTGGATTCTATCAAATAGCGATACCAGGAGAATATAAATATGCTCAACATCTTCGATTGGTTGCCGGCAATAATTTGATCTTTAAACCCTTCAAACATAAGCTTGATTTTTCTCATGCATTTAGACTGAATTTCAATATTGGGGTGGGTCCCAGTGCAACCCTGGAAGATCCACTCTATCTGACAAATAGAGAGAATGTCCATTTTAGAGAACACCCGGATATTGGCTCTGAAACATTATTCCTCCTGGAAGCGGGAGAAGCCATTTCTGTCACTCGTGTTACGCCGGGGGAATACCATGGATCGATTGAGGTTGAAGTAGGCAATAAGAAAAGTGTGCAAATGTATGGCTGGATCTACCGGTCAGATGTTTTTCTTCTTGATTTGAATAACATATTTAAAAAAGAGGGTGGCGATGATTCAGAATTATAAATGGTTTTTGGTGACCCTATTGATCTCCGTCAATCTTCATGGTCAAGTCAAATTAACTGTGAATACAATTCCAAAGAAAGTTAATGTTAAGTTGGACGGTGTTATTATTGGGAAATCTCCTATTAAAAATGAAAGGATCAGGCCGGGTGTTCATAAGATTGAGATCGTGAAAGCAGGATTTGCACCCCTTACCTATGATCTATTGGTGAATCCCTCGCAAGCGGTTCATCTAGATTTTTTCCTGAATCCAATCTATCGTATCAAATTCAAAACGGAGGAAAAAGGATTGGTTTTTGAGTTGAATGGTGAGCACCAATGGGATAATCAATTTATTCGCCTGGATCTTGAAGCAGGTGACCATTTTCTCAGGGTATTCAAATTAAATGAAATCATCGATGAACAAACGATTCATGTTGATGAACCGAAAAAATTTATTTATTATCTGCAGAAACCCGTTTCTGAGGAATAAAAGTGAATAAATCGCCAAAATATTTTCTGTTCCTGTTATTGGGAACCCTTTATAGCTCCAATCTGGATCCCACGTTTTTGGTTTTGAATCATTTTGATCGATCCTTACCGCATGCTGACTCATCCCTGATTGAAAATTTTTCTAACTCTATTTTTGAGTTTGATTCAACATTTCATCTTTTGTTTGAAGATATAGATGATTATGAAAACCCTGCCGCCAGTTACATGAACACCATTAAAGAGTTGGGCAAAAAACATAAGGTGAATTTTATTCTTTTTAATCAGATCAAACACGTGGATGATCGGTTTATGCTGGAAGGCCAATTATTTAACACACGATCAGGCGGATTGATTTACCGCCGGAAAATTGATTTGATGAATTACTTAAATGGTCAAATCAATGAATTGAATATGTGGGTTGGGAATGTGACCGGCTCCATTGATGATAAATGGCAAAAAAACCGGGAATCCATCCTGTTCCGGGATCCGGAAGACATTAAGCAAGAAAAGACACCCCTGGGAGCAGCCATGAGGAGTTTAGTAGCACCAGGTTGGGGCCAGGTTTACTCAGGGAAAAAGGTATCTGCAAGGGTTTGGGTTGGGACAGAATCCGCTTTGAGTTTAGCTGTTTTGATTAGTTTTTTAAAATATGATGAAGCTGTAAAAAGTTATTTGGCGAATTTGACACTTTACAATGATACCTATGATGAAAAAGAAGTGGCGGACTACAAGGCAAAAGCCGAAAGCGATTGGGATGATCATGTAAAATTCAGTCAATTAGCCATTGCTTTCGCAGGTGCAACCGGAACAGGGTGGGTTGCAAACAGTATCCATGCTTGGATCGTCGGACCCCGTCCTTATAAAAATATTTATCAAAAATGGGATCCGAAATCTCCGAATAAAACAGGATGATCCATGAAATGTCACCGTGGACAATTAATCATCATTCTGGCTTGCCTGGTTGTTTATTCCTGTACAATATTTGAAAAGGATTTTGATAATCCTGTAGATTTTGAAGCCAATGAAGAAAAAGGGATTGGCGCACCTACTCTAGTTTTTTATCCAAAATCGCAAACAAAAACAACTTCAGATTCTGTTATAGTCGGGTCCTTTATTATATTTAAAGAGGATTCAATGGAAGCCTTTTCTGGTGTCCATCTACAAATTGAATTCCCCAATTCCTATTTAGAATTGGATACCATCACTCCTGGTCTTTTTATTACGGATACGAGTAAATCAACCCCATTATTTACCTATACATTTGACAGTGTAAACACGATTGACATTTATACCTATTTCCTGGATACACTCAAAACAGATCTATTAGGTACAGGACATTTAGCAGATCTTGTATTTAGTCCCACAGGTACTGGATCGGACAGTGTCAGCTACAATTTGAATGCTTGTGAAATGATCGATCATGAGGATAATGTAATTGTCTTAAAAGGAGATCGTGGTGCCGAGGTGATTGTAGAATGAAGTTGTTTTACAGGCTCATTCTTTGTTCGCTATGCCTGACGCCACTGACAGGGACACAGCTATTTTGGGAGGATTTCTCCAACAATGAAATTCCGCCTGGTTGGGAGATGGAACCTAATTGGCAAGTTGGATCAGAAGGATACCAAGAGCATGTTGTTGGAGATCCTCCACCAGGAGCCTTTTTTTATTATAGTCCCACGCTTGATACCGACTATGAAAGAGCCATGACCACACCCATTATAAGTGTAGGGGAGGGATTCCAGGTATTGGTCGAATTTTTCTTTGAATTAGATTTCTGGTCAGCCGGGAATGCAACCAACGGATTAAGGATTGAATATTTAAGTGGTGGGGATTGGGTCACTGTTTTGAGTTATGAAATTAGTCCATCTGCCGGTGATGTGGATCTTTCAGGAAGGTACGAATCCTTTACCGCAGACGTGGATGGGGATTTCCAAATCAGGTGGGTTGCCTATGGTACAAACTCCAATTACATTAACTCGTGGGATGTGGACAATGTTAGAGTCTCAACACTCCCTAAACTTACTTATGTAAATATTGAATCTTCCAATGAAGATCCTTCCACTGCATATGAGGGTACAAATATATGGCTGAATTTCACGGCCGATACGGAATTCTCATTTGACCCTTATGTTCAAATAAATGGCAATCCCTGCAATATTGATAATTTAGGGAGTACAAATTGGGTCGCGTATTATACCGTTCAGGAATCTGACCCGGATGGTCCGCTTCAGTTTACAATTGACTTTATAGACATCAATGGGATTGAAGGAAAAACAGTAAAAGAAACCACAGATGAATCAACAGTCATTGTTGATAATTCGGATCCACCGTCCTTTACGGTTGGTGCAGTTACAGCGGCAGGCGGAACCGTGGTATCAGAGATTTGGAATTCAACGAATACTGAAATACAATTGGAGGTGAATATCCCTGAGGATTCAGCCGTAACGAGCTTTAGCTATACCATAGGGAATTCTCTTTTATTCGATGGGATGAATGATGAGGTGACAATCTCAGGGATCACTGATTACCAGGTAACAGATGCCTTAACCATTGAAGCCTGGATCAAACCCAATTCCTGGAGTGACTTTGATGGTATTCTAAACTATGCTAAAGACCAGGGTCCTTCGAAAGCAGGATTTGGTTTTGTTTATTTTGCAACAGGTTGGAGATTTTTTTTAAAAACGACGACGAATTCAATTGACTATATCAGTATGGCAGAAGTATCTACGCCTTCCGGGCAGTGGACCCACCTTGCTGCAACCTATGACGGCGAAAAAGTAAGAATTTATAGAAATGGGTCAGCAATTGATTCCACAGATGCAATGGGGGATATTCAATGGACGGGTGCACCATCTGATTTTAAACTTGGCAGTTTTACAAAAGCTGGTTCTACAGGTTATTTTGATGGTCAAATTGACGATGTGAGGATTTGGAATATTGTTCGTACCGGCATACAGATCAAAGCATCGAGAGAGATTACTATTGATAAAAATGAGCCCGGATTGGTAGGATATTGGCAAATAGATGCTGGATCAGGTGGGACAGCCACCGATTCTACCAGTACAGCAAATCATGGAATAATTAATGGTGCAACATGGGTGGTTGAAGATTCACCATTGAACTTTCAGGCACCCGTTTATGATACAGGTGTGATTGTAGGGTCTGCTTTTCAATTGAGAGGGAGAGTCAACAGTAATGATTTTGAAAGTTTCGGTGCAAAGGATACCATTACGGTTGATGATTTAAATGCAGGCACAAAAACAGTTTCAGCAAGCAATGATGCCTTTGAAGCCATTACAGATTTTGCGCATGAAGAAACAGCACAATTGTCCGCTTTTCTTTTTGATGCAGCCGGGAACTACTCCCTTGGAGATACAAGCGTTACCAATATTGTGATAGATATTGTAGCTAATTCTCCAACGCTGGTTTCCATTTCTTCAGATAATACGTTTACACATTTGGCAAAAACCGGGGATATTTTAACAGTTTCCATGGCATACGATGAAGATGTGGAAGTACCGGACGTTACCTTTCATGGAAATAACGCAGAAAGCGAAACGGACTTAGGTGGTGAAGAATTTCAAGCTATATATACGCTTTCAGGCATAGAACCAGAGGGCGATGTAGAATTTTCCATACTGGTAACGGATTACCTGGACAATCAAAATACATACACTGGAACCACAGATGGATCAAATGTTTACTATGATAAAACGCCTCCTGAATTAAACTCTGTAACAATAGTAAGTGATAACATATATGATACTACATGGG